>Ga0222719_10000022_pt1 | contig 154673 bp, 131 predicted proteins | sample C33_34DmetaG_FD_165039 | JGI IMG/M metagenome (GOLD analysis project Ga0222719, IMG submission 165039) | Estuarine water microbial communities from San Francisco Bay, California, United States - C33_34D | ecosystem: Environmental > Aquatic > Marine > Unclassified | place: USA: California... | reverse complement strand
CTTATTTAATTTCTTTTCAATGAACGTAAACTAATCTTCCCAATCTTAATAGTCGTTGGGCGTTTTAGCGGATGCAAATATAAAACCCTTTTAGTTACTTACAATGCCTTTTGCTATTGTTTTTTTAAAAAAAATAAATAAATTCATAACATACTGTTTTTCAGTACGCTAAAAATAATTTATATGCCATATTTTTCAAAAATTCAATTTAAAAAAATCAAAAGATTAAATTTTTTATTCTTTATAATAATTTCATAATGAAGGTGAGTATCTGTTGAACGGCTCCTACTACCCTCATAGCCAATGACATCTCCTCGTTTTACCTTTTGACCTCTGTTTACATTAGACTCATTCATAGGAGCGTACAATGTTCGAATGCCAAAGCCATGATCTATCAAAATATGTTTTCCATAACCATAGTATTGACTTTTGACACTTTTTATCCGACCCTTAGCTGTTGTAAAAAAGGGGAATCTTTTTTACTTTGTTGTCTAATCAACAAGAAAAGCAATGAAAAGGAACTTCCTTAAGCAATCCGGTTAATGAATAAAAGTAGTTCAGAAGAAATAATCTGCTTTTCTAAAAAGGAAAAAATCAATCCATTTTTAATGGAGTCTTGGGTGCCTTCCATTTGGTATATAGTGCATCCAAATCATAGGTTAGTGCTGTTGGATCAAGTTCAATAAGTCCATCACCATATGCACGCTGAAGAATATCTTCAATTAAAAAATCTTCATAAATCTTTTCAGGATCATAAGTATCTTTAAGTGAAAGCTTGAACAATGAAGCTGTCGTTTGATAAATCATTGCCTTCCATCCGTTACGCAAATCTTTAATAAGCTCATGTGTTGTAGCCCCTGTTTGTCTATGGACTAATTTAATCAAAATACGTCCTTGTGAGCGAGAAAGTTTTTTGAGCTCTTCCTCAAATTCATCATATATAAATTTCTCAACTCTCTTAATATATATCTTTTTCTGTCGCTTATTCTTTATGTTTTGAAGCCGCATACTTAAGGTATCCAATCTGTCAGCAGCTAACTTTGCATAAGGATATACTCTAAGTGTTCTGTTTCTAAGAATAACGTATTCTCTAAGTTCAGTCATACTCTTAAATCGAAGAGGTTGAAACAAGACTACTTCTTTAAGTCGAATACCAGAGTTTGGTATAGAATCTGTTTCAAACTTATACAGCATTGATTCTTCACTCTGGAGGCTATCCAAATCTTGAGAAAAAAGAGTTAAAGGCACTAAGAAGACAAAACAAATTATAGAACGCATAATCTCTCCAGTTTGAAAACTAAATTTTAAATATCTGATAGCCTTTATTTTAGATAATTTGAGTCAAAAAAAACGGATTACAAAAGTACAAATTATTTATGTTGAGTACTTTTCTTTGGGATTATTCTTACTTTTGAATCAAACAAAAATTAACCTTCAACATATGAGTTTGCTAGATAAAAAAGCGATCAGATTTTTAGAAAAATATCTTAACAATGCCTCTCCAACAGGCTATGAGAGTGCAGGTCAAAAAATATGGATGGACTACCTCCGACCTTATGTAGATACTTTTATTACAGACACCTATGGAACAGCAGTTGGGGTAATAAATCCAGAGGCTGAATACAAGGTAGTTATTGAAGGGCATTCCGATGAAATTTCTTGGTATGTAAACTACATTACAGACGATGGTCTCATCTATGTAATTAGAAATGGTGGGAGTGATCATCAGATTGCACCTTCTAAATGTGTAGACATTCACACTAAAAAAGGAATAGTTAAAGGAGTCTTTGGTTGGCCCGCGATTCACACACGTAAAAAAGAAAAAGAAGAAATTCCAAAATTAGACAACATCTTTATCGATGTAGGTGCAGAAGATAAAAAAGGGGTCGAAAAATTAGGTGTACATGTTGGCTGTGTAATCACCTATCCTGATCAGTTTCATATTCTGAATAAAGATAAATTTGTCTGTAGAGCAATTGACAATCGTGCAGGTGGTTTTATGATCGCTCAAGTAGCTCGACTTTTAAAAGAAAACAAAAAGACCTTACCTTTTGGATTGTATATCACCAACTCAGTTCAAGAAGAAGTTGGTTTACGTGGTGCAGAAATGATCACTCAGACCATAAAACCGGATGTCGCTATTGTAACGGATGTATGCCACGACACCACCACTCCAATGATCAATAAAAAAGTAGAAGGAAATACTAAAATAGGTCAAGGTCCTGTAATCTCTTACGCTCCTGCAATACATAATTTGTTAAGAGAGCATATTCTGGATACCGCTGAGGCCAAAAAAATACCATTCCAACGACATGCTTCCTCTCGCTATACAGGAACCGATACGGACGCTTTCGCCTACAGTAATGGTGGAGTAGCTTCTGCACTGATTTCATTACCATTAAGATACATGCACACTACAGTAGAAATGGTACATAAAGAAGATGTGGAAAATGTAATCCGGTTAATTTATGAAAGTATATTGACAATTGATCCCAAAAAAGGATTCAGCTATTTTGAATAAAAAAAATCTATTAGATTTTTAGTCCATATTTTTCAATATGGCCTTATTCATTCGTTTTACCACACCGGGGCCTTCATAGACAAATCCTGTATAGAGCTGAACCAAGCTAGCGCCAGCAGCTAGTTTTTCAAGAGCGTCTTCTGGTTTATGTATACCCCCTACCCCTATGATTGGGAAAGCGTTATCACTCTTTTCAGCTAAAAAGCGAATTACTTCCGTACTCCTTTCTTTTAAGGGCTCTCCACTCAATCCTCCCATTTCGTTTTTGTACTCCGATTCCAACCCTTCACGACTCAAGGTAGTGTTCGTTGCAATGACCCCAGCGGTCTGGGAAATTTTGACAATATCAATAATGTCTAATAATTGCTCATCTGAAAGATCGGGAGCAATTTTGAGAAGTATAGGCTTTGGTTTATTGGTCTCTTGATTTAGTTTCTGTAAAGTGTTGAGCAAATCAGTCAATGGCTTTTTTTCTTGTAATGCTCTTAAGTTTGGAGTGTTAGGTGAGCTAACATTAACCACAAAATAATCAACATAAGGGAAAAGAGCTTCAAAACATAGGGTATAATCTAAAACGGCATCTTCATTTGGTGTGATTTTATTTTTCCCAATATTACCACCTATCAATATCCCTTTATTTTTTTTTAATCGTTCAATGGCAACCTCGACACCTTCATTGTTAAAACCCATACGATTAATTAAACCGTTATCCTGTGGTAATCGAAATAAACGCTTTTTGGGATTTCCAGCTTGAGGTTTCGGTGTAAGTGTACCAATTTCTATAAAACCAAAACCGAAATTAGAGAGTTCTTTATATAATTTGGCATCTTTATCAAAACCCGCTGCAAGACCAATAGGGTTAGGAAAGGTTAAACCAAATAATTTCTTTTCTAATCGTTGGTCTTTGACTTGATAAACACTTCGAATCAAGATTCCCATCCCAGGAATTTTATGGATAAATCGCAAAAAATCAAAAACTCTATAATGAACCCATTCAGGATCAAAGAAAAAAAGAATTGGTTTTATGAATAACTTGTACATTACGTATGTAAAAAAACATCCCGCTAAAGCGGGATGTAAAATTATTTTTTCGCTGGAGGTGCGTTGAGTTTAGAACTCATTTCCAGTGAAATGGCAGAACGTTCGATTTTAAGTTTACCAGCCATTGTTTCTACAATACAGGTATTGTCTTTATCATTCAGTTCCATTATTTTTCCATGAATACCACTTTTAGTGATAATTCTATCCCCTTTTTTCATGTCACGCATAAAATTCTTTTCCTTTTTTTGTCTACGCTGTTGAGGCAGTATTATAAAAAAGAAAAAAACGACGAGCATTAAAAGCAAAAAGGGTAGTTGACCTGAAAGACCTTCTGACATAAGTTTTGAGATTAGTTTTGTTGACGAGCTTTGGCTTGTGCCTCTCTCTGTTGTTGTTTTACTGCATCAGGAGTTACGTTAGATTTTATACGTAACATTTCTCTTCCCGTAGCTGTATTTGCAGAAAGAGTTACTGATTTTTGTTGTATTCCTGGTTTATTACTAGAGTCAAAACTCACTACAATACTCCCAGTTTCTCCTGGAGCAATCGGGGTGTTTTTAGGATATTGAGGTACTGTACAACCGCAACTCCCTCTTGCATCTACAATAATGAGATCTGCATCCCCTGTGTTGGTAAAGCTAAAGGTAGTAGTTACTTTATCCCCTTCGTTAATGGTCCCGAAATCATGAGAGGTCTTATCAAAAGTAAAAGCAGGTGTTCCACTAGTTTTGGCAGTTGAACCAGCGGGTGTTGAAGTGGTAGCTGGATTAGAGGTTGTTGTTGCCGCATTAGTTACTTTTTTTGCTGCATTATTCTGGCAAGAAGTAAACAAGACAAGTGTTGAAGCTAGACAAATAGTTAATACTTTTTTCATGTTATTAGAAATATAAGTGTGAAATCCAAAAGTAAGAAAAAAAGTCTTTACAACAAGCCTCTACCTGTTTTGTTCAACCTATTTTCTTGTTCGAATTCTTTGACCAGTTTATCCAAAACACCATTTACAAAATTGTTGCTATTTGGAGTGGAGTAATCTTTAGCAATTTCAAGGTATTCATTTAATGTTACTTTACTTGGGATCGAAGGGAAATAGAGCAATTCAGCAATGGCAATTTTCAAAATCACATTGTCTATTTGAGCGATTCTATCAGTGTCCCAATTAGGTGTCTTTCCCTCCAACTCGTTTTGAAGTTGTTCATCATTTACAATTACCTTTTCTAAAAGCGTCCGACCAAACACAATATCCTCATGTTGTTTTTCGAAATCAGGAAAAGAAAGGCTCTCAGGTATACCTTCTTGCAATTGTTTAAATGATTTTGACAAGAAAGTATTTACAAGTGGTAAATCATCTATCCACGTAATCTGCTGGTCCTCAATGTAATCATAAAGATAATTGGAAGAAGCGATATTGTTTTTAAAACACTTTGTAAACCATTTTAGATCCTCTTCCCAAGTTGAGTCTTCTAATTGTTCATAAGCCTTAAAAAAAGTGTCTGATGTCATTTTTTGCATGAGATCTTTCAGGAATACAAATTCCAGATCCCATTTAATAAACTTTTTAGTTTGAAGTTTTTTTTCCAAAATGGGATGCTTTTGTATCATTGTCAAAACCTTGTTTTCAGATAAAGTTTTAAGATGATGAAATTTAATCTCAGCAGATCCAAGTTTCTCATATGTCTTTAATTGATCTTCTGTAAAGTCCATGACGGCTTTAATTAAAGCGAGAATGGAGAGATGCAAATTATATGCTTGAGAAACACTATTTTCAAAAAAGGCAAATTCGTCGGCAAGTTTACTGTTTTCTCTATGGGAAAAAGAATATGCAGATTGCATAACCTTGATACGAATATGACGTCGTGTGAGCATGTTTAAGAACTTAATTTCGCTCAAAAATAATTTAATAAAGTGAATCCAACACTGAACTCAAAGAAAAGTTTCACTACCCACACTTTCTAGGCGTTCTCTTTTGATTACATTTGCTGAGTAAGATTATGAAAGAACTTCGCTACCTAAATAAGTATTTTTTAAAGTACCGTACCAAATTGTTTTGGGGTTTCCTGATCACTATTATCGCAAGAATATTTTCTCTTTTTGCACCTCGTCTTATTGGAAATTCTTTGACTGCTGTAGAACAGCACTTACAATCAGGTAGTATTGATAACAATGAGATTAAACAAATATTGTTAATTAATATTTTAATCATCGTAGGAACCACATTAGTTTCAGGCTTTTTAACCTTTCTGATGAGACAGACCATTATCAATGTTTCGCGTTACATTGAGTTTGATTTAAAAAATGAGATTTTTTGGCACTATCAGCGTTTAACTCAGCGTTTTTATAAAAATAACCGAACAGGTGATTTAATGAATCGCATCAGTGAGGATGTGGGGAAAGTTCGGATGTATGTAGGTCCAGCATTTATGTACAGTGTAAACACGATAGCTTTGTTTATCATAGTGATATCCTACATGATTAGTATTGCTCCAAAATTGACTTTATACACCATCTTACCCCTTCCAATTTTATCAATAACGATATACAAATTAAGTAGAATAATCAATCAAAAAAGTACCTTAGTCCAAGAGATGCTATCTAAAATGTCCTCTTTTGCACAAGAGAGTTTTAGTGGAATTGCAGTGATTAAATCCTATAACCTCCAAGAACAAACTACCTCAGATTTTAGTAATCTGGCCTTAGAGAGTTACGATAAAAACATGTCTTTGGCAAAAGTACAAGCTTGGTTTTTTCCGCTTATGATTCTTCTGATTGGTTGCAGTAACCTTATCGTAATTTATGTGGGAGGAAATCAATATATAAATGGTGAAATTGAAATTGGAGTATTGGCTGAGTTTATTATTTATGTCAATATGCTTACCTGGCCTGTAGCTGTAGTAGGATGGATTACCTCTATAGTTCAACAAGCAGAGGCCTCTCAAAAAAGAATTAATGTCTTTTTAAAAGAACAACCAGAAATTGAATCTGGAAAAGGTGTAGGTAAAATAAAGATCAAAGGAAAAATTCAATTTAAGAATGTAAGTTTAACTTACCCCGAAACCAAAATTACAGCATTAGACAAAATAGATTTGACAATCCCAGAAGGGAGTACACTTGGAATCATAGGGAATATTGGTTCAGGAAAATCTTCAATGCTGGACATGATCTTAAGACTCTATGATCCAACGACGGGATCGATCACTATTGATGGATACGACATAAAGGACTTCACATTATCTGAGGTTAGAAGTGAAATAGGATATGTCCCACAAAATGCATTTTTATTCTCCGAGAGTATTGAAGACAACATCAGATTTGGTTCCCCGAAAGCAAGTAGTAAAGAGATTCAGAGTATGGCAAAAAATGCTGTTGTTCATGATAATATAGTCAAGTTTAAAGAAGGTTACAAAACCTTATTAGGAGAACGAGGTGTTACTCTATCTGGAGGTCAAATTCAAAGGGTATCAATTGCTAGAGCTTTAATTAAAGATCCCCAAATTTTGTTACTAGATGATTGCCTATCTGCAGTAGATACAGATACCGAAGAAGAAATCCTTAAAAACCTAAAATCCCTGACTAAAGACAAGACCACACTTATCGTTAGTCACAGAATTTCTTCACTTAAACATGCGGATCAAATTATTGTTTTTGAAAATGGTAAAATTGTTCAACAAGGCAAACATGCTGATTTAATTGAGGTTGAGGGCTATTACAAAGAGTTATTTGAAATTCAACAAGCCAACAACTCAAAATAATTGTTTTTGTTTAATTTTTTTAATAAAATTGCTGGATAACAATTGGATTAATTAGACAAAATGCGGGATTACGAAGAAGACAATTTTGAAGAGATTTACTCAAAAATCCTCAGAGCAGGAAGAAGAACATATTTTTTCGATGTTAGAGAAACAAAAGCTAGTGACTACTATCTAACAATTACAGAGAGTAAAAAGTTCACCAATGAAGATGGATCTTTTTACTATAAAAAACACAAGATTTACTTATATAAAGAAGATTTTGAAAATTTCTCTTCGTATCTAGAAGATTCCATTTCCTTCATCTTTAAAAATAGAGGTCAAGAGGTAATTAGTGAGAGACATCAGAAGGATTATTCTCCTGATAACATAAATTCTGAGCTTCATTAAACGCGAATACTTTTAAGAAAAAATGAATTGAAAAAGTTTTTTATGTTGGTAATATTTTGAACCTTTATGCGTTCACTAAAAGCCTTCATATGAAAACAATTCTCTCTTTTTTTGGAATTCTATATTGTAGCATTTCCTTTAGTCAAGTATCACTAGATTACTATTTGGATGCTAACCATCCGTACAATAAAGAAATTCCAGAACCAAAAACACTTTTAGGATATGAAGTAGGTACTTGGCATGTTTCACATGATAAATTAGTACATTATATGTACGAATTAGCTAAGAGCTCTGATCGAATTCATATAGAAAATAGAGGAACTACCTACGAAGGTCGTCCATTACTTTTACTGACTATTACGAGTCCTAAAAATCATGATCGTATTGAAGAAATCGAAAAAAACCACATGGCTTTGACGGAAACTTCTGCTGATCAAATAAATCTTGAAGAGCAACCACTGATTGTTTATCAGGGGTTTTCTATTCATGGAAATGAACCTAGTGGGGCCAATTCAGGATTATTACTTGCCTATCACTTAGCAGCCAGTAATGCACCTGAGACCTTAAAAATGCTAGATGAGCTGGTAATTCTCTTTGACCCTAGCTTTAACCCAGACGGTCTCCAAAGATTTGCCTATTGGGCAAACACAAATAAGAATCAAATCCTTACTGCTGATCCTAATGACAGAGAATACAACGAAGTATGGCCTGGAGGAAGAACAAATCATTATTGGTTTGATATGAATCGAGATTGGCTTCCAGCTCAGTTACCCGAATCACAAGCTCGAATAAAAACTTTCACCAAGTGGCTTCCTAATATTCTAACAGATCATCACGAAATGGGTACAAACTCCAGTTTCTTTTTCCAACCTGGAATCCCATCTCGAGTAAATCCTCTGACTCCTGCGATGAATCAAAAGTTGACTCAAAAAATCGGATCATTCCATGTAGAAGCATTTGATAAACTAGGTTCTCTTTATTATTCTGAAGAAGACTATGATGATTTTTATTATGGAAAAGGTTCAACATACCCAGATATAAATGGTGGGATTGGTATCTTATTTGAACAAGCAAGCTCAAGAGGTCATATACAAGAAAGTGATAATGGACTACTCACTTTTCCATTTACAATACGCAATCAACTGACCGCTGGGTTTTCTACCCTAAAAGCTGCATCTTCAATGCGTGTTGAATTATTGAATTATTTTAAAACCTTTTACGAAGATAACAGAGTTATTGCCGCAAAAAATAAACAAAAAGCAATTGTATTTGGTAATGAAAAAGATGACGCAACAACCTACCATTTCGCAAAAATGCTCCAACGACATAAAATCAAAATACATAAACTAAAACAACCACTTAGTAGCGAAGGCAAACAGTATATGCCTTCAAATAGTTATGTAATTCCTCTTGAACAAAAGAAACATCAATTGATTAAGGCAATGTTCACCAAGCAGTCTCAATTTCAAGACAGTCTTTTTTACGATGTTTCAGCTTGGACACTACCTTATGCATTTAATCTAAATCATAGTTTTCAAAGCAATACTTCACTAATCGGAGAGGAAGTTCCGGATTTAAGCCCACCAGAAGGGAGCGTAATTTCCAAAGCAACTTATGCTTATTTGTTTGAAGCTCATGGTTATTATGTTCCAAAACTTTTAAACCATTTGCACCAAAACAATATTCGTGTAAAAGTTGGACTCACCCCTTTTAAACTCAACGGAAAATCTTTTGACTACGGTACGTACATGGTTCCTGTGAAAAATCAAGAACAAAGTGAAGAAGAATTATATAAAATCCTACAAGAAGGTGCTCTTGAAAGCCATGTTACCATTGTTCCAACAAATACAGGTTATGCTCAAGGTATAGATTTAGGTTCGCGTGATTTTACATCGGTTAAAAAGCCCGAGATTGCCCTCTTGGTAGGTGAAGGAGTTCGAAGCTACGACGCAGGAGAAATTTGGCATTTACTCGATACACGGCACGCTATTTCAATTACAAAAATTGATGTAAAAGATCTAAGGCAAACAGATATCAGTCAATATTCTCATTTTATAATTCCAAATTTTTATGGTTCTGGTCTAAACTCCCACACTGAAAAACTCAAAGAGTTTGTTCAAGAAGGAGGTACACTTATTGGTTACAGATCTACCAGCAAATGGCTTCAAAAAAATGATTTTATCAAACTTGAGTTTTTAGAAAATAGTCTTACAGCAAAAAATATAAGCTTTAAAGACAAGGATAATTTTCGTGGTGCACAACTAACAAGCGGTGCAATATTTAATACTAATATTGATCGGAGTCATCCAATCAATTTTGGTTTTCAAAATTCAACCCTACCTATTTTTAGGAATACAAATCTGTATATAAAACCACACCAACAAAGCTATAACAACCCTATACAATACACTTCGAACCCTTTACTTAGTGGTTATATTTCTGAGGAAAATATGGAATTAATCAAAAACAGTGTTCCTTTTCAGGTTCAGCAATTAGGCAAGGGGCGCGTAATAGTCTTAACTGATAATACTAATTTTAGAGCCTTTTGGTATGGGACTAACAGAATCCTCACCAATGCACTTTATCTTTCAGATAAAATGTAAACTAGAGAATCTGTTGCCCGTTGGCAAGTTTAGTTTCGGGAGCTAAAAGAATTACATCATCAGCTTCTTTAGCTCCGAGAACTAAACACTGACTTTCAAAATTTGCAATTTTCTTTGACCCAATATTCACTACTGCAATGATCTGCTTCCCTACAAGCTCGTCCTTTAAATAGCGTTTCGTTATCTGTGCAGAAGAATTTAGAGTTCCTAGGGGTCCAAAATCTATAACAAGTTGATAAGCAGGTTTATTCGCTTCTAAAAAATTATCAGCCTTAACAACGGTTCCTACTCGGAGATCTAATCCTTCAAAAGTGGTAAAATCGATCATGAATTCGTTTTGATTGGAGCAAAAATACTATTTTTAAATTCATTAAATTAATTCATTACATATGGCACTTACAGAATCCTATATGCTCCCACTAGATACTAAAGCACCAGCATTTTCATTACAAAATGTAAGCTCGGGATCATTAGAGACTTTAGATCAATTAAAAGGAAAATCCGGTACGTTAATTGTTTTTATGTGTAACCATTGCCCCTATGTAGTTCATTTAATAGATGCCTTTATAAAGAGTGCAAATGAATTCTCCAAGAATGGAATTAACTGTATTGCAATCTCAAGCAATAGTATCATAAGTCATCCCCAGGACGGTCCTGAGGACATGAAAAAACTAGCTTTGAGAAAAAAATTCCCTTTCCCTTATTTATATGATGAATCTCAAGAAGTTGCTCACGCCTATAAAGCAGCTTGCACCCCTGATTTTTACCTATTTGATTCGGATTTAAAATTATATTACCGAGGACGCTATGATGACTCTAGACCAGGAAATGAAAAACCACTCACAGGAAAAGACCTACACGAAGCATGTAACGCAATGATTGCTAAAAAGCAAAATATTGAATTACAATATCCGAGTATGGGATGTAATATTAAATGGCATCAAGGGAATAGCCCAGAAGAACGCAATTAACAATCAACCAGCTCTACTTCAAATACAAGGGTTGCATCTGGTGGAATGACACCTCCTGCACCTTGTGAACCATATGCTAATTCACTCGGTATTACGAGTCGAGCAGCCGCTCCTTTGGATAACAATAGAATTCCTTCATCCCATCCGGGGATTACCTGCCCTACACCAACTGAGAATTCAATAGGTTCATTGCGTTGGTACGAAGAATCAAAAACGGTTCCGTCTGTAAGCGTACCCTTATAATGAACAGAAACTTTAGTTCCTTTTTCAGGATGCACTCCATTACCTTCCTTTGTGATTTGATAATACAAACCACTATCCGTTTTCTGCATACCATCTGTCAAGGAAGCCAAGGCTTTCGCTGCAGCTTCAGCTTCAGCTTTTTTTCTTTCAGAACCACTAGAATTAAAGGTTTCAAAAGCCTTTACAGCATCCCATTCTAGCGCATCTTTTCCATATCGTTCGATCGTTAACTTTTCAATGTGATCTCCCTGAGCGACTTGATTAACAACCTCTAGACCTTCCACTACATATCCAAAAACGGTATGCTTTCCATCTAACCAATCTGTAGGACCATGAGTAATAAAAAACTGACTCCCATTCGTCGCAGGACCTGCATTGGCCATTGAGAGTGTTCCTGCTTTATTGTGTTTTAATTCTGGATGGAATTCATCATCAAATTGATACCCTGGACCACCTACTCCTGTTCCCTGTGGACATCCACCTTGAATCATGAAATCAGAAATCACACGGTGGAATTTGAGACCATCATAGTATGGCTCACCTTCATTTTTGTGATCGTTTTTCTGAGACCCTTCAGCTAAACTCACAAAATTTCCTACGGTTCCTGGGGTTTGCTTATAAGTAAGTTCCAAAAGAATTATTCCTTTGGCAGTTTCGAATTTTGCGTAAATACCTTCCATAATATTTTTATATGATGGCAAAGATAAGAATACCGCTTAGACCAAAAAGTTTAATTTGCAATTTCGCTCATGAATTTGATTCGGTAAAGACGAAGCTCTTCCTCTTCATAGTCACCATCAAATTCATCCATTGCCTTTTCCAAAGAATCAGATTCCGATTCAATAAAATAATCATACAACTCTTCCATTTGGTCTTCATCAAACAATTCTTCCAGATAGTAGTCTATGTTAAGTTTTGTTCCAGCAAATACAATAGTTTCCATTTCTGAAATTAACTTACTCATCTTCATCCCTTTAGCATCAGCAATATCCTCTAGGGTTAATTTTCGATCTACACTTTGAATTAAAAATAGTTTAAGTGAGGAATTTACCCCCGTACTTTTAACCACTAAATCTTCTGGTCTTAAAATTTGATGTTCCTCGACATAGTTCTTTATAAGCTCTATAAATTTTTTACCATAACGTTTGGCTTTACCCTCTCCTACTCCATTGATATTTACCAATTCATCTTCGCTAATAGGATACTTCAAACACATATCTTCCAGGGAATACTCTTGAAAAACAGCATAAGGAGGAATTTCATTAGATTGGGCTACTTGTTTCCTCAAACCAACCAGCAACTTCATTAAAACAGTATCTATTCCTGAGGTTTTAGCAGAAGCCACTACTTGTGTATCTTTCTCACCGTATTTATGATCTTCCGTCATTTTAAAACTCTCTGGATTTTTCAAAAATATTTTTCCTTTTTCTGTGATTCGAATGATCCCATAAGTTTCAATTTCTTTGCTGAGAAAACCAGCAATTAGTCCTTGTCTTATTAATGCCATCCAAAAAGAGGAATCCTTTTCAGATCCAGAACCAAATACACTCAAATCTTGGATTTTGTGTGAGCTGATCAAAGCGTTAGATTCACCTTTGAGTGTTTTTACAATGTCTTTAGCTTTAAATTTCTCCTTGGTACCTAGAACTGTTTTTAACAAAATCTCAAGTTCTGTTTTAGCTTCAATTTGTTTTTTAGGAAAACGCATATTATCGTCCATATCTCCTCCTTCTCCAGTTGCGTTATCATATGCCTCTCCAAAATAATGAAGGATATATTTTCGCCTTGAAATCGAAGTTTCAGCAAAACCAACCATATCAGCAAGTAATGCCATACCAATTTCTTGTTCAGCAAGTGGTTTCCCTGAAGTAAATTTCTCTAATTTTTCAATGTCTTTGTAGGAGTAGAAAGCCAAACAGTGACCTTCTCCACCATCTCTACCAGCTCGACCAGTTTCTTGATAATAACTTTCTATACTTTTAGGGATATCATGATGTATCACAAAACGAACGTCAGGTTTATCTATACCCATACCAAAAGCAATGGTAGCAACAATTATATCGCAATCATCTTTCAAAAATCGATCTTGATGAGTGACACGAGATTTGGCATCCAAACCAGCATGATATGGCAGGGCATTTATTCCATTTACCTGAAGAGTTTGTGCTAATTCTTCTACGCGTTTTCTGGAGAGGCAATAAATAATACCCGATTTATTGGGGTTTTGTTTAATAAAACGAATGATGTCTGAATCTACTTGAGCAGTCTTGGGTCGAACTTCATAATACAGATTGGGACGGTTAAAGGAGGCTTTGAATAATTTGGCATCGGTAATCCTTAAATTCTTCATGATATCCTCCTGTACCTTAGGAGTTGCGGTAGCCGTTAAGGCGATGATAGGAATTCGTTGATTAAATTGCTCGAGTATAATTCGTAAGTTTCTGTATTCAGGTCTAAAATCGTGACCCCACTCAGAAATACAATGTGCTTCGTCAATAGCCAAAAATGAAATTTTTATCGACTTGAAAAAATCTATGTTTTCTTGTTTGGAAAGTGATTCGGGAGCAACATAAAGCAATTTTGTTATTCCAGATCGTATATCGTTTTTTACCTGTGCTATAGCGGTCTTGTTCAAAGAGGAATTTAAAACATGGGCGACCCCATCTTGTGAAGAGATCCCACGAATTGTATCTACCTGATCTTTCATCAAAGCAATCAGTGGCGAAACGACAATGGATGTTCCTTCTTGAATAAGAGCCGGAAGTTGATAACAAAGAGACTTACCCCCTCCAGTAGGCATTATAACAAAGGAATCTTTTTGATCAAGCACATTTTGAATCACAGATTCTTGCAATCCTTTAAATGAAGAAAAACCAAAATACTCTTTCAGTTTGCTTTTAATTTCTTCTTTATTCATTAAAAATGAAGTGAATTAATTTTTTCTTTTTCTACTTCTAATATACTATAAATATTGAAGTAAATCAAAATAAAATTCAAAAGTTAACTCATTCTAAAGCTTTTAAATATTAAAACAAAAAAAATGATTCATCCCATTTGTTTTTGATATTTTTGTTTTTCTAAATAAAGAGTGAAATATAAAAGCTATGGCTTCAAAATCAGCTAAGGATGAAATGTCCTTTTTAGATCATTTGGAAGAACTGCGTTGGCATTTAATCCGTTCTGTACTTGCTATAGTCTCTGTAGCTACAGTTGCTTTTATTTTTAAGGACTTCATTTTTGATGTTTTACTTTTTGGACCCAAAAACAAGGATTTTATAACTTATCGTTGGTTCTGTTCTATCTCTCAAACCTTAGGACAAGGAAGTAGTTTTTGTATTGAAGAACTCCCCTTTAGAATTCAAAGCAGGACGGTAGCTGGACAATTTTCCGCTCACTTATGGACCTCTGTTTTGGCTGGTTTCATTGTTTCCTTCCCATATATTATTTATGAGTTTTGGAAATTTATCAGCCCAGGTTTGTATGAAAAAGAACGAAAAAATGCTCGTGGTTTTATCTTTATTGCTTCATTCCTATTTTTTGTTGGAGTTCTTTTTGGATATTACATTGTGACACCACTTTCCATCAACTTTCTAGGAAACTACTCTGTCAGTAGTGAAATTTTTAACGATTTTGACCTCAGTAGTTATATTGGACTTCTACGTGCTTCCGTTTTAGCTGCAGGGATTATTTTTGAATTACCTATTATTATTTATTTTCTAACTCGTGTAGGAATTGTTACTCCTGAATTTTTAAAAAAGAATCGTAAAATATCGTTAGTGTTGGTATTGAGTTTATCCGCAATTATCACTCCACCAGATGTCGTAAGTCAGATCATCGTAAGTATTCCAATACTCATTCTATACGAAGTTAGTATCTTAATTGCTAAAATTGTTACTAGAAACCAAGACAAAGCACTAAAGAATGTCTAATCCTGTTACCGATTTTAACGAATATCGAAGTAGAATGAACGAAGAGTTACTCTCCGAGGCTTCTACCACACTTAAACGAATTTATAATCTAGATCAGAGTGCCTATCAAAAAGGAGAACTTGACGTTGCTACGAAAGAATTATTAGGACTCGTAGCTTCAACAGTTTTACGTTGTGATGATTGTATCAAATATCATTTAGAAAAATGCCATGAGCAAAAGCTGTCTAAAAAAGCCGTTATGGAGGCTTTAGAAATAGCTACCGTAGTTGGAGGTAGTATCGTAATTCCACATCTGAGAAAGGCATACGAATACTGGAGCCATATTGAATTGAATGCCAAATAAGTTGTATGAAGTTAAGTGCATTAAATATCGAAAAAGCCTACAAAGGCAGGAAAGTAGTTAAAGGGATTTCCTTAGAATTGTCTCAAGGAGAAATCGTTGGATTATTGGGTCCAAATGGTGCTGGAAAAACAACTTCTTTTTACATGATTGTAGGATTAATCAAACCAAATGGAGGCTCCATTTATCTTGATGATCAGGAAATTACAAAATTTCCAATGTACAGAAGAGCACAAGAGGGCATTGGTTACTTGGCTCAAGAAGCTTCTGTTTTTAGAAAGCTCAGTGTGGAGGAAAATATTTTAAGTGTGCTCCAAATGACCAAACTAAGTAAACCAAAGCAACAAGAAAAAATGGAATCCTTGTTGGAGGAGTTTGGTCTCAACCACATTAGAAAAAACAGAGGGGATTTACTTTCAGGTGGAGAACGAAGACGAACAGAAATTGCCCGAGCCTTGGCTACAGACCCCAAATTCGTACTTCTAGATGAACCCTTTGCTGGAGTAGATCCTGTAGCCGTAGAGGACATTCAGCGAATCGTTGCCCACTTAAAAAAGAAAAATATCGGTATTTTAATTACCGATCATAACGTTCAAGAAACACTTGCTATTACAGATAAAACCTACCTCATGTTTGAAGGAAGTATTTTAAAAGCAGGAACCCCAGAAGAATTAGCCGAAGATGAGATGGTCAGAAAAGTTTATCTCGGACAGAATTTTGAGCTAAGAAAAAAGAAACTTTCTTTTTGATAAAAAATTACTCAATTAAACTATGCATATTGAAATTCGCGCTCCAAAAAGGAGTGAATACACTTTTATTAATAATCTAATATCACAAGCCTTTAAAGTGCAAACTGCTCCAATTGAATTAAGTTTTTTTACAAATCCGAATATTCATTGTTTAGTAGCTGTTCATGGCAAAATCTTGCTTGGAACAGCCAGTCTTCATATTATCCAAAAAAGTAGTCGTAAAATGGGGCTTATTGAAGATGTGGTAGTTGACTCAAAGACTCAAGGAAAGGGAGTTGGCAAAAAATTAGTAGAACAATTACTCCTCAAAGCTGCTGAAATGAATTGTTACAAAACAATTCTTAATGCTACCAATGAAAACTCTGGTTTTTACACTAAGCTAGGTTTCAAAAAAGAACAATTACAATTTACAATTAGACATTAAATTATGTGTGGAATCGTTGCTTATGTAGGTACCAAAATCATTTCAATCGTCACTGAAGGAGATGAATCAATAAAAAGAATATCAGATCATTGCATCGAAATTCCAGAATCAGATGAACTATTTACTCCTTTATTCGCTTCGATACCCCTTCAGCTTTTATCTTATTATATCGCCATTCTTAGAAATTGTAATGTGGATCAACCTAGAAACTTAGCGAAGTCTGTAACGGTAGAGTAGTAACTAACTGAAACTGTTTCTGATTATGTTCAATATTAAATAAACAACAATTAAAAGTGGGACTGCTACCCATTGAAAAAAATAAAAAGCTGGAAAACAAATTGCCAGAAGTGCCAACTGATATCCATTTTCTCTAATACTTGAAGATTTAATTTTAAAGGAAAAAAGAGGCAAACGAATATTCATCAGTATTGCAGAAAGCACACAGATCACCATCAATGCAGGAAAAGTAGCCAAAAAAGGTTTTACATTCAAAAACATGGGATGCTCAAGCAAAAGAGGTAAGGCGACTATAAATAAAGCATTTGCTGGAGCTGGAAGGCCTTTAAAATCATATTGCTGTTCGGAATCAATATTGAATTTTGCCAATCGAATTGCTGCTCCAAGAGAAATTAAAAATCCAAACAAAGCAAAGGGTGCAAAGGAGAAAGTGAATTCATTTCGGAGTAAGATAAAACTCAAATCCAATTCTCTAATTCCTATTTCTAGAAACAATTTATACATGACCATTCCAGGGGCTAATCCACTAGTTATAAGATCTGCCATAGAATCAAACTGGAGTCCAAATTGACTTTCTACTCTAAGAAGTCTTGCGAAAAAACCGTCGAATAAATCAAAAAAAGCACCAAGAAAAACCATTAAAAAAGCTGCTTCAAACAGATTTTTATAAGCTAAGTAGACAGCAAAACATCCACATAAAAAATTTAATGCTGTAAAGAAGTTGGGAATGTTTCGTTTGATTAATTGCACCGAAAAAGTTTTTTTTGACAAGATAGTGATTGCCAAAGCACAAAAAAATATAAATTCGCAGAAATGTCCAAGACAAAACTTCATGTTTCTCTTTCGCTTACTTCTGGATTAATTCTAGGACTAGCATGGCCAACAAATGGTATTACCTTTCTAATCTTTATTGCCCTAATCCCCCTTCTATTTCTAGAAAACTCTATCCGAAATGACAATTTTAAAAGAAAAGGGGGGCGTATTTTTGCCTACGGTTATCTCACTTTTTTAACATGGAATCTCTTTACCACTTGGTGGCTAATAAACTCTACTTTTTTTGGGATGGCTTTTGCCAATCTTTGCAACAGTCTTTTTTACGCCTTTATTTTTTGGGGATTTTATTGGGCAAAAGGCCGACTACCCCTTAGGAGTGCAAACCTTTTTTTAATCGCTTTATGGCTCGCTTTTGAAAAACTGCATCTGACTTGGGACTTATCATGGACGTGGCTCAACTTAGGCAATGTATTCTCTGAAAAAATTTATTGGATTCAGTGGTACGAATATACGGGAGTATTTGGAGGCTCGCTATGGGTTCTGTGTATCAACCTTTGGATTTTTTCAATTTTAAAAACCTATTCTTTTAAAGAAGGAGCTTTAAATTTGGTGAAAAAACTAATTTTCCCGCTTCTTGCTATTGCCCTTCCGATTGTAGTTTCTCTCGCACTTTATCAAAATGTTGAACAGCCTGAAAAATCCATTAATGTTGTATTACATCAACCCAATATTGATCCTTACACTGGTAAATACCAATTGACTAATACTAAATTTTTGGAACAGTTCAGTAAACAGATAAAACCTTATTTGGATCAGGATACTGATTACGTTTTAAGTCCTGAAACCTATTTTGCAGAAGGACCTGGTGAAAAACTTGAGAGTTTTGACCAATCTATTCTTTTTCAGAAAATTCAAAGAGAATTACTACCCTTTCCCAAACTTCAATGGATCACTGGAATTCAATTTTATAAATTATACCAACAAAACGATCTTCCAACTTTATCAGCAAACAAAGTGAGAAATGGACTTTGGGTTGATTACTACAACAGTGCCTTTTCTGCACAATCCAAAAAAGCTTCCCAAATTTACCACAAATCGAAATTGGTGGTAGGTATAGAAAACATGCCTTTAAAATCAATTTTAAACCCCATTTTAGGGGATCTTATGATTGATCTAGGAGGAACTGTGGCAGGTAGAGCTACACAAAAAAAACGAACTAATTTTGAACATCCAAATCTAGATTTCAAAGCTGGACCTGTCATTTGCTGGGAGTCAGTATTTGGGGAGTTTATTACAGGTTATGTTCAAAATGGAGCCTCTTTTCTCGCAGTGATTTCTAATGACGCTTGGTGGAAAAATACTCCAGGACACAGACAGCTTCTAAGTTATACGCGACTGAGAGCAATAGAAACAAGACGTGATATTGCCCGGAGTGCCAATACTGGTATTTCAGCCATTATCGATGCCCGAGGGGAGATTTTAAAACAAACGACATACGAAACACAAACAGTACTTACAGGAAGTATAGCTCCTAGAAATAATTTAACATTTTATGTGAGATATGGCGATATTATTGGTCGTTGGGCTGTTTTTATCTTTGGGATTTATTTGTTACTTGCCATTAGCGGAAGACTAAAACAAAACTAATTATTGTGGTTTCTATTCATTTAGACTATTATTAATACATTTGCATAAAGCCCTCAAAACCTACAAAAAGGATGAAGAAAGATTATGAAAGAGATTAAAGTTTATACCAAAACTGGAGACAATGGAATTACCAGTTTGGTTTCTGGAAAAAGGGTCCCCAAACACGACATACGTATCAAAGCTTACGGCACTATAGATGAGCTAATCGCTTGGTTAGGATTAATTCGAGACACTTCCCCTTTTAATTATTCCGAAGGCACCTTGATTCGAATTCAAAAACAATTGATGACGGTAGCTTCCCAACTTGCAGTAGAATCAGAGAAAGATTTTCCTAAGAATTTAAAACCACTTCAACCCGAAGAGGTCACATTTGTGGAAAACCAAATCGACAGTCTTACGGAGAGGCTCCCACAGTTGAGAAATTTTATAATTCCCGGGGGACATGTACTGATTTCCTACACTCATCTAGCCCGGTCAGTATGTAGAAGAGCAGAGCGATATGTGACAGAATTGGATCATGCCACTCCTGTTTCTGCTACACTTATAGCATATATCAATCGGCTATCAGACTATTTTTTTACACTTTCAAGGATCTTTGCTTTAGACTTGGAAGTAGAGGAAGTGAAATGGAATGGAAACTAAATAGATAAAAAAGTTGCACACTATCTATAAAAATTTATTTTTGCAAAAAATAATTTAATTATGTATTGGACACTCGAACTAGCCTCTTACTTAAGCGATGCCCCTTGGCCCGCAACAAAGGACGAGTTAATTGATTTCTCTATCCGTACTGGCGCTCCACTTGAAGTAGTAGAAAATCTTCAAGCTATGGAAGATGAAGAAGACGTTTATGAATCCATAGAAGAAATATGGCCTGATTTTCCAACTGAGGAAGATTATCTTTGGAATGAAGACGAATATTAATGTATTCTAACAAAGCTTTCAAAAAGTCTCTTTTAAGAGGCTTTTTTTTTAATTACTTTTGAAGTAGATAATATTAAGCACCCCTATTAAATTATATGAGTATTTTAAATAACATTTTAAAAACTTTTGTCGGTGACAAAACTAAAAAAGACTTAAATCAGATTACCCCTTTGGTAAATCAAATCAAGACTTTTGAAAAAGAATTAGAGGCTCTTTCTCATGACCAACTAAGAGAAAAAACAGAAACCTTTAAGAAACAAATTGCCGATGCTAGAGCTAGCTTTGATCAAAGAATTTCAGAACTACAAAAAGAAGCAGAAACCACACCCGATCTAGAGGCCAAAGAACAACTTTACCAACAAATCGATCAGCAAAAAGATGAGGCTTACCAAGCATCCGAAGAAACTCTAAATCAAATACTGCCAGAAGCTTTTGCAGTAGTAAAAGAAACTGCAAAAAGATTTAAAGAAAACGAAACGATTACGGTAACAGCAACTCCTTACGATCGTGAAATTGCACAAACTAAGACCTACGTAAAACTTAAAGGAGATCAAGCATTTTGGGCAAATTCTTGGGATGCTGCTGGAAAACCAATTACTTGGGACATGGTGCATTATGATGTACAGCTCATCGGAGGGATTGCGCTCCATCAAGGAAAAATTGCAGAAATGCAAACAGGAGAAGGGAAGACACTTGTTGCTACACTACCTGTTTATCTAAATGCCCTAACCGGTAACGGAGTTCATTTGGTAACCGTAAATGACTACCTCGCAAAACGAGATAGTGCATGGATGGCTCCCTTATTTGAATTTCATGGGATGAGTATTGATTGTATCGATTATCACCAGCCCAATAGTCCCGAACGAAGAAAAGCTTATAAAGCTGACATCACCTACGGAACGAATAACGAATTTGGCTTTGATTATCTCCGAGATAATATGGCACATACTTCATCAGATTTAGTTCAAAGAAAGCATAATTATGCCATAGTAGATGAGGTAGATTCTGTACTAATTGATGATGCAAGAACTCCACTTATAATCTCAGGACCTACCCCAGAAGGAGACCGTCATGAATTTGATGCTCTCAAATCTAAAGTAGCAAATTTAGTTTCCTTACAAAGATCGCTCTTAAACAGTGTATTAGCTGAAGCTAAAACCAAAATAAAAGCAGGAGATACTGCGGAAGGAGGCATTTTATTACTTAGAGTATACAGAGGTTTACCAAAAAATAAAGCCTTGATCAAGTTTCTCAGTGAAGAAGGGGTAAAACAATTACTTCAAAAGACTGAAAACAATTACATGCAGGACAACAACCGAGAAATGCATATAATAGATGAAGAATTGTATTTCGTAATTGATGAAAAAAATAATCAGATCGATCTTACCGAGAAGGGAATCGAAATGCTTTCTGAAGGAAATGAGGATAAAAACTTTTTTGTCCTTCCCGAAATTGGTGGTGAAATAGCTAAAATTGAGGCGAAAGAACTAGATTCAAAAAAAGAAGCAGAAGAAAAAGAAACGCTTTTTAAAGAATTTGATGTTAAAAGTGAACGAATCCATAGCATGAATCAACTCTTAAAAGCTTACACTCTTTTTGAAAAGGATGTAGAGTATGTGCTGATGGAAAACAAGGTGAAAATCGTTGATGAACAAACCGGAAGGATTATGGAAGGCCGAAGGTATTCAGATGGACTACACCAGGCTATTGAGGCCAAAGAGAATGTGAAAATCGAAGCCGTTACTCAAACCTATGCAACCATAACCCTACAGAATTATTTCAGAATGTATGAAAAGCTTTCTGGTATGACGGGTACAGCAGTAACTGAAGCAGGTGAATTTTGGGAAATATACAAACTGGATGTAATTGAAATTCCAACCAATAGACCTATTGCCAGAGAAGACGATAACGATTTGATTTATAAAACAAAAAGAGAAAAATACAATGCCGTTATCGAAAAAGTGACCGAACTATCACAAGCGGGAAGACCAATATTAATCGGAACAACTTCGGTAGAAATTTCAGAATTATTGAGTAAAATGCTCAATATTCGAAAAGTAAAACACAACGTCCTCAATGCTAAAATGCATAAAAAAGAAGCAGATATTGTTGCTGAAGCTGGAAACCCAGGAGTAGTCACTATAGCCACAAATATGGCTGGTAGAGGGACCGATATCAAACTATCTCAAGCTGTTAAAGACGCGGGCGGTTTAGCTATTATCGGTACTGAACGTCATGACTCCAGAAGAGTCGACAGACAGCTTAGAGGTCGATCAGGACGTCAGGGTGATCCAGGAAGCTCACAGTTTTACGTATCCTTAGAAGATAACCTTATGCGTTTATTTGGCTCAGAAAGAGTCGCTAAAGTAATGGATCGTATGGGTCTAGAAGATGGAGAAGTGATCCAACATTCTATGATGACCAAGTCTATAGAACGTGCACAGAAAAAAGTTGAAGAAAATAACTTTGGAATTCGTAAAAGACTCTTGGAATATGATGATGTAATGAGTGCACAGCGTGAAGTCATCTACAAAAGAAGAAAACATGCCCTAGAAGGAACTCGACTTAAATTAGACGTTCTCAACATGCTTTTTGATACTTGTGAAGAAATTGTTATTCATAATAAAAGTGCAAACGATTATAAAAATTTCGAGTTCGAAATCATCAGTAATTTTTCCATGACAGCTCCGCTTTCAGCTGATGAGTTTAACGAACATAAAGAAACGGATTTGACCCAGAAACTTTATGAAGCACTTCTGAATCATTACGAAGAAAAACAAAAACAAAATGCACTTCAAGCTTTTCCAGTAATCAAAGAAGTCTATGAACGTCCTGGAAATAGTTTTGAACGTATTGTTGTCCCTTTTACTGATGGAGTTAAATCACTAAACGTAGTGACCAATTTAAAAGAAGCATATGAGTCTAATGGAAAACATCTGATAGATGACTTTGAACGAAATATTACCCTTGCGCTAATTGATGAAGCATGGAAGGTACATCTTCGGAAAATGGATGAACTTAAGCAATCTGTTCAGCTTGCTGTTCATGAACAAAAAGATCCTTTATTGATCTATAAGTTTGAAGCCTTTGAGTTATTCAAATCCATGTTGAATAAACTCAATAAAGAAGTTCTTTCCTTCTTAATTAAAGGAAGCCTTCCAAGTCAAAACCCTTCTAGCATTCAGGAAGCCAAGCGACCTAGAACAAAGCAGAACTTAAATATTTCCAAAGATGAAGTTTTGAATACAGAGGAAATGGCTCAACGAAGTAGAGCTGTGGGTGCTGGGGCCAGTCAAACACAACGTCAAATTATCGAAACAATTACAAGAGAACAACCCAAGGTTGGTAGAAATGAAAAAGTAACGATCAAAAATATAAGTACAGGGGAAACTAAAACAATCAAATACAAGCAGGCTGAACCACTTATAAAACAAGGGAGTTGGGTCATTAGTTCCTAATTCCTTAACTTTAATTCAAAGTTCGAGTTATGGGGGCATATGCAGCAGTATTATTGTGGGCAATTCCTGGTTTTTTTGTTTTAGTGCTGATCGAAATTGCGTACGGACATTTCGCAAAAAAACAGACCTATACTTTGATGGATACACTAGCAAGTTTAAGCTCTGGGATGACGAATGTTATAAAAGATGTTCTTGGACTAGCACTGATATTAATTTCCTACCCTTTTATCTTAAAAAATATTCAACTTATAGAATTAGAAGCTTCACTCACTACCTACACCATTGCATTTATCTGTATTGACTTTGCCTCCTATTGGGTTCATAGGCTTAACCATAAAGTGAATATCTTTTGGAATCAACACATCATTCACCATAGTAGTGAGGAATTTAATCTAGCGTGTGCACTACGGCAAAGCATTTCTAATCTTATTGGTTTTGGTGCTCTTTTCCTGATTCCTGCAGCAATTTTAGGAGTTCCTTCAGAGGTTATTTTGGTTTTGAGTCCTTTACATTTATTTGCTCAATTTTGGTATCATACACGCCATATCGGCAAATTGGGTTTCTTGGAATATATCCTCGTCACACCCTCTCAGCACCGGGTTCATCATGCTATCAACCCCATCTATATCGATAAAAATTTGGCAGCCATTTTTTGTATTTGGGATCGTATTTTTGGAACCTTCCAAGAAGAACTGGATGAAGAGCCTCCCATATACGGTACCCTCAAACCGGTGCAAAGCTGGAATCCTGTTTGGATAAATTTTCAACATTTTTGGATACTTCTAAGGGATGCATGGTACACAAAAAAGTGGGAAAACAAAATCAAAATTTGGCTGATGCCAACGGGGTGGAGACCTCAAGATGCTAAAAAGAAATTCCCATTGGAACAAAGAAAACCAAGTTCTGATTCTAAATATAATCCCCAATACAGTGCTAACTGGAAGAAAGTAGCCCTTTTTCAGTTTAGTAGTCTCGTTTTTTTATTGCTTTTTCTCTTGGCTGAGTTTGAACAATTGAACAGCAGTTTTCAACTTGCGTTCGGACTGGTTCTCATGCTCTCGATTTTTGGATTTACAGCCTTAATGGATTTTCATCGTTGGGCTCCTTTATTTGAGCTATGTAGAGGGGTTGGTGGTCTATTATTTTTAATATCTCCTCTAAATCAATTCCTCTCAAATAACTATCCTGTTGTTTTTAGTTTCGGCGCTTTTTATTTTTTAATTACTATTGGGATTGGAATATGGGCATTAAAGCAGGAGCCCAAACGAAGTTTAGTTTTAAAATAAAATGTCCAAAAACAGACTTGATTATCTCATTATTGGCCCTGCATATCCATTCAGAGGGGGTATTGCAGACACCCAACATGAACTCGCAAAACACCTTCAAGAAATAGGAAAAGAAGTACAACTGCTTACGTTCTCAAAATTGTATCCGAAATTTCTTTTCCCTGGTAAAAATCAAAAAACGGAAACACCAATTCCAAATACGGTTGATACCATACCTCTAATACACGCATACAATCCTTTGAAGTGGAGGAAGATCGTTCAATATATCCAACTACAAAACCCACAATTTGTCATTTTTCGTTACTACACTCCATTTTTAGCACCACTATACGGTTGGCTTGCAAAAAATATAGATTCTAAAATCAAAAAAGTTGCTCTCGTGGACAATTGGATTCCCCATGAACGTCGATTTTTAGATTCAAAATTGAATCGGTATTTTGGAGATAAAATGCATGCCTTTACTACACTATCTGGAGCTGTTGCCGATCAAATAAAATCAGTTTATAGCATACCCCTATGGTCAGGATTTCATCCCGTAAACACCAACCTATTAACTCCAATATCGAAAACTAAAGCTCAAAAAATATTGGGATGGGACACTACACAAACTACAGTATTATTTTTTGGTTTAATAAGAAAATACAAGGGCTTAGAACTCTTAATACGTGCTTTTAATCAACCCGAAATAAAAGCACAAAAAATTGTTTTAAAAATAGTTGGAGAATGTTATGAAGATCAAGCAAAATATACCCAATTGGTAGCGCGTTTACAACTTCAAAACTCTGTTCATTTTGATTTTGAATTCAAGTCAGAAACAGAGATTCAAAATATTTTTTCAGCCTGTGATATCGTAGCACAAACCTACCACACCGCCACACAAAGTGGAGTAACACCGCTCGCCTATTTCTACAAAAAACCACTTGTGGTATCTGATATTAATGGTCTAAATACACCTATTATAAATGACGGCACAGGTGTATGTGTTAATCAAAATCCTCAAGCAATTGCTCGAGGAATATTAGAACTTATTTCAGCTTCAAAAATGCAAGATGCCGTTAAAAACATAACTAAAGCATACGATAAATACAGTTGGTCAAAATGGGTAATCGAATGGAATCAATTTAATGAAAAATTGTAGGGCATTTATATCATATAAATACTGTATTTTTATAAGTAACATTCAAAAAAAACAATTGATTTCAAATTTCCGCCTAGTGCTCTTATTTATCTGTATAATAAGCGCCAACCAAAAAGGATTTACTCAAATTAATTTTGAGAATTTCAAACTTCCTATTCATAAAACGACCGAAAAAATTCTTATCGACGGTGTGCTAAATGAGACTACATGGAAAGAAGCCGAAGTTGGAAAAGACTTCTTTATGATTACTCCCATAGACACCGGAAAAGCAACTCAGTTTTCCGAAGCGAGAGTCGCCTTTGACGATGAATACCTATACATCGCCATGATATTTTTCAATAATTCTGTTCAAGGAGACTATGTAGTAGAATCGTTGAAAAGAGATTTTTCCTTTGGAAAAAACGATAATTTTTTAGTTGCTCTCGATCCCTTTGACAATCAAAGTACGGGTTTTGCATTTGGGCTCAATGCATACGGCGCTCAATGGGATGGAACTATGTATGATGGAAGAAGCGTAGATCTCAATTGGGATACTAAATGGTATTCAGAAGTAAAGTTTGATAAAGAAAAATGGGTTTGTGAAATTGCAATTCCTTTTAAATCGATTCGTTACGACGAGAACAATAACCGTTGGGGAATCAATTTTAGCAGATTAGATCTGAAAGCAAGTGAAAAGTCAAGTTGGGCACCTGTACCTCGTCAATTCCCTTCAGTATCACTCGCTTATGCTGGTGCTTTGATTTGGGATACCCCCCCACCCCCTCAAGGAAGTAATATTTCATTAATCCCATACTTGTCAAATAATATTATTAAACAACAAACTAACGATCCTTACAATAGTTTAAAAATAGGAGGTGACTTAAAATATAACCTCACATCTGCATTGAATTTAGATGTTACAATAAATCCTGATTTTTCTCAAGCAGAAGTAGACCAACAAGTCACTAATCTAGACCGATTTGAATTATTTTTCCCTGAAAGAAGACAGTTTTTCTTAGAGAATGCTGATCTCTTTTCCAATTTTGGATACAGAACCATTCGTCCTTTCTTCTCTCGACGCATCGGACTGGGAGTACCCATTGTTGGTGGAATTCGTCTGAGCGGTAATGTAGATGAAAACTGGAGGATTGGAGTCATGGATATTCAAACACAACAAGATGGAGATTTAAATCTTGCCGCAGAAAATTTTGGTGTCTTGTCCGTTCAACGAAAAGTTTTTGATCGCTCTAATATCAGTATGATTTTTGTAAACAAACAAGCCATCGGAAAGGATGAAAATACTTCTTCTCAATACAATAGGAATCTCGGACTAGAATACAATTATTTCTCAACTGATAATTTATGGAATAGCAAAATCCTTTTTCTTCAATCATTTGGAGATGATACTGACAGCCAAGGAAGTGTTTTTGCATCCCATATTGGATATCAGTCCACTCGCTGGAATTGGCGTGTTCAGCAAGAGTATGTTGCTGGAAACTATGATGCTGAAGTTGGTTTTGTACCACGAAAAAACTACAATAAACTTCAAACTACTGGAGGGCATCTTTTTTACACTACTAAAGAAACGAAGCTTTTGAGTCATGGACCACAATTAGGCAGAACATATTTCTTCGATACAGATTTTGGTAAAAAAGACCAGACAGACCAATTCAAATACCTTTTTAATTTTAAAAACAGAAGTCGATTTAGCGTTGGTGTCTCAGAAAATTTTGTTGAGTTACTATCCGACTTTGATCCTATTCGGACTCAAGTAGCAACTTTAAAATCAGGAAGCCAACACCAATGGACAAGTTTTAGTGCCGAATACGATTCAAAACCTCAAAATCGATTTACTTATTCACTGGGAGCTCTTACAGGCGGTTACTACAATAACGGAACGAGAACCGCTTTTAGTAGTGAAATGGGGTATCGTTTTCAACCTATTCTTGAAGTGAATACTGTTGCTAATTATAATCGAATTGAACTCCCTGCCCCTTGGAATACAAATTCCTTTTGGCTTTTAGGTATCAAGGCTAACTTGACTTTGACCAATAAAATTTTCTTTTCCAATCTTTTCCAATATAACGAACAACTTGACCTTTGGAATTTTAATTCTAGATTTCAATGGCGCTACAAACCCGCTTCTGACATCTTTCTAGTATTTAACAGTAATGAAATGACTATTCCTGAAGTCTCATCGGGTTGGAGTCTGACACTCAAAGTAAACTATTGGCTTAATTTGTAAATGGAAACTGAAAAAAAACATCATTGGGAAAACATCTTTCAAAACAAAACTCCGGAAGAGGTGAGCTGGACAGAAACCTTTCCTAAGGTTTCCATTAATATGATTCAAGCATTGAATCTTGACAAAACTGCTCCTATTATTGATGTAGGAGGTGGAGACAGTCTTTTGGCAGACGCCCTTTTGGAATTAGGATACTCAGATATAAGTGTACTGGATATCTCAGGCAAGGCACTTGAGCGTGCTAAAAAAAGAATAGGAAGTCGGGCCTCAGAAATTCAATGGATCGAAAGTGATATTATTAAATTTAAACCATTAAAAAAATATAGCCTTTGGCATGATCGAGCTTCATTTCACTTCCTTATTGACCAAAAAGACATTAAAATTTATACTGATCTCCTAGAGAAAGCTGAAGTTAAGTTTTTAGTTATTGGAACTTTTTCTGTAAATGGACCAGAAAAATGTAGTGGACTCCCAGTGACCCAATATGACTGTATCTCATTAGAGAATTGTTTTTCTAAAACATTTACATCCCTTGAATGCTTAGAATTGGATCATACCACTCCTTTTAATACCCAGCAAGAATTTATTTTTTCTAGATTAGAAAGAATTCTTTAATTCTGCTTTTTAATGCGTTCTATCTCAGCTTTTATAATTCGATTCCAAACTGTATAGCCTTCTTGATTTAAATGCAATTGATCTTCTACAAACCACTCAGGTTTTGGTTGCCCTTTTGCGTCTAAATAAGTAGGGACGGTATCTATAAAGTAGAGGTTATCTGTCTTTTGGCAATAGGCTTCGATTAGTTCATTAACCTCATTTATTTTTTCCCAATAGTCCCATCTACTTTGAGTTGGAGTCACAGCTATTTGCATAATTGGAATGTTAGGGTATTTTGCTCGTACTTGTTTCACAAAGAGTTTAAATAAACGCAACACTTCCTTCGGGGTACTGTCTTTTGGTGAACCACTGATATCATTAGCGACAAAACAAACCACCATACTTAGCGAATGATCAGCTAATATACGGTCTGTATAAAATACCATATCTCTAAAGTGCGCACCACCATACCCCCGCTGAATTACTGGAAAAGGAGCCATATCCTCCTCTAAAGTTTTCCATAAGCGAATACTGGAACTTCCTATAAACAAAATTGCATCTTCTGGATAATTATTATTTAAATCTAATTTTTCAAAGGCTCGAATCTCAGGCAAGGCCCAAGCGCGATCATCGGGACTGAATTTTTTGAGCGGAGAGCAAGAAGTCCATAATACTACTATAAATAGATATAGAAAATTTCGTTTGACCATTGTAAAAAAGAGTTTGAATAGAAAATTAAAGCAAATACTCTGTAGAAACAAAATTTGAAGTTTCTGAATTCAATAAACTCTCTAAAATTTCTTTGTTATAAGCAGTGTCTTTAGAAGCTACAAATGTTCGAATAGAAAAAGAACGTAAGGCATCATAAACACTTAAAGTACTCACCGCTGAATTTTTCCTTCCTGTAAAAGGATATACATCTGGTCCTCTTTGACAAGCTGAATTCAAATTGACTCTACAAACTAAATTTGCTAGCGTATCTATTAGGGGACCAATTTTCCGAATGTCACGACCAAATAAACTTACTTGTTGTCCGTATTCTGAAGCAGCCATGTCATCCAAGGGCTGATCGATTTCTTTATAAGAAATCACCGGAATTAAAGGCCCAAACTGCTCTTCCTGATAAATTTTCATGTCAGAAGTAACAGGATATAAAACTGCAGGAAAAATATAATTTGCCGACTTCTCTCCACCTTTCTTGTTCAATACCTTTGCACCTTTAGATTTTGCATCTTCAATTAGTTCTTGAATGTAATCAGGTTTTGTAGGTTCTGGCAGTGGTGTTAAAAAAGTATCTTCCCATGGCATTCCAAACTTTAATTCATCCACTGCATTCGAAAATTTTCGATTGAATTCATCTACGATAGACTCGTGTACATACAGTACTTTCAATGCTGTACATCGTTGCCCATTATACGAGAGTGTTCCTGAAATACATTCTTTTATTGTAAGATCTAAGTCTGCATCAGGTAAAATAATCCCGGGGTTCTTTGCCTCCAATCCCAGAACCAATCGCAATCTATTTTTATTTGGATGCAGATCCTGAAGAGAAACAGCAGAGGAACTATGCCCAATCAATGCTAACACATCCACTGCTCCTGTTTCCATAATTGGAGAAGCAATTTTTCGTCCACGACCAAATAAAATATTAACCACCCCCGGAGGGAAACTCTCTTGAAATGCTTGTAATAGTGGAGCAATTAGAAGGACTCCATGTTTTGCAGGTTTAAAGATGGCTGTATTCCCCATAATCATTGCAGGGATTAACAAACAAAATGTTTCATTCAATGGATAGTTATATGGTCCTAAACAAAGAACTACACCCAAAGGTCCACGGCGAATATGAGCATAGACCCCTCCTTGCTTATCAAATTTTGCTCCTTTCCGATCTAAATTTTTGTAGGCTTCTATTGTATCTAAAATATAATCTACTGTTCGGTCAAATTCTTTGTAGGAATCTGATTTGTTCTTACAAATCTCCCACATTAAAAGTTTGACCACTTCTTCTCTGTGGAGTTTCATTTTTTCCACAAAGATCTCCATACATTTTAGGCGTTCTCCTACGCGCATTGTTGGCCAGATTCCCTGTCCTCTTTGGAATGCTTTTTCTGCAGCTTTTAGTGCTTCTAATGCTGCTGGGGTTTCCATGTCAGGGATAGAGCCTAAAAGAGTGGGTACAAGCTCCCCCTCGCTGTTTGGAGTTTGAATTGTGGAATAAACTTCAGTTGTATTTCCCTTCCATTTTTTCAATTCACCATCTACGAGATAGCGATCACAACGAACAGGGGTAATCTGAAATTCTTGAGGAATCTCTGTTGATTTAACAGTCATATTTTTTTCTTTTTTATAGCTAGATTAAATATTGAAACAAACTTTGTTTTTCGTTTAAATATTCGAATTTGAAGTTATGGATTTCCATGCGTTCCACCAAATGTTTCAAATCAGTTGCATTCACTAATTGAATTCCAATTAATGCCTTTCCATTATTACGAAAACTCTTTTTCGAAAATTCAAAATGTGTTATGTCGTCATTCGGACCTAATACTTGATTTACAAATTCTTTTAATGCCCCAGCACGTTGCGGAAAATCAATCAGAAAATAATGCTTGAGATTAGCATAAATCAATGCACGTTCACTAATTTCTGGCATACGGAGTATGTCATTATTCCCACCACATAACATCAATGCGACATGCTTATTTTGAAGATCAGCATTAATAGATTCCAAACCTGCAATAGCTAAAGCACCTGCCGGTTCAGCTACAATCCCTTCCTTGTTATACAAATCCAAGATCGTCTGACAAATTTTTCCCTCTGCTACAGTAATGATTTCATCCAAATGTTGTTTACATATTTCAAAGGGAATGACACCTACTTGACGTATCGCAGCACCATCAACAAAACGATCCATTGTCTTTAAAGAAATTCGTTTGTTTTGAGCTAGAGATTGACTCATGGATGGAGCACCCTCTGGTTCTACACCAATTATTTTTGTGCTGGGAGAAAGCGCTTTTAAAACAGTAATCATTCCAGAAATCAAACCGCCACCACCTACAGGAACCAAAACATAATCAAAAGGTTTCGAGGTTTGCTCCAAAATCTCCAAAGCCATCGTAGCTTGTCCTTCAATGACCTTAACATCATCGAAAGCGTGAATAAAAGTTTTTTCTTCTTTTTTCGCAGCTCTGAGTGCAACAGTCTGACATTCATCATAAGTATCTCCTATTAAGATCACTTGAATGAATGCACCTCCAAACATCCGAACCTGCGTTACTTTTTGTTGAGGAGTCGTTGCGGGCATGTATACATCCCCTTGAATTTGAAGCTCATTACATGAAAATGCAAATCCCTGCGCATGATTTCCAGCACTGGCACAAATGATCCCTTTGGAATATTCCTCAGAACTTAAAGAACTTATTTTGTTGTAGGCACCCCTTATTTTGAAAGACCTAACTTGCTGTAAATCCTCCCGTTTTATAAAAACAGAAGCGCCTGTAGTATCTGACAAACGCTTATTGAGTTCTAAAGGAGTTCGTTTGGACACATTAGACAAACAAAGTGCGGCTTTTTGAACACCCTCTAATGAAGGGTATGACTTCATTTTACACAATTTTAATCATCGCGGTCATGGATGCTCGAAGCTCATATCCGATCATTTCAACTGGATGATATCGAATAATCTCATTGATGTCTATCAATTGTTTATTGTCTACCCCATTGTCATCAACTTTTAAATCGGAACCAATCACATCTGTTTTAATTCCTTTCATAAAGTCTTCAAGCATTGGTTTTGCAGCATGGTCGAATAAATAACAACCGTACTCTGCAGTATCTGAAATGATTCTATTCATTTCAAATAATTTTTTACGTGCAATGGTATTTGCAATTAAGGGTGTTTCATGAAGTGATTCGTAATAGGCAGATTCTTCTTTGATTCCTGCTGCTACCATAGTATCAAAAGCCAACTCAACACCAGCTCTAACAAAGGCTACCATCAAAATTCCATGGTCAAAAAACTCTTGCTCTGAAATCTCTTGTTCTGTTATGGCTGTTTTCTCAAAAGCTGTTTCACCGGTAGCTGCTCTCCAAGACAACAAATTTTTATCATCATTTGCCCAATCCTCCATCATGGTTTTTGAAAAATGACCGGACATAATATCATCCATATGCTTTTCAAAAAGAGGTTGTAAAATCTCTTTCAGTTGTTCTGAAAGTTCAAATGCTTTAATCTTAGCAGGATTGGATAAACGATCCATCATGTTCGTAATTCCCCCATGCTTTAGAGCCTCGGTAATAGTTTCCCAACCGAATTGAATCAACTTAGCAGCGTACCCAGCGTCTATTCCTTCTTCTACCATTTTATCAAAACTCAAGATAGACCCTGTCTGTAACATCCCACAAAGAATAGTTTGTTCACCCATTAAATCGGATTTTACTTCGGCTACAAAAGAAGATTCCAACACTCCAGCTCGATGACCTCCAGTAGCAAAAGCATATGCTTTCGCTTGAGCCAATCCATGCTCTTGGGGATCATTTTCTGGATGCACGGCAATGAGGGTAGGAACGCCAAATCCTCGTTTATATTCTTCTCTAACCTCAGAACCAGGACACTTTGGTGCTACCATAATTACAGTGAGATCTTCTCTAATTTTCATCCCCTCCTCTACGATATTAAAACCATGCGAATACGAGAGTGTAGCTCCCTTTTTCATTAAAGGCATTACTGCAGCTACTACCGGAGTGTGGTTTTTATCCGGTGTCAAATTTATAACTACATCAGCAGAAGGAATCAATTCCTCATAAGTTCCCACGTTGAAGTTATTGCTCACTGCATTTTGATACGATGCTCTTTTTTGTTCAATTGCACCTTGACGTAAAGCATAGGAAATATCCAAGCCGGAATCACGCATATTGAGTCCTTGATTCAAACCCTGAGCACCACAACCTACAATTACGATTTTCTTTCCTTCAAGCACGGTAATTCCGTCCTCAAATTCTGAAGCATCCATAAAGCGGCACTGACCTAACTGATTAAGTTGTTGACGTAATGATAATTGATTAAAGTAATTTGACATGATTTTATGTATTGGTGTTTTTAAAAGTATTTAATATTTCTGAAATTCCCATTTTGGCTTTGGTAACAGAAATTCGCCCGGAGCGAACAAATTGTAACAACCCAAAAGGAGCTAAGTCTTTTCTTAATTTTTCGGTTTCATCTCTAAAACCTGTTTTCTCTATTACAAAAAACTCAGGGGAGACAGTCACGATATTGGCATGACTTTCTTTTATTATATTTTGAATCTGCCGCTCTTCAAATAACGCACTTGATTTTACTTTATACAAGGCATTTTCCTGAAAAATTGTTTCCTCATCAGTATGGTAATACGCTTTGATTACATCAATTTGTTTTTCAATTTGCTTAACGATTTTGATCACTTTTTCAGTTGACATATGAACAACAATCACAAATCGAAAAACATTCTGAATTTCAGATTCTGAAGTCGAGAAGCTCTCGATATTAATATGCCTTTTTAAGAAAATAGCGGAAATTCGGTTAAGGAGTCCCACATTATTTTCTGTATACACGGAAATGGTGTAAATTTTATTTTCCATTTTATTCTAGTCTTATATCGGACACACTTGCTCCTGTTGGAATCATCGGAAAAACGTTGTCTTCTTTTTCAACACAAATCTCCAAGAAATAAGGCTTGTCAGAAGTCATCATTTCTTGAACTGCTTGGTCCAAATCTTTGCGCTCTTTTACACGGTTTGCTTGAATTTGAAATCCTTTAGCAATGGTCACAAAATCTGGATTAACCATTTCTGTAGAGGCATAACGTTTGTCAAAAAAAAGCTGTTGCCACTGACGTACCATTCCCAGAAAATCATTATTTAACACTACGATCTTTACGGCTACTTGTTGTTGGAAAATAGTACCCAACTCTTGAATGGTCATTTGGTAACCGCCATCACCAATTACAGCAACAACCTCGCGATCCGGTGCTCCCATCTTTGCACCAATTGCAGCAGGTAATGCAAATCCCATGGTGCCTAACCCGCCTGAAGTGACATTACTTTTGGATTGGTTGAATTGTGCATAACGACAAGCCACCATCTGATGTTGTCCAACATCGGTTACTATCACCGCATCTCCATTGGAATGCTTATTGATCATAGCAATAGCTTCACCCATTGTCAGACCATCTTTTGTGGGGTTTAAGTCGGAATGAATTACTTTTTCTACTTCTATGGCGTCTAACTCATCAAAACGTTGAATCCATTGAGGATATGTTTTTTGGCTGATCCGATCTATTAATGCTTTTAAACTAATTTTACAGTCCGAAAGTAAAACTACATCAGCCATTACATTTTTATTCACCTCAGCAGGATCCAACTCCAAATGAATAACTTTGGCTTGTTTTGCATAGGTTTTTAAATCCCCAGTAACACGATCGTCAAAACGCATACCGATGGCGATTAACAAATCACATTCATTAGTCAATAAGTTGGGGGCATAATTTCCATGCATTCCAACCATTCCTCTATTTGAAGGGTGGTTTGTTGGTAAAGCTGACAGACCTAAAATAGTCCAAACTGCTGGGATTCCCGATTTTTCAACAAAGGTTTTAAATTCTTCCTCGGCTCTACCCAGAATTACACCTTGTCCCCAAACTACTAGGGGTTTTTTGGCTTGCTCAATTAATGCAACTGCTTCTTCAACGGCGTCCATTGAAAGTGAAGGATAGGGTTGATAACTTCGTATTCCGACACATTTTTCATAAGAAAAATCAAACTTTTCAAATTGAGCATCCTTGGTAATATCTATTAAAACAGGACCAGGTCTACCAGAACGAGCAATATAAAATGCCTTCGCCATAATCTCTGGAATCTCACTTGCTTTGGTAATTTGATAATTCCATTTCGTTACGGGTGTGGATATTCCAATGATATCAGTCTCTTGAAATGCATCCGATCCCAATAAATGAGAAGCAACTTGACCTGTGATACAGACCATAGGAGTTGAATCTATTTGAGCATCTGCGATTCCAGTGACCAGATTAGTTGCCCCTGGACCTGAAGTGGCAAGGGCTACTCCAACTTTTCCAGAGGTACGTGCAAAACCTTGAGCGGCATGCGTAGCACCTTGTTCATGTCTAGTGAGAACGTGATGCAATTGATCTTGAAACTTAAAGAGTTCATCATAAATGGGCATTATGGCTCCACCTGGATAACCATAAACCAAATTAGCATCTTCAGCCAATAAACATCGAATTACAGCCTCGGCTCCTGAGATATGCAATTTCTCGGTAGTGGTTTTTGTCTTTTCGTTTGTACTTGTTTCCATAACTAATTGGAATCGGTAACACACCCCTCTGAGGCAGTGGCTACACTTTTAATGTATTTATAAAGCACTCCTTGCTCAAATTTATAAGGAGGTTTCTTCCATGCTGCTTTCCGTGCTGCAAGTTCTGTGTCTGTTAGGTCTACACTGAGTGTATTTTGTTCAGCGTCTATTGTAATTATATCCCCGTCTTTTAGCAAACCTAAGGCTCCACCCTCTTGTGCTTCGGGGACAATGTGTCCAACGACAAAACCGTGGGTTCCTCCAGAAAAACGTCCATCTGTAATGAGGGCTACACTTTTTCCTAGACCGGCACCCATTATAGCTGCAGTAGGCTTTAACATCTCCGGCATACCAGGACCTCCTTTGGGTCCTTCGTAACGGATTACAACAACCTCACCTGCATTTACCTTACCTTCTTTAATTCCTTGATTTGCAGCATATTCTCCGTCGAATACTCTTGCTGGGCCTTTAAACAACAACCCTTCTTTTCCCGTAATTTTAGCTACCGAACCGCCTTCTGCCAAATTTCCTTTCAGGATCCGGATATGACCGGTAGGTTTGATTGGATTTTCCAGAGGGCGAATCACTGTTTGTCCTTCTTTTAAATCAGGAACATTTGCAAGATTTTCAGCCAAAGTTTTACCAGTTACAGTCATGCAGTCACCATGCAACATTCCATTGGCAAGCATGTATTTTAATACTGCTGGCACCCCACCTACTTGGTGCAAATCTTTCATTAAGAATTTTCCGCTGGGTTTAAGGTCCGCCAAAAAGGGAGTGGTATCACTGATCTTTTGAAAATCATCTATGGTCAATTCAATATTTGCAGCTCTAGCAATTGCCAAAAAGTGAAGCACAGCATTTGTAGAACCTCCCAAAACCGCAATGAGACGCAAAGCGTTTTCAAGCGATTTTCGGGTAACAATATCTCTCGGTTTTAAATCTTTTTCTAAAATATTTTTTAAGTGCGCTCCCAACTCCAAGCACTCTTCTTTTTTGTCTCTACTGACAGCTGGATTGGAAGCGTTATAAGGCAATGCCATACCGCATGCCTCTATGGCAGATGCCATGGTATTGGCGGTGTACATACCACCACAAGCGCCAGCACCAGGACACGCATTACGGATTACGCTTTTGTATTCTTTTTCATCTATGGTCCCTGCCACTTTCTCTCCCCAAGCTTCAAAAGCTGAGACCACATCTAATTCTTTATCGTTATGACATCCAGCAGCTATAGTACCGCCATATACTAATATTCCAGGACGATTTAAACGCAACATTGCCATTAAAGCACCTGGCATATTTTTGTCACAACCTACTACTGTAACTACCCCGTCATAAGACATGGCTTGGACAACGGTCTCAACAGAATCTGCAATAATATCACGAGAGGGCAAAGAAAACCGCATACCGGGAGTCCCCATAGAAATACCGTCACTAACACCGATGGTATTGAACACTAACCCTACTAAAGATTGTTCATTTATACCAACTTTAATATCTTGTGCAAGATCATTAAGATGCATGTTACAAGGATTACCTTCGTATCCTGTTGAAGCAATCCCAATTAAAGGTTTCTCAAAGTCTTCATCAGTCATCCCAATAGCATGTAACATGGCTTGTGCCGCGGGCTGAGTTGGGTCTTGTGTAACTGCTTTACTGTATTTGTTTAATGCCATTGTACTATATTGTTTAACGAATTTAATTTAATGATTCTTTTCTTTCCCTAATTTGATCTATGCTCTCCTATATTCAACTGCAAAATTAAATCTTTAATCGATTGATTTACAATAACTTTTAAAAGTTATTTTAATACATTCAGAGTCCTTAAATTACTCACGATCTTTTACATTATCTTTGTAAAAAAAATTGAGCTTGGAGTCTAAAACTGATTTTCAAAAAATCCGAAAAGAACATGCCCTTCATTTTTATAATTTGAAACAAAAAGGGATTTCTCATAGAATTGAGCATCTCAAACAATTAAAAAAAGAAATTGATCTAAAAGAAGATCAAATTATAGAAGCACTCCGAGCCGATCTGGGAAAACCTCACTTCGAGTCCTACACTAGTGAGCTATTAATGGTTCAAAAAGAACTTGATTTATTTATTAAAAAACTCAACGTTTGGGCAGCACCCAAAAGGGTAGCTGGAAGTATTCTAAATTTCCCATCTCAAGACTACATTCTATCTGAAGCCTATGGGACGGTGTTAATGATTTCTCCTTGGAATTATCCTTTTCAGCTTACTATGATCCCACTGATTGGAGCTATAGCTGCCGGAAATACGGTAGTTTTGAAACCCTCCGAATCTTCACCACATACAGCACAATTGCTTACTTCTCTTTTGGGCCGTATATTTTCTGAGAACTGGGTAAAAGTAATTCAAGGCGATGCTAATGTAGCTCAAGCCTTACTCAAACTCCATTGGAATTATATTTTTTTTACCGGAAGTACTTCTGTGGGAAAGATTGTCGCCAAAGCTGCTGCAGAACATCTCACACCCGTAACACTTGAATTGGGCGGGAAAAGTCCATGTATTGTAGATGGTTCTACCTCGCTCCATAAAACAGCACGTCGGATTGTCTTTGGTAAATTTTTAAATTGTGGTCAGACCTGTATTGCACCAGACTATGTTTTGGTGAAAAAAACATTTCAACAACCACTCATTGAGGCATTGAGTCAAGAAATTGAAAACGCATATGGCAAAGATAGTTCTCAATCCAAAGATTACGGTCGGATTATTCACAACAAACATTTTGACAAACTCGTTGCTGATTTAAAAGACCAGCAAATCGTTTACGGAGGTCAACAAGACAAAAAATCGCTCTTTTTTGGTCCGACAATCGTTTCAGATCCGCCCAAAAATAGCCCTCTTTTTCAAGAAGAAATTTTCGGCCCTATACTGCCTATACTCTCTTATGAAACAGAAGAAGATCTCGAAATAATTCTTTCTGAACTTAAAAACCCTCTGGCGTTTTATGTGTTCAGTAAGAATAAGAAATTCATTCAAAATTTATTGATTCGCTATTCTTTTGGCGGCGCAGTTGTAAACGATTCCATCATCCATTTTACAAATCCCAATTTACCCTTTGGTGGTATAGGACAGAGTGGAATGGGTGCCTATCATGGGCAGTTTAGTTTTGAATTATTTACCCATGCAAAACCAGTAGTTCGTCGTTCCTTTTGGTTTGACTTACCTCAGCGTTATGCTCCTTATCCAAAATCACTTTCTTTACTTAAGTGGATTCTCAAAAAAATTTAAAAACTATGAAAGAAAAAACAGTAAGTGAAGCCGTTGCGCATCGCCGCTCCGTTCGTGTCTATGACCCTGAACAATCTATCGATACTCAAAAAGTTAAATCCGCTATTGAACAAGCTACTTTAGCCCCGACTAGCAGTAATTTACAACTTTGGGAGTTTTATCATATCAGCAATCCTGAACTCCTAAAACAAATAGCAAAAACATGTTACAACCAACCTGCAGCAAAGACCGCGCAAGAATTGGTGATCCCTGTAGTACGACTTGATCTTTGGCGAGAACGCATCCAATCCAACATTGAATTCATTCGTTCCAATGTTAAAACCGCAGAAGACGAAGCCAAAATTAAAGGTGCCCTGACCTATTATCAAAAGATTATTCCGCAATTGTACAGCGGTACTTCATATTTTTTAGGACTGCTTCACAAAATTAAAGCAAGTTTAGATGGCATGCGAAAAGTTACTTACAGAGAAGTAACCGCAGGAGATCTTCGAGTTGTGGGGCATAAAAGTGTAGCTTTAGCTGCTCAAAACTTTATGATGAGTATGGCTGCCCAAGGTTACGACACCTGTCCTATGGAGGGCTTTGATTCCAAGCGACTAAAAAAACTTTTAAACCTCCCCTCTGGTGCGCAGATTAGTATGGTCATCGGATGTGGTATCCGAAAGCCTGAGGGTGTCTATGGCAAACGCTTCCGAATTCCTTTTGAAGAAGTGTATCGGAAATTGTGAAAATAGCAGGCGCACATCTTCTAGAGGTGCGCCTTAAAAAAAACGTGAAATGGACCCCAAGTAAGCAAGGACTAGGAATCATTGTATGCTTTTAAATTGACTTAAGCTTTTTGTAATTTTTCTTAAGATTATTCCTACAAAAAATCAAGCCATCAGTTTAATTTGAATACGTACTTTTAAAGAAAATTAAAACGGATGAATCTACTTTCAGTAGAAGGAATTTCTAAAGCTTATGGGGAAAATATTATTTTTGAACCCCTATCTTTTGGAATCAGTAAAGGTCAAAAAATAGCACTGATTGCAAAAAACGGAAGTGGAAAAACAACCATCTTAAAAATCATAGCACAGCAGGAAAGCCCTGATACAGGTTTGGTCAATTTCAGAAAGGGAACCCAAGTATCCTATCTTCATCAAGAACCGGTGTTAGACCCAGAAAAAACCGTAGAAGAAATCATCCTTGCATCAGGAAATAACACTTTGGAGGTAATTGCAGCATATGAAAAAGCACTAAAAAACCCTGAAGATACTGAGAAGTATCAACTGGCGTTTGAAGCCATGGAGCAGCACGGAGCATGGGATTTTGAAACCGAGTACAAACAACTGCTAAGTAAATTAAAACTGGATGACCTAAAGCTTAAAGCAGGATCCTTATCTGGAGGGCAAAAAAAACGCTTGGCTCTATGCAGTGCATTACTAGAAAAACCAGATCTTCTAATCCTAGACGAGCCAACTAACCACTTGGATTTGGAAATGATTGAATGGTTAGAAGCCTACTTTATTAAAGAAAAAATGACCCTACTGATGGTTACCCACGATCGGTATTTTCTGGAAAGAGTATGTAATGAAATCATCGAATTAGATGAAGGAAACCTTTATACCTACAAAGGAAGTTATTCCTATTATTTGGAAAAACGTGCCGCACGTCTCGAACAACAAGAAACAGAGGCTCACAAAACCAAACGTCATTTTACTAAAGAACTGGAGTGGATGCGCAGGCAGCCTAAAGCAAGAACAACCAAGTCCAAATCACGAATAGACGATTTTAAAACCCTCAAAGAAAAAGCCTTACAGCGCAGAAACGAACACGAAGTACAATTGGAAATCAACATGGAGCGTTTGGGTTCTAAAATGATCGAAATGCACAGGGTCTCTAAAGCATTTGATACAAAATTAATTCTAGACGGGTTCGACTATAATTTTCAGCGCAACGATCGCATCGGTATCATCGGTAATAATGGAACAGGAAAGTCAACCTTCCTCAAAATGCTAACCGATACACTTCAGCCAGATTCAGGTAAAATTATTCGAGGAGATACCCTAAAGTTTGGCTATTATACCCAAGATGGAATTGACGTAAAACCAGGTCAAAAAGTAATTGAAGTTATTCAAGAATTTGGGGAGTTTATCCCCCTTAAAAAAGGAAAAAAAATATCAGCACAACAACTGCTCGAACGATTTCTGTTTGATCGGAAAAAACAATACGACTTTGTAGAAAAACTCAGTGGTGGCGAACGCAAACGCTTGTATTTGTGTACCATTCTAATACAAAATCCCAATTTTCTAATTCTAGATGAACCAACCAACGATTTGGATATCGTGACCCTGAATGTACTGGAGAGTTTTCTTTTGGATTTTCCAGGATGCCTCCTTGTAGTCTCCCACGACCGTTACTTTATGGATAAAATTGTGGACCACCTTTTTGTGTTTCGTGGAGAAGGTAAAATTGAAGATTTTCCAGGAAATTATACCGATTTCAGAGCATATGAAGACACCCCATCATTCACTAATGAGACCCCTGACAAAAAACCAAAAACCGATTGGAAAAATAAGGAAGAGAATAAACCGACTTACGAAACCCAACGCGCACTGAATAAATTAGAAACCAAAATTGCGAAACTAGAAACCCAAAAAAAATCCTTGCAAAACCAGTTTGCAAAAGAAGCACTATCCCCTGAGGAGATCAAAACCCTTTCCATTGAATTAAAATCAGTAGAAGAAGCCTTAGGTGCCGAAACAGATGCATGGTTGGCTCTTTCAATTGAAATTGAATAAGAACACCTCTTTTTTTTTAAAAATAAGATAAAATTAATTTGGTTTATTTTATAAACTACTTTATATTTGATAAATATTTAAAATCCTACTTATGAAAACTAAAGAATTTACACCCGAAGAAAGCTTTGTATTAATTCGTCAAGCCATTGAGCGAGCCAAAAACCGATTTGAAGAAAACGGTTTTGCCTTTATATTGTGGGGAACAGTTATTTCGATCTGCTGTTTTTCACAGGCATATCTTATTCATATTGGGTATGGTACACAAAGTTGGTATCCGTACCTTATTATGCCTTTAGTTAGCTGCTTTACCATTATTTATTATGTCAGAAAGAAAAACTATGTACGTAACCCCCTAAAATATGTTTCATCGCGCTTGTGGCTATTTACTGGAATCAATATCATGATTATAGCGTTTGGTTTTTCGACTAAATTGCAAAGTCATCTTACACCAATAATCTTACTCCTTTTGGGAATAGCTACAGCAGTGGCTGGAAGTTTTATCCGCAGCCGTCTTTTACTTTTTTGTGGATTGGTACTCAACATAAGTGCCTATACTGCCTTTTTTATCCCGTTGAAACAGCATCCCCTTTTGATGGGAACGGTATCTTTGGTTGCTTTTTTACTTCCCGGCATCATTTTACATTTCAAGAATAAAAATTACAATGTATAAAAACCTAGACCCCTTATTGCATGCTCCCTTACGTTTGGCTATAGTCTCCTATTTGATTAGCCATCCGCAAGCTAGTTTTAAAGAACTGAAAACACATACCCAAGCAAGTTCGGGAAATTTAAGTGTACAACTTAAAAAGTTACAGAAGGCAACTTATCTTCACATCGATAAGAGTTTTTTGGATAACTATCCCCTTACTCAACTCTCTCTAACAAGTAAAGGTATCCAAGCATTTGAAAATTATGTTATGACCCTTAAAAAATACCTCTAAATTAGAGCAATAATGATGAATAAATTTCTTTCAATAGTAGTGGTTTTCTCCTTTTCTTTTATGAATCTAGAAACGGCTAACGCACAACAAAACACCCCAGAGATTCTAGTGCAAAAAACATTTGCAAAGGACATCGCAGAAAAAACCTCAAATAATTTAAAAGCTACACTAAAACCATTGGAAGCTGCTTTTAATCGAAAAGACAGTCCCTATAACCGTTATTGGCTTTCCTATGCAATTTACTATCAGGCTATTTTAGCAAATTTACAGAACAGAAAGGAAGAGGCCGAAATGCATATTGACAGAGCCATTGCATTGCTTATTCCCATAAAAAATGATGCTGAAAGTCTCGCTTTACTTTCATTACAACAGGGATACAGTACCCAGTTTAAAGGCTATTTCGCTTTGATGCAAATTGGAAAGCAGGCAATGGTGAATGCGAAACGTGCCGTAGCGATTAATCCTAAGAGTCTTAGAGCCAATTTAGCACTAGCAATAAACGATTTTTATACTCCAAAACTTTTTGGTGGAGGCGAACTTGCCCCTTTCTATTTAAAAAAAGCTCTTGAGGTTTCTGAGATCAATCCTATTGACAGTCTCCCAAACTGGGGGAAAGATCAAGTCTATGAACTTCTAGTGAAACATTTCAGAAAAATAGATCAAGACAATATCGCGCAAGAGTATCTTAATCAAGGAATTGCAGAATTTCCAGAAAGTGAGCTGCTGTCAGATTTAAATTAAAAATTCTTGAGTACAGATCATCCCATCCACCCTTCACGGTCCAAACTACGGTATTGAATAGCCTCTGCAATATGAGAAGCCACAACGTTTTCGGCAGCCTCTAAATCGGCTATGGTTCTAGCTACCTTAAGGATACGGTCATAGGCCCTTGCAGAAAGAGACAAACGCTCCATAGCCTGTTTTAGTAAGGATGAAGAAGCGTTGTCCAAGCGACAGTAATTCCGGATTTGACGAGTAGTCATCTGTGCGTTATAGTGGGTTTTAGTGTTGCTTTTAAACCGTTCAGACTGTCGTGCTCGAGCTTTGCTAACACGTTCTCTGATAACCGCTGAAGACTCTGCAGCTTGACGATCAGCCAATTGTTCAAAAGGAACAGGTTCAACTTCGATATGTAGATCAATTCGATCCAACAATGGCCCAGAAATTTTTCCCATATAGCGCTGCATCTCCATAGGAGAAGGTCCCATTTTAGAGTGTGGATCGTTAAAGTAACCTGAGGGACTGGGGTTCATGCTCGCTACCAACATAAAAGAGGCGGGATAGGTTACCGTAAACTTTGCTCTAGCTATAGTAACCTCTCTGTCCTCCAACGGTTGGCGCATGACCTCTAAGGCTCCCCTTTTAAACTCGGGTAATTCATCTAAAAACAAAACCCCATTATGAGCAAGGGAAATTTCTCCTGGTTGGGGATAGCCACCGCCTCCTACCAAAGCAACATCAGATATTGTATGGTGGGGTGAACGAAAAGGGCGGACACTTATCAACCCTTGGTCTTTTACCTTTCCGACCACCGAATGTATTTTCGTTGTTTCTAATGCCTCTTGAAGTGTCATTGGTGGTAAAATACTTGGGAGTCGTTTTGCTAACATTGTTTTTCCTGCACCAGGGGGTCCAATTAAAATAATATTATGTCCTCCAGCGGCAGCAATTTCCATACACCGCTTAATGGTCTCCTGGCCTTTAACATCTGAAAAATCAAATTCGTCATGCTTGAGTTGTTTTTGAAATTCTGCTCTGGTGTCCACTACTGTTCGCGTTAAAGTAGTTTTTCCTTCAAAAAAGGAAATGACCTCTTTTAAATTTGAAACACCATAAACCTCCAAATCTTTCACAATAGCAGCCTCCAAAGCATTTTCCTTGGGAAGAATAAATCCTTTAAAACCATCTTTTAAGGCTTGAATAGCAATCGGAAGAACTCCTCTTATTGGCCGAATTCCACCATCCAGTGCGAGTTCTCCCATAATGATATAACGATCCAATTCTGGAGCTTGAATTTGACTGGATGCTCCCAAAATTCCTATGGCAATTGGAAGATCGTAAGCTGAGCCTTCCTTGCGAACATCTGCAGGTGCCATATTGATGGTAATTTTCTTACCAGGGAGCTTGTAGTTTATATTGTTTAATGCCGCTGCAATTCTATAATTACTCTCCTTTACAGCATTATCAGGAAGCCCCACCAAATGGTAACCGATTCCTTTTCCAATATTAACTTCAATAGTAATTAAACTGGCCTCAACGCCGAAGACTGAAGATCCGTAAACTGAAATAAGCATGAAGTAAGTTTGGCACTTCTAAAATACAGATTTATTTAAAGTTTTGAAACCGTCTTCGCTTATTTTTAAATGACTTGTTCAAATTGCTTACTTTTAGTTTCAAATAAACCACCATTATGAAATCTCTTTCAATTCTCTTCAGCTTCCTTTTTTTGTTGAGCTGTACAGAGGCTCCAATTACAACGAAAAATTCAGCAGATTCTGAATCCTGGGCATTCCCTTTTTTTAAAAAAGTGGATTCCATAAATCCTATATTAAATCCTACTAAAAGCATTAGTTTTCAAGATCCCATTACTCAAGAGAACGTTTTTTGGGAGGAACGCAACGTTTTAAATCCAGCTGCGATCGTGAAAAATGACACTGTGTTTATGCTCTACCGTGCACAAGATCAATGGGGAACATCGAGGATTGGACTGGCTTACAGTTTGGATGGTTTACATTTTGAAAAAAGAGCTACCCCTGTATTTTTTCCTGATAACGATACTCAGAAACACTATGAATGGAATTACAGAAAGCAAGAAGGAGTTCCTTACAGCCTAGACTGTAAATCGTGTTATTTTGATGGTGTAGAAGATCCCCGAATTGTTCAATCAGATAATGGTGAGTACATCATGACTTATACTGCTTATGATGGTAAAACAGCGAGAATGAGTATTGCATCTTCCAAAGATTTAATTCAATGGAAAAAACACGGGCTGATTTTAAAAGGCGAAAAATATGCAGACCTATGGTCGAAGTCAGGATCCATCGTAACTCAAAGGATCGGCAACCAACAGGTCGCTAAAAAAATTAACGGGAAGTACTGGATGTATTTTGGCGATACCAATTTATTTATGGCATCTTCAGAGGATTTATTGAATTGGACACCTCTAGAGGATGCGGAAAAAGGGACTTTTATCAGTGTACTTAATCCTCGTAGAGGTTATTTTGACAGTAGATTAGTAGAACCCGGGCCCTATGCTATGTACGATGAAAACAAAGGGATTCTTTTAATTTATAATGCCAGTAATGCTGCCAATTATAACGATCCTGAACTTCCTAAATTCACTTATGCAGCAGGACAAGCATTATTTAATGCCAACGCTCCCTACAAGTTAGAAAAACGTACCCAATCCTATTTTATTTATCCGGATAAGGATTATGAAAAAGTGGGTGAAGTGAATGATGTCTGTTTTGTTGAAGGACTGGTATATTTCAATCAAAAATGGTTCCTTTATTACGGAACAGCAGATTCGAAAATTGCAGTAGCTGTTTTTGATCCAACTCTTAATAAGTAAAATACTTTGCTTTACTGCTTGCCTTGGGCAGCTGTTCTAAACCTTGTGTTAACCAGTTTTCAAAAGTTGCCTTGTCAGTATACTGAATGGGGGTGTTGAGTAATTTCCCATCCGCTGTCATTTGGATATAAAATGGTTGTGAAGCTGTATTGAAATTGATCGCTTGAAAAGTAGCCCATTTTTTACCAATGGTATTAATTTCTTTGATACGCCCATCGGGATATTGATAATTAAATTGCTCTTCAGGGTTGAGTTCCTCCCGGTCGTCAACATAAAGAGAGATAATCACAAAACGTTCTTTGAGTAAATCGTATACTTCAGGCACTGCCCATACATTTTCCTCCATACGTCTACAGTTCACACAGGCCCACCCAGTAAAGTCTAAGAGAATCGGTTTGTTCTGATTAATTGAAGCGGCTCGGCCTTCCTCAAAATTTTTATAACAATCCAATCCCAATGGACAGTCTGACTCTTGAGCACGAAGGCTATAAAACTCTGGTGGTGGAAATCCACTGAAAAGGCGGAGTTTATTTTCTTCAGAAATGAATCCTAGAAACAAATAACTCGTTAGGACAAGCACACCAGCTGCTAAAAGCTTACGGCCAAAACTTATTGGCATTTTAACTTCATTGGGAAAGCGGAAAATTCCAAATAGATATAATGTCAATCCAAAAGCCAATAGGGTCCAAATTCCAACAAAAACTTCTCGTTTTAATATTCCCCAATGCGCGACCAAATCAGCATTTGATAAAAATTTCAATGCTAAAGCCAGTTCTAAAAATCCTAAGACAACTTTGACTGTCGTCATCCATCCCCCTGATTTTGGGAGTGCTTTTAAGGTATTTGGAAATAATGCAAACAACCCAAAAGGAAGCCCCAAAGCTACACCAAATCCCAGCATTCCTATACTTAGCTGAAGTGCACCCCCCTCAGCGGTAAGTGATCCTGCTAATAAAGAACCCAAAATTGGTCCGGTGCAAGAAAATGAGACGATGGCAAGGGTTAGCGCCATAAAAAATATCCCTAGTCCTCCTCGTACTGCTGAAGCCTCATCCGTTTTACTGCCCCATCCTGTAGGAAGGGTAAGTTCGTAAAAGCCAAAAAATGAAAAAGCAAAAAATACAAAAACCACAAAAAAGAGCATGTTTAAAGTAACATTCGTGGCAAGATTATTTAAAATCTCTGGATTTAACGAGTCAATAAAATGAAACGGTAAACTCAGTAAAACATAGATTAAAACAATAAAAAAGGCGTAAAGAAGGGCATTAAAAATTCCCTTGGATCGAGTGGTGCTTTGTTTCAAAAAGTAGGAAACTGTAAGAGGAATCATCGGAAATACACAAGGTGTTAGTAGTGCTAACAACCCACCAAAAAAGCCCAATAAAAAAATATTGAAAGGAGCATAAGTTCCTTCTTTAACGGTCGTGCTTTCCAGGTATTGAATATCAGTCAACTCCAATTCTAACTCTTGAGATAACACTTGACTTTTTTCATCAATTTCAAGTGAAACTACTGCTGATGACCCGTCTAGATATAGAAGAACGGCTTCATTTCTGAAGATACAGAGTTCATCATCACAGGCTTGATAATTAATTTCTACTTTAATAAATTCAAGCGAGGAAGCTGTTAGTTGGATTTCTTGTTGGAATAAAGCCTCATTGTTAAAGTAGGTTAGATCCATCTCAAATACCTGATCAAAATCGGTTATGGATTCACTTTCTTTGACTGCTCCAATTAGTTGGTAACTTGGGTTTTCACTAAAGACAAATTCAGTAGGGATTGCCCCTTCTGGATCTGAAAACTGAGAATATAAATGCCAATTAGGTGCAATTTTTGCTTCAAAAGACAAGAGATAGCGATCTTCTGTTAGTTTTTCAATTCGACTTTCCCAGACTACTGGTTCCTTTATTTGCGCTTGCAAGTAAACTATTCCAAACAAAAATAAGATCCAACTTTTCATAGTTCCAACGTCATTAAAAGAATTTCATTACCCGTTTTTTTTGCTGCATACCGCTTGTCACAGCGTTTTCCTACAACCCACACCACATCTTCTCCGCAACACAGAAGCCATTGAGCTTCCTTTTCTAGAGTACTGAATTTTTCGTCCTTAAAGAATTTACTAATCAATTTTTTTCCTTGCATTCCTGTGGGGTAAAAATAATCTCCTTTTTTATATTTCCTGAGGGTTAGATTTTTTTTTAATTTATTTTTATCCAATGCTGCTTGATAGGGCTCCCAAATTTCTTTTTCTTTCAACAAAAAAGACTCCCAGCGAAGTGGAATAGGCAGTTCACAATTAGTTTGTCCCAAGGTCAAATGAAATTCCTCTTTATTTTCAGCTGCAAAAGATGTCAATACAATGGTATCCCGTTCCCGAATTAGTCGATGGGTACTAGAATAAAGTCCTTTACCCTTCGAAGCAACCAATAACTTAACTACTTCACTTGCATCAAATCCATAAGGAGAAAACCAATGATGGATACAAAATTCTTTCTGAGAGAGTTGCTCCAGATCACGGACTTTAATATGTGTTGTATCGGAATTGATATTAAAAATTTGTTTTTTCAACTGATCCAACTGTGATTGCACAAAGGCCTCAGTGGTAGTTAGATGTTTTAAAGTTTTATTAAAATTCGTTAAAGCTTGTGGCTGAATTGAAAGCAAGGGTTCTACCACATGGTGTCTCAATTCATTTCGTAAGTAATTGTCCGTTTTATTTGATGAATCTTCTCTCCATTTTAAATCCACTGCTTTTGCGTAGGTGTAAAGCTCTTTTTTGGTAACACTAAGAAGGGGACGCTGAATCCAATCTGATTCTGGAATCCCTAACAATCCCTTGAGTCCCGTACCCCGGGTAGCGTACATTAAAAAGGTCTCTAATTGATCGTTTAGGTGATGTGCTGTAAGTAAAACTGTAAAGCCGTTCGTTTTTTGTAAAGTTTTAAACCATTCATAACGTAGTATTCTGGCTGTTTCTTGGGTACTTAGCTTGTTTTTTTTCTTATACTGAAGGGTATCGAAACACTTTAAATAAAATGGAATCCGATGCGATTCACTCCATATTTTCACAAACTGAGCATCTTGATCACTTTCTTCACCTCTCAACTGAAAGTTACAATGAGCTATACTAAATGGAATATTTTCTGAAACCAATAAATGCGCCAATACAGAACTATCTAATCCACCACTATGGGCTAAAAGTAGTTTTTCATGAGCTAAACCCCATAACGTTTTATGGATTGTATCTTTCATCTTAAATTCCACAGGACAAAGGTACGGATATCAGTTACAACATTTTTCAACACTTACAAATGGATTTTATAACATTATGTTTGTTCAAATAAAAAAAATAAATGACATTTGTGCTATCATGTTTGAAACAATTCAACATTTGAACCTAATTATTGACGCATCATCTCCGTTGCGCAGTAATCGTCGTCGCCCCTTAGGGGTGTAATTTTTTATGGAGTATGGCGAGCCCTCCTCCCTTGACGAACAAACATTTTTTATCTACTTCTTTACTATTCCAAAATGAAAATAATTCGCGCTAAAGCGGAACATATTATATACGCAAAAACAATCAGCGAGTGTATCGATGAGTCTGCTAAGTCCAGAGGAACTGGCATCGCCAGACGAACTCCTGAATACATTATGACTAAAATGCAAAATGGAAATGCCGTTATTGCCATTGATCAAGATAAATTTGCAGGCTTTTGTTACATTGAAGTTTGGGGTCATGGAAAATACGTTGCCCATTCAGGACTAATCGTTGCTCCTGATTATAGAGGTCAAGGTTTAGCAAGAAAAATCAAAAAGGAAGTATTCGATCTTTCCTTAAAGAAATATCCTGATGCCAAAGTTTTTGGAATTACTACTGGAATGGCTGTAATGAAAATCAATTATCAGCTGGGATATAAACCTGTTCATTTTTCAGAACTTACAGATGATCCTGAATTTTGGAAAGGCTGTCAAACATGTAAAAATTATGATGTATTGACTCGAACCGAACAAAAGATGTGTCTTTGTACTGGAATGCTTTTCGATCCAAATGAAAAAAGCAAACAAAAACCATTCAATGAGAGAGCAATTGAACGATTAAAACAAATTAAACAAGCCCTTTTACTTAAAAAGAAAAAATCATGAAAAACGAAGCTTTAGTTCTAGCCTACAGTGGTGGTTTAGACACTTCTTACTCACTAAGAAAATTATCCAAAGAAGGTTATGACGTTCATGCTATTAGTGTAAATACTGGTGGATTTTCTGACGATGAGATTAAAACTATCGAGACCAAAGCCTATCAGATGGGAGCATTTACCTATCAAAACATCAATGCCTTGGACTCATTCTATCAGAAAATCGTCAAATATTTACTTTTTGGGAATGTGTTAAAAAACAACACCTATCCCCTATCCGTAAGTGCAGAGCGCATTATTCAAGCCATTGAAATTGTTCAATATGCTAAAAAGATTGGAGCCAAATATATCGCACATGGTAGTACTGGAGCAGGAAACGATCAAGTACGTTTTGATTTGATTTTCCAAGTAATGGCACCTGAAATCAAAATCATCACTTTAATACGAGATAACCAACTCTCAAGAGAAGATGAAATTGCCTATCTCAAAACACAAAAAATAGACATCCCATGGGAAAAAGCCCAATATTCTATCAATCAGGGGTTATGGGGAACCAGTGTTGGAGGTGCAGAAACACTTAGTTCTCATTTACCGCTTCCAGAATCTGCATATCCAAACCCTTTGAAAGCAAAAGAACCTACAACCTTAACCCTTGAATTTGAACAAGGTGAATTTGTCGGCATCAACGGTTCCAGATCGGATGCTATCACCCTTATTCAAGAGCTTCAAGACACCGCAAAACAATATGCAATCGGGAGAGATATTCATGTAGGAGATACCATTATCGGAATAAAAGGGAGGGTAGGCTTTGAGGCTGCTGCTCCTCTCATTCTTATCAAAGCACATCATTTACTTGAAAAGCATACTTTGAGTAAATGGCAACAATTCCAAAAGGAGCAAATGGCAAATTTTTATGGAATGCAATTACACGAGGGACAATATTTAGATCCAGTAATGCGAGATATTGAAGCTTTTCTAGAAAGTAGTCAAGCACGAGTTTCGGGAATAGTCTCTGTAAAACTTCATCCCTATCGTTTTGAATTACTCGGTATAAAATCACCTTTTGACCTTATGCAAGCAGAATTCGGAAGTTATGGAGAAATAAATAAAGGCTGGACTGCTGAAGATGCCAAAGGCTTTATCAAACTTACTGCTAATGCAACAAAAATCTATCAACATTTAAATCCTAAGACATGAAAAGCGTTGGAATAATTGGAGGTTCAGGATATACTGGGGGAGAACTTATTAGACTACTGATGCACCATCCCGCCTTGGATATTGATTTTGTTTACAGTACCACGCGTGCTGGAAAACCGATTACCTCCGCTCATCCTGATCTTTTAGGACAAACACAAATGACATTCACAGGTACTATAAATCCTGAGGTATCTGTAGTCTTCTTATGTCTTGGACATGGAAAATCTAGAGAATTTTTAAATGCGCATCATTTTTCTGACCAAACACTAATAGTAGATTTAGGAAACGATTTCCGTTTAGAAAAAGAAAATCAATTTGAAGGAAAAAACTTTATATACGGCCTGCCTGAACTCCAAAAAGAAACTATAGAAAAGGCAAACGCTATTGCGAATCCAGGTTGTTTTGCAACAGCAATTCAACTTGCATTATTACCCTTAGCTAAAAACAAACTTCTGAATACTGCCATTCACATCAACGCAACTACAGGAAGTACAGGTGCTGGGGTTAGCTTAAGTCCCACCAGTCATTTCAGTTGGAGAAACAACAATCTTTCTTGGTATAAACCGTTTACGCATCAACATTTAGATGAAATTCACAGGACCTTAAATCAATTGGAGGCACCAACCGAACTTTTCTTTATGCCGCAAAGAGGAAATTTCACGAGAGGCATTTTTGCTACTGCCTATACTAGCTTTGAAGGTTCTTTGGAATCCGCTCAAAACTTTTATCAAGATTTTTACAAACAACATCCTTTTACACATGTATCTTCAGAACCCATCAATTTGAAGAATGTAGTTGGGACAAACAATTGTTTTATCCACCTCCATCTACATGAAAATACCTTACTGATCACCAGCTGTATAGACAACCTGATCAAAGGGGCTTCAGGGCAAGCCATTCAAAACACCAATCTAATTATGGGTTGGGAAGAAACATTAGGATTAGAACTCAAAGCTACTGTCTTTTAAAAAATTAAACATATGAAAATTGCCATCATCGGAACCGGAAATTTAGGCCTAAGTATAGCGAAAGGACTCATTGTCAATAATACCTATACTGACCTTTACCTTACAAAAAGAAACCTTGACGATATCAAGGATTATGAAGAATACAAGAGTGTATTTATTACTAGTGATAATGTAAAAGCTATTAAGAATGCAGATATCTTGATTTTTGCAGTACAACCTAGTCAGTTAGAATCCATACTCCAAAAGATCAAACCCCACTTGAATGACAAACACGTTGTTATTTCCACAATCACAGGCTTTCCGATTTCGCGAATCGAAGCACAAATTGGTAGCGATGTTCCAATAATCCGTGCCATGCCCAATACCGCAATATCTGTTGGAAAATCAATGACTTGTTTGTGCCATAACACAATTGGCTTAAAAAAACTCCCTATTGCTGAAGCTATTTTTAACGGTTTAGGGACCAGTCTGACGATAGAGGAATCACTAATGCAAGCAGCTACAGTTTTGTGCGCAAGTGGTATTGCTTTTTGGATGAGATTGATAAGGGCAACTACCCAAGGTGGTGTTCAAATGGGCTTTGATGCCGATATTGCTCTCCAAATGTCAATGCATACAGCCATGGGAGCTGCAAGCTTGCTGATTCAAGCAGGTAGCCATCCAGAAGAAGAAATTGACAAAGTGACCACACCAAGAGGTTGCACCATTACTGGGCTAAACGAAATGGAGCATCAAGGCTTGAGCTCATCATTAATTAAAGGACTAAACGCGTCTTTTGATAAAATCAACGAAATAGCTAAACATTAAATGAATTTATTTGAAGTATATCCATTATATGACGTAACTCCTGTTAGAGCAGAGGACGTCTATGTCTATGACGAAAAGGAAGTGAAATATCTAGATTTGTATGGTGGTCATGCAGTGATTAGCATCGGACATTCTCATCCTCATTTTGTCAAAAAAATAAGCAACCAATTGAAGCAAATTGCGTTTTACTCTAACGCCATTCAGAATCCTTTACAAAAAGAATTGGCAAACTCTATTGGAGAGCAATCCTGTCTTCACGACTATCGTTTATTTTTGTGCAGTACCGGTGCAGAAGCTATAGAAAATGCCTTAAAACTTACCTCATTTCACACTGGAAGAAAAAAAGTAATTGCTTTCAAAGGAGCCTTTCACGGAAGAACCTCGGCTGCTGTTGCGGTCACTGATAACTCTGCTATTAATGCACCTTTGAACAGTCAACATGAAGTGGTATTTCTTCCTTTTAACGACAAAAAAGCACTTGAAAGAGAATTGGCTACAGAAACCTATTGTGCTGTTATTTTTGAAACGATACAAGGTGTTGGTGGACTAGATGAACCCACAGAAGATTTTGTTTATGCAATGGAATCCCTTTGTAATACGCATGGAACATGTTTAATTGCAGATGAAGTTCAATCTGGTTTTGGTAGATCAGGAACCTTTTTTGCATATCAAAAATACCAAATCGCTCCACACGTAATAACTATGGCAAAAGGAATGGGAAATGGATTTCCTATCGGTGGAATATTAGTTCACCCAGAAATTAAAGCAAAATACGGCATGTTGGGCACAACATTTGGCGGGAGCCATTTGGCATGTTCTGCTTCATTAGCTGTTCTCGATATTCTCAAAAAAGATCGTTTACAAGAAAAAACAAAAGATTTAGAAAACTATTTTAGAACAAAAGCAAAGGAGATTTCTCAAATTAAAAAAATTAAGGGTCGTGGGCTAATGCTCGGAATAGAGTTTGACTTTGAGGTTGCTTCGTTACGCAAGTCCTTAATTTATGATCACCATATTTTTACTGGGGGGAGCAGCAATAAATATTTAATTCGAATTCTACCTCCATTAACTGTTCAGGAATCCCATTTTGATGTTTTTTTTAACGCACTCAAAATTGCTTTAAAAAAGAATAATAAGAACTTATGAAACACTTTATCAATTTCGATGCCATATCTGATCTGCAAAATGCAGTTCAAGAGGTACGTTCACTCAAAAAGAATCCCTTTGCCTCTGAGCAACTAGGAAAGCACAAAACACTTGGGATGCTTTTTTTTAATCCGAGTTTACGCACACGACTCAGTACTCAAAAAGCGGCACAACACTTAGGATTAAAAACCATGGTGATGAATTTCTCTAATGAGGCATGGGCTCTAGAATTTGAAGACGGCACCAAAATGAGTGGTTTGCGTTCCGAACATATCAAAGAAGCTGCAGCAGTAGTTTCTCAATATTGCGATGTAGTCGCTATTCGTGCATTTGCTTCTTTAAGTGACAAACAAAAAGATGAGGAGGAACAAGTATTAAATAATTTTGCTCGTTATGCAAGTATCCCTGTTATCAATATGGAAAGTGCCACTGCGCATCCTTTACAAGCACTCGCTGATGCTGTAACTATTGACGAACATAAACTTACAAAACGTCCAAAAATTGTTCTAAGCTGGGCGCCACACCCAAAAGCGCTTCCCCATGCTGTTGGAAATTCTTTTACAAAAATGGTACAACAAATGGATGCCGATTTTATTATCGCTCAACCTGAGGGTTATGAACTAAATCCAGAAATTACCAAAAACACTCCTGTGATTTACAATCAAGAAGAAGCCCTTGAAGAGGCAGATTTTGTCTATGCAAAAAACTGGTGTTCATATAAAGAATATGGTAAAATACTTCGAACCGACAGTTCCTGGATGCTGACTGCTGAAAAAATGAAATTGACCAACAATGCAAAATTTATGCACTGCTTGCCAGTAAGAAGAAATGTTGTTGTCTCTGATGATGTATTAGATCATCCAAATTCATTAGTCATTGAACAGGCAAACAACAGGACTTTTGCAGCCCAATGGGTTTTAAAACAAGTTTTACAAAATGGATAAACTTCAAGTAGTCAAGATCGGAGGAAATGTTATTGAGAATCGAGAAGCCCTTTTGGATTTTTTAAAAGATTTTGCAACCCTTAGTGGACCAAAAATATTAATCCATGGCGGGGGGAAAGAAGCAACTCAAATGGCTGAAAAACTCGGTATTGAAGTACAACTTATAGAGGGAAGACGTATCACTGATACACAAAACCTTGAACTAATTACCATGCTTTATGCGGGAAAATTAAACAAGACCATCGTGGCTCACCTACAAGCTTTAGGATGCAATAGTCTGGGATTAAGCGGAGCTGACGGTAATAGTATTTTAGCAGAAAAAAGACCTCCCAATCCAATAGATTTTGGTTTTGTAGGAGATCTTACTAAAATAAATAATAACTTATTTGAAATTCTTCTTCAAAACGGAATAAGTCCCGTTTGCTGTGCGCTTTCACACGATGGAAAAGGACAATTGCTAAACACCAACGCAGACACTATTGCAGCGACAGTCGCTGGGGCAATGTCAAGAAATTTTGAAGTGCACTTAAATTATTGTTTTGAGAAAAATGGAGTTCTTTTAGATTTAAACGATGCCTCTTCATTGATCAAAACAATAAATGAAAATCAATACCTAAATTTGAAGGAAGAAGGAATCCTTCATACTGGGATGATTCCTAAACTCGAAAATTGTTTTAATGCACTCCGTGCTGGTGTAAAACAAGTTAAAATTGGAAATCCTAAAATGATCACTGAAACTGGAACTTTCACCCAAATAATCAACTAATGTTAACCCAAAACGCAATTTTATTATTACAAGATCTGATTCGTTTAGAATCTTTTTCAGAAAACGAAGATAAAACGGCTTTAAGAATCGAAGAGTGGTTTCATAATTACACTATTCCTACAAAAAGAAAAGACCACAATATTTGGGCTACCAATAAGTATTTTGACCCAAAAAAACCAACCTTACTTCTTAATTCTCATCATGACACCGTACTTCCTAACAAAGGATACACCCGAGATCCTTTTAGTCCCGATATTGAAGATGGAAAACTCTACGGATTAGGTAGTAATGATGCTGGAGGTCCTTTAGTTTCTCTGATTGCTGCATTCACACATTATTACGAACTACCAGACCTTTCATACAATCTTTTAATGGTTGCATCAGCTGAAGAAGAAAACGCTGGAAAGAAAAGTTTACGTTATCTTTTAGCTGACCTCCCTAAAATTGATATTGCCATAGTTGGAGAACCCACCCTAATGGATTTAGCTATTGCAGAAAAAGGATTAATCGTATTTGATTTATCAATAAAAGGCACTGCAAGTCATGCAGCACATCCAAATGATGATAACCCACTCATGAAACTACCTGTTCTAATCAAAGCAATAGAGGACCTACACTTTGAAAAAGTTTCTCCATTATTAGGACCAGTAAAAGTAACCTTAACGCAAATTGAAGCGGGAAGTCAACATAATGTTGTCCCCTCTGAAGTTAATCTAGTACTTGATGTTCGAGTTAATGAATGTTATACCAACGAAGAGATTGAATCTATTATCAAATCTAAACTAGATTGCGAAGTTAGTGCCCGTTCATTACGTCTTAAAAGTTCATCCATAGACCCTAATCACCCTCTCGTACTTGCAGGAATTGCATTGGGAAAACAAACCTACGGCTCACCTACATTGTCAGATCAAGCTGGTTTGGATTGTCCTTCTCTCAAACTCGGCCCGGGAGACTCCACACGCTCTCATTCTGCTGATGAATTTATTTATTTGAAAGAGATTGAAGAAGGAATCTCTTTTTACATCAACTTATTAAAACAAATTTTATAAGCTTATGAAACTTTGGCAAAAAGAAACTCCAACAAATGAAAAAATCGATCATTTTACAGTGGGTAATGATCGTGCTTATGATTTGATTTTAGCTCCGTATGATTGTATTGCCTCTAAAGCCCATGCTCAGATGCTTGGAAAAATTGGACTGATTACTGCATCTGAAACTCAAGCTTTGGTCGATGAGCTAGATGCTATTCAAAAAACTGCTGAAAAAGAAAATTTTTTGATTGAAAAAGAATTTGAAGACATGCATTCCAAAATTGAGTATTTGCTTACGGAAAAACTCGGAGAACTTGGAAAAAAAATTCATACGGCGCGTTCCAGAAATGATCAAGTTTTGGTAGCACTTCAGTTGTATGTGAAAGCTGAATTAGATAGTGTAAAAAAAGAAGTTGTTGCCTTATTTGAATTACTTATCGAACTTGCAGCGAGACACAAAGAGGACTTACTTCCTGGCTACACTCACATGCAAGTAGCCATGCCTTCATCATTTGGTTTGTGGTTTTCAGCATATGCAGAAAGTCTGATAGATGATGTTGCTTTCCTCAATACTGCTCACAAACTCGCGAATCAAAACCCGCTGGGAAGTGCAGCAGGATTTGGCAGCTCCTTCCCTATTGACAGAGAAATGACAACTAAAGAAATGCATTTTGAAACATTAAAATTCAATGTAGTAGCTGCTCAAATGGGACGAGGTAAAATTGAAAAAGCTACGGCAACAGCTATTGGAATACTTGGTGGAACTCTATCCAAGCTTGCTATGGATGTGTGTCTATACATGGGGCAAGATTTTGATTTTATTCACTTTCCAGAAGAACTTACTACAGGCTCCAGCATCATGCCACACAAAAAAAATCCTGATGTTTTTGAACTGATTCGGGGGAAATGCAATTTATTACAGGGGCTTCCTCAGCAACTGACTTTACTTACCTCTAACTTACCTAGTGGGTATCATAGAGAAATGCAATTGGCAAAAGGTCCTCTAATCGAAGCCTTTCAAGATATTAAAGCCTGTTTGGAGATGATGCAGTTCAGTCTTTCCAAAATTGAAATTCGAAAAAACATTACGGATGATTCCAAATACGATTACCTTTTTAGTGTAGACACCCTAAATCATTGGGTGAAGGAAGGGATGCCATTTCGTGAAGCTTATCAAAAAATGGGAAAAGATATTGCTTCTGGAAAGTATTTGCCAAAGCGGGATTTAGACCATACCCATACAGGTAGCATTGGAAATCTTCAGCTCTCTGAAATCAGAAAAAAAATGGAAGCAATTCTATCCTAGAAATCTCTGTAATTCCAAGGGGCTCTGTATGCTCTATCTAACATCAAGTTAGCTCCTGGATCATCAACAAATTGCTCTCTGATTGGATTCCATTCTAGAGGACGTTGTAATGCATAGGCGATATTTGCCACATTACAGACTGAAGCTGTTCGGTGTCCTATTTCTACATCACAAATGGGACGGGTACGCTTGCGAATACATGCCAACCAGTCTTCATGATGGTTTTCACTCTTATAAACTCTATTGGTATCTGAATCTTTTATCGGTGTCTCTGCTAGTGATTCGTTGGGATAGGTCCGCAGGTAACCTCGACTAATTTCCAGTCTACCCTCTGAACCAATAAACTGAATTTCATTTCCACCTTTACCCCATTTTTTATGAGTCACTTTGATTCCGTTTTCATAGCTAAAAACCAATCCGCTATCAGCAGGACTTGAAGGCGGTGTAAAGTGGGTTGGGCCTGTATGATCTTGATCTAAAGCCCACTGAACAATGTCGAACATATGTGCACCCCAATCTGTAATCATACCTCCACCAAAAGGAGCGTAATCACGCCATTTTCCCCAGCGTTTATCCTCTAAAGGACATGCCAAATCCATATGATATCCTCGATATGGAGCTGGGCCAATCCAAGCATCCCAATCTATTGAATCAGGTGTTTCTTGGGTAGGTAAATCACAGGCCTTAAAAGGAGCACCTATATCCACATTTATTTCTTTTATCTCTCCAATATAGCCGTTTCGAATCAATTCTACTCCATGCCGAAAACGATCCCAAGATCGCTGCATGCTTCCAGTCTGAAATACCCTTTCGTATTTTCTTGCCGCATCTACCATTGCACGCCCTTCAGCTACCGAACTTGAAAGAGGTTTTTCACAATAAATATCTTTCCCAGCTTTTGCTGCATCAACTGCCATTTGAGCGTGCCAATGGTCAGGTGAAGCAATAACTACTGCATCTATATCTTTTCTTTCTAGAAGTTCACGATAGGATTCAATCTCCGTCAATTGGTTTGAAACCTTATTTTTTTTAATAAGTTCCTTTTGAAAGGTTTCGGAAAAGAAATTCATTTTTTTTACATCCACGTCACTTACAGCTACTACTGCAGCACTATCGTAGTTTACAAAATTTGTCATCAGCCCTCTACCTTGTTTTCCTACTCCTATAAAACCCAGTTGAATTTTATCGTTTGGTGATGTACCGGAAAACCCCAGTACATGACTTGGAACTATTGAAAAAGCAGAGGAAGCTACCGCTGATTTTTTTATGAATGATCTTCTTTTCATTAGATAAATAAGTTTAGCTTTTGTTTAAAAAAAATTAATTTATAAAATAAAATTCAAAGAATGTTATAATTAGAAAAAATAAATGATGCGAAATTTTGATTGGCATAAAATTTGAGCAGGGTTAATTCTAAAACCGAGAATACATGAAAAAGCTCCAACTTGTAATCTTCTTTATTTTTGTCACAAATTGTTCTAAGCAATCTACAGTAGAGACGCTTATTGGATCAAAAATGAGAATAAATTCTTATACGGAGACTTGTACTGGTATAATTCAAATGGAGTGTCTATTGATTCAACAAGGGAATGCTATTGGAAGTGAAAATTGGGTATTGTTCTATGATTCCATTGATGGATTTACCTTTGTTCCAGGCTATATTTATGAATTAGATGTTACTATATCAGAAATCGATCTCCCTCCTGCAGATACTTCTGGGTTGAAGTATACATTAAATAGAATCCTTAAAAAAACAAAAGTTGACTAAACTCAACTATGAATGGATCGGTTTTCTGTAGCGGCTAAAGCGGCTTCTTTAACTGCTTCAGCATAGGTTGGATGCGAATGGCTCATGCGTGCAATATCCTCAGCTGAAGCTCTGAATTCCATAGCCGTTACTGCTTCTGCAATAAGATCTGCCGCTCGAGCACCGATCATGTGTACACCTAACACCTCATCGGTTTCAGCATCCGCTAAAATTTTAACAAAACCATCCGTATCCATGCTCGCTCTAGCACGACCCAAAGCACGCATTGGAAACTGTCCTGTTTTATAATTTACCCCTTGCTGTTTGAGCTCTTCTTCTGTTTTACCTACAGCAGCAACCTCTGGCCAAGTGTATATAACATTTGGAATGAGATTATAATCTATATGAGGTTTTTGGCCTGCTAAAAATTCTGCAACAACAACACCTTCTTCCTCTGCTTTATGTGCCAGCATAGCTCCTTGAACTACATCACCAATAGCATAAATATTTGAGGATGTTGTTTGGAGATGATCATTTACAACTACCTGTCCTTTTTCGTTGATTTGAACCCCAGCAGCTTGAGCATTTAATCCGTCTGTATATGGACGACGTCCAACAGAAACGAGGCAATAATCTCCTTCAAATGGAATATCTACTCCTTTTTTATCTGTAGCCACTACATGCACTATATCTCCTTTTCGTTCTACTTTATTTACTCCATGGGATAAATAAAATTTAACTCCTTGTTTTTTCATCACCTTCATTAATTCCCGAGACAAACCAGCGTCCATGACAGGTGTAATGCGCTCAGCATATTCTATAACGGAAACCTCAGCACCCAAACGTCTGTAAACTTGCCCCAGTTCCAAACCGATCACTCCTCCTCCGATTACGATCATGTGTTTTGGAATATCTTTAAGCTTTAAAGCTTCTGTTGAGGTAATCACACGCTCTTTGTCTATTTTAATAAAAGGGAGTGTAGCGGGTTTTGATCCAGTGGCGATAATACTATTTTTTGCCTCAATAGTTTGAGCATCCTTGCCTTCTATCTTGATATGAGTTGGATCTTGAAAACTTCCAAGCCCTCTCAATACATCAATTTTATTTTTATCCATCAGATAATCAATCCCTTTAGTAGTTTGTTCTACTACAGCAGCCTTTCGATCTATCATCTGCTTAAAGTTGATTTTAATTTCTCCTTGAATTTCAATTCCATGTTCAGAAAAATGTTTTTGAGCTGATTCAAAATGATGGGAAGAATCAAGAAGTGATTTAGAGGGAATACATCCTACATTTAAACAGGTTCCTCCTAGGGTATCGTATTTTTCTATCAAAGCAGTTTTCAAACCCAATTGTGCACAGCGGATTGCAGCTACATAACCTCCAGGTCCCGAACCGATAACAGCAACATCATATTTTTTCATGATCAAAATAATTTAAGCACAAAAATACAAATGTTTCTTCGCCCTAAAGCAAACAAAAGAATGGATTTAAAAAAAAATAAATTAATTTTAGAAAATATCCTAAATCTAAGTACCTATGTCCTTACCCTTTTTACCAAAACATTACAATGCTATTCAAGCAGAATCTAGACTATTAAAATTCAATCAGATTTCTGACGATGAAGTTGGAGTTCTTTTACGTCTATTAGTATCCTCTAAGCACAATGCTAAAATTCTAGAATTAGGAACTGGAACAGGAATGGGGTTAAGTTGGATCGCTCAAGGCCTTCGTCATGATGGGGAATTAATCAGTGTAGAAAAAATTCCCGAACACCTGGAAATCGCTAAAAAATTCTTTGAAGATGATCCCCGTATTCAACTTGTCAATCAGGATGCTACCCTTTGGATAGAAGAAAATAAAGAACTGCAATTTGATCTTATTTTTGCTGATACTTGGGCAGGTAAATTTACACATCTTGATTCCATACTCAATATGGTAAAGCCGGGTGGGTTTTATTTGATAGATGATCTAAATTATCAAGTAGACTGGCACAAAAATCATCAAGATAAAGTACTTTTATTAGTAGAAAAACTTAAATGCCATCCAGATTTTTTCTCCTTTCCGATAGATGTTGGGACAGGAATGTTATTACTGTGTAAAAAATAGATCGCTATTGTATTCTATATAATGGAATATGTACATCTCATTTAAATTGATTAAACTTGTAATTGAACAATATCTAAATTTTGAAACAAAATCAACTTTCCCTTGGACTCGCTCTTTTCCCTATAATTATTTTAGTTATTCTTTTGTCCTTTAATGTTATGGTTTATGGTGATGACGCCCTAAGTGGATCAAACCAATTCATTTTACTCTTGGGTGCAGCTGTAGCTGCAATTGTTGGTTTTAAAATTAAGACTACTTACAAGTCCATGATTAAAAAAGTAGCTGACAACTTACAGTCAGTTACAGGTGCACTTCTCATTTTATTATTTGTTGGGGCTTTAGCTGGAACTTGGTTAGTAAGTGGAATCATACCCGCCATGATTTATTTCGGCTTACAAATTCTCCATCCTAGCTTTTTCCTTCCTGCTTGTATTGTAATTTGTGCAATCATTTCTTTAGCAACTGGAAGTAGTTGGACAACTTCTGCAACTGTTGGGATTGCTTTAATAGGAATTGGAAAAGTGTTAGGCGTTCCAGTAGGTATGGTAGCCGGTGCAGTAATTTCAGGCGCCTACTTTGGGGACAAACTATCCCCTTTATCAGACACAACAAATCTGGCTCCTGCAATGGCAGGCGGTGAATTATTTTCTCATATTCGATATATGACTATAACTACAGTGCCAAGTATTATAATTACCCTTATTGTTTTTTTTATTATCAGTTTTACACAAACTACTTCTGGCACAACCGACATTGAATCGTTAATGATCGCAATTAAAGCAAAATTCAATATCCATCTGGGTCTTTTCTTAGTGCCCGTAGTTGTAATTCTGTTAATTGTACGAAAGGCACCTCCACTTATTGCACTTCTGATTGGAACCTTATTAGGTGGTTTATTTGCTTTATTGTTTCAAAAAAATATTTTAATGGAGGTTGCTCAGGTAGACAGCTTCTCACTAATTTCTGCATACAAAGGAATTATGGATGCCATTACGGTTTCTACAGAAATTACAACTTCAAACCCATTACTTAACGATCTATTTAGCTCAGGAGGAATGGAAGGCATGTTAGGCACGATTTGGTTAATTATATGTGCTATGGTTTTTGGAGGGGTTATGGATGCGATTGGCGCACTTGCAAGAATTAGTAATGCACTTTTGGAATGGGCGCAAACTACGTTTCAATTATTTGCCAGTACAGTGGCATCCTGCTTAGCAATAAACCTTACGGCTTCTGATCAATATTTATCAATTGTCATTCCGGGTAAAATGTTTGCTAAAGCCTATAAAAAAAGAGGCTTAGCCCCTGAGAACTTAAGCAGAACTCTCGAAGATTCAGGAACTGTTACCTCTGTTCTAATCCCCTGGAATACCTGTGGCGCATATCAGTCAGGGGTATTGGGTGTAGGTGTGGGTGAATATTTTATTTATGCTATCTTCAACTGGCTTAGTCCTTTTATGACTTTATTCTTTGCATTATTCAAAATCAAGATTGCCGAAAGAACTAAAAAAACCAATAAAGAATAACTAAAGCATTTTTTAAAACTTTAATTATTTTGAATTCTATTGATAAGAAAAACCTATTAAATTATCAATTATAATAAACCAAATTAGTATTTATATTTACATACAATTTCTAATTTAGTACTTTAAAAAATTCATTATGAGCGAAAGTAAATGTCCATTCCACGGATCTACAACCAAACCTAATATTGGTACAGAAAACAATGATTGGTGGCCAAATCAATTAAATATTGATATTCTGCGCCAGCATGATACCAAGAGTAATCCATTGCCCGAAGTAAACTACAGAGAAAATGTGCAAAAATTAGATCTTGAGGCAGTCAAAGCAGATGTAAAAAATATGCTGACTGATTCTAAAGATTGGTGGCCTGCAGATTGGGGTCATTACGGCCCGTTTTTTATACGAATGACTTGGCATGCTGCAGGGACCTACCGAACTGGTGATGGACGTGGAGGTGCAGGTACTGGTGCACAACGTTTTGCACCACTTAACTCCTGGCCAGATAATGGAAACTTAGACAAAGCAAGACGTTTGCTTTGGCCTATCAAAGAAAAATATGGAAACAAATTATCTTGGGCAGACCTACTTGTCCTTGTAGGAAATGTTGCCATCGAAGATATGGGAGGACCAAACCATGGAACGGTTTTAGGACGAGAAGACATATGGCATCCCGAAAAAGATATTTATTGGGGAGCAGAAGACGAATGGTTGGGTGATAAGCGTTATGGAGACACTCGTCAATCGCTAGAAAATCCTCTTGCAGCAGTTCAGATGGGATTAATTTATGTAAACCCAGAAGGACCCAATAGTAACCCTGACCCAGCACTTTCTGCACAAGACATTCGCGAGACATTCAAAAGAATGGCAATGAACGACGAGGAAACCGTTGCATTGACTGCTGGAGGTCACACCTTTGGTAAAGCCCATGGTGCAGGTGATGCTGGACTTGTAGAAGCAGAACCCGAAGGAGCACCTATTGAATTGATGGGTCTGGGCTGGAACAATAAACACAAATCTGGTGTTGGAGTAGATGCTATCACTAGTGGTATAGAAGGTCCTTGGACTACCAATCCTACACAATGGGATATGGGCTACTTAGAACTTTTGTTTAAATACGAATGGGAACTAAAGAAAAGCCCTGCAGGTGCTTGGCAATGGCATCCTGTTGATTGTGCAGAAGAAGACATGGTACCTCAGGTAGACGGAAGTGACACAAAAGTACTTCCTATGATGACTACTGCTGATATGGCAATGAAAGTAGATCCGATTTACAATAAAATCTGTCAACGTTATCTTGCAAATCCTGATGAATTTGGTGATGCCTTCGCTAAAGCGTGGTTTAAATTACTTCACCGAGATATGGGGCCCAAAACAAACTATATTGCAGGAGACTATAAAGATGTAAGTTATATATGGCAAGATCCTTCCCCATTAGGTAAGACTCTGACTTCTTCTGAAGAACAAGCCGTTAGAGATGCGATATTAAATTCAGGACTCAGTGTACAACAAATGGTAAACACAGCTTGGGCTAGTGCAAGTACATTCAGAGCTTCAGACAACCGAGGAGGAGCAAACGGGGCACGTATCCGATTACTTCCTCAAAGAGAATGGGATGTAAATCAACCACAAGAGCTTACCTCTGTATTGTCCGTTTATGAACAAATTGCTGCAGCACATGGAGCCAGTATCGCAGACATTATCATTATTGGTGGTGCTGTGGGTATCGAAAAAGCTAGTGGGCAAAATGTTGCTGTAACAACCGGTCGTGGTGATGCTAGTCAAGAAGATACAGACATTGATTCTTTTGATCTTTTAAAGCCTCGTGCTTGTGGTTTCAGAAACTATTCTGAAAAAGAATTTGCTGTAAGTCCGGAAGAAATTATGTTAGATAAAGCACAGCTTTTAGGATTAAATCCTGTTGAATTGACACTACTCGTTGGGGGAATGCGTGCAATGGGAATTTCACAAAGCGGTGATGGCGTTTGGACTGACGGTACTTTAGACAATAAGTGGTTTAAGACTTTACTCTCTATGGATGTCAAGTGGGAGACTACTGGATACAATAGCTATGCAGCAAAAGACAGATCTACATCTGCATTAGTTCGAACTGCTTCGAGAACTGATCTTGTATTTGGATCAAACTCTGAATTAAGAGCTATTGCTGAAGTTTATGCACAAGACGATAATAATGATAAATTTATTGCAGACTTTATCTCGGCTTGGAATAAAGTAATGAATGCAGATCGTTTTGATTTAAAATAGATTCATCCTTATTTTATTTAATTAAAAAACCCGATGTTATCATCGGGTTTTTTAATTTTAATTTTAGTGAAAAATCGATTCTATCCGTCTAATTTAAATAGTAAACCTATCAAACAATATGAATCCCTTTGGAATTGAATTTGTATTTTTGTTAGAGAATTCTACTTGATGGCTAAAAAGAAGCAACCTGAGCAAACCAATCCGATACAAATTCGTCAAAGACAAGTAATCTTTGGTGGAGCTTTATTGCTTATTGCTGCCCTTCTTGGTATTGCATTTATTTCTTACCTCTCTAGCTGGAAAACAGATTATAGCACCCTAAATTCATTAACCGACAGAAGTGTAGTTGCACAAAACGCTTTAAAAAAATTCGGTGCTCTTATTAGTCATTTTTTTATTTATGAAGGTATCGGTTTAGGAGCTTTTCTGATTCCCTACCTCATCGGCTTAAGTGGATTCAAATTATTTTTCAATAGGAATGCTATTAATTTGGTACGTTCTTGGGCCTGGGGATTGGCTCATATGCTATGGGCTTGTCTTGCCTTTGGATACCTCTGGTCAGAGTTTCCAATTCTATCGGGAATTATAGGATTTGAAATACATGCCATTGTAGTGACCTATATTGGCCGATTAGGACTCTTAGCAATTCTTCTTTTTGTATTCCTCTGTTTTATTGTTGTGGAGTTGGGATGGACACCTGAGAAAATGTATAGTTGGTTTCAGGGTCTAAAGGGAACTGAAAAACCTTCTCCTGAACATCATCCTAATGAAGGAGAAGTGGAACTCAATATTGTTCCAGCCGAAGAAAGTATCCTCGAAAAGGAAGAGAAAGAACAATCCAATCTTGAAGATTTCACTAAATCCAACATAGAGCATTCCGAAACCGAAAGTCCAGAAATAAAAATGGAAATCGAAGCTCCTATTGAAGAAAGTGCAGATGAGAAACTAGCCAAAACCTTAGTTGAAAAACAAGGCTTTTTTGATCCTACCCTTGAACTGAGCAAATTTAGAATGCCCGGATTGGATTTATTGAAAGATTATGGAGATGGTGGTATAACCATTAACCAAGAAGAATTAGAAGCCAATAAGAACAAGATCGTGGAGACCTTGAGCAATTATAAAATTGGAATCTCGAATATCAAAGCAACTATTGGACCTACAGTAACCCTCTATGAGATTGTGCCGGATGCTGGTGTTCGAATTTCCAAAATAAAAAATCTTGAAGACGATATCGCACTTTCACTATCAGCTTTAGGAATTCGAATCATTGCTCCTATCCCTGGAAAAGGAACAATTGGGATTGAAGTCCCCAATCAAAAACCCAGTATCGTTTCTATGCGCTCTGTGATTAGTGCTTCACGATTTCAAAATGCTGAAATGGAATTACCAATTGCACTAGGTAAAACAATCAGTAATGAAACCTTTGTCGTAGATCTTGCTAAAATGCCACACCTATTAATGGCAGGTGCAACTGGTCAAGGAAAATCGGTAGGACTTAATGCCGTTTTAACTTCCCTCCTCTACAAAAAACATCCTGCCGAAGTAAAGTTTGTACTTGTAGATCCTAAAAAGGTAGAACTAAATATTTACAATAAAATTGAACGTCATTACCTCGCTAAACTCCCTGACACTGAAGAAGCAATTATCACAGATAATACCAAGGTGATCAATACCTTAAATTCTTTGTGTATTGAGATGGATAACCGTTACGAATTACTCAAAAACGGAATGTGTAGAAATTTAAAAGAATACAATAAAAAATTTAGAGAGCGTAAGTTAAATCCTAATGATGGACATTGTTATCTTCCTTATATAGTCCTAGTTGTAGATGAGTTTGCCGATTTAATCATGACCGCAGGTAAAGAAGTTGAAACACCCATAGCACGTCTGGCACAGCTAGCACGAGCTATTGGAATCCACTTGATCATTGCTACCCAACGCCCATCAGTAAACGTGATTACCGGAATCATCAAAGCCAATTTCCCTGCTCGGATTGCCTTCCGTGTTACTTCCAAAATAGATTCAAGAACAATATTAGACAGTGGGGGAGCAGATCAACTTATCGGACGAGGGGACATGCTTTATACACAAGGAAATGAATTAACTCGAATACAATGTGCTTTTGTAGATACCCCTGAAGTAGAACGAATTGCTGCATATGTTGGTGGGCAGAAAGGCTATGCAGATGCACATCTCCTTCCAGAGTATGTAGGAGAGGAAAGCATCAGCAACCTTGACATTGATGCTAGTGAAAGAGATGCTTTGTTTAGAGAGGCAGCAGAAGTAATTATTACCGCTCAACAAGGTTCGGCATCTTTATTGCAACGAAAATTAAAGTTAGGTTACAACAGGGCTGGAAGAATCATTGATCAGATGGAAGCCGCCGGTGTAGTTGGTCCTTTTGAAGGAAGTAAGGCGAGACAAGTATTGATTTCAGACTTTGCTGCGTTGGATCGACTTCTGAACGATGAACAAAATTAAATGTTATACTAAACCATTGGTACTCTATGAGAAAATCTAAAACTCTACTTTTTTTATTACTGCTTTCTGGATTTTACTTAACAGCTCAGACGAATGATAGAGCTAAAAAATTATTGGATCAAGTATCAACTAAAATAGGATCTTTTAAAACTATGACTTTTGATTTTGATTATGTTTTAGAAAACAGACAAGAAAATATCAAACAAGAGACTAACGGCTCCGTAACAGTGTCTGGGGATTTGTATAAATTAAATTTTTTAGGAGCTGAACAATTATTTGACGGTAAAAAGACCTACACAATTGTTCCTGAAAACGAAGAAATTACTATTAGTTCTGTAGAAGAAGATGATGGTTTTGGAATCAATCCTTCTAAACTTCTTTATTTCTACAAAGAAGGCTACGCATTTCAATGGGATATCAAACAAAATGTGATGGGAAGAAATATTCAGTTTATCAAACTTATTCCAATGGATGAAAATAAAGATGTAAAATACCTTTTACTAGGTATCGATACACTTCGAAATACCATCTATCGACTTATTGAAATAGGTGCTAACGAAACGCGAACTACATTAACAATATCAAACTTTTCTTCCAATGTTAGCTTAGCTGCAAATTACTTTACCTTTGATGCCTCACAATATCCTGAATATTATATAAATCAATAAGCATTGAAAATAATTGATCGCTACATTTTAAAAAGCTATCTACTGCGTTTGTTTAGTGTTTTCACTATTTGTATGTTTATTTTCATTATTCAAACGTTCTGGCTCTTTATTGATGAATTGGCAGGGAAAGGTTTAGATGTGATCATCATTTTTAAATTCCTTATTTATTATTCTCCTAAATTAATACCACTTGTCCTTCCTCTTTCCGTTCTACTTGCCTCGCTAATGACTTTTGGAACATTGTCAGAAAATTATGAGTTTGCCGCAATGAAGTCTACTGGAATTTCTTTGCAAAGAGCACTTTACGGGCTGATTATTTTTCATGTCCTTTTGGGTATTGGAACTTTTTATTTTTCCAATCATGTTATCCCATATGGTGAATTAAAATCTTATAATCTCAGGAGAAACCTAGCCAAATTAGAACCAACACTGGCTATTCGAGAGGGAATTTTTAATGAAATAGGCGAAATTAACATCAAAGTAAGTAGAAAATATGGAGACAATGATCGTTTTTTAGAGGATGTGATCATACATGAATACAGTCCCATTAAAAAGAATAATATTGTCATTAAAGCAGAACGTGGCGAGATGAAAAATGAACCCACAGACCCTAATTTAAAATTGGTGCTCTTTAATGGAAATCGCTATGAAAACATCGAACCAAAAAAAGTAAAAGATAGACAACGTATCCCCCATGCCAAAGTTTCTTTCGAAACCTACGAAATGAATATTGATCTTTCTAAATTTAATCAGGTAGATCTGAATGAAGAAAATTACAAATCTACTTTCAGGATGCAGAAAATTGATCAGTTGGAGATCAGTATCGACACTCTTCAACAAAATTACAGTAAAGAACAAAATGTTTTTAGTGAAAATTTTGGAAAAAAAAGTGATCTTAAAAAATTGAAGGAAATTAAAGTTGCCTCCACCGAAAAAGATTCCATTCCAAAAAGTGTTCTGGATTTTATAATTGTAGATGAAGAATGGAAAAAAACACAACTCATCGACGAGGGTGTCTCCTCTGTTAGATTAGCTCTTAGAGATTTAAATTCAAAACGATCCCAGTTTTTTGCTTTTCAAAAACTTATCAATTTGCATAAAATTGAACTCCATAAAAAATACACCCTCCTGTTTGCTTCGCTCTTACTTTTTTTAATTGGAGCAGCTTTAGGAGCCATAATCCGTAAGGGAGGCTTAGGTCTTCCGCTGGTGTTATCTGTTCTTATTTTTTTAACCTATCACTACATTGGATTATTCAGTACAAATGCTGCAGAGGATAACAGTATTTCCCCGTTTTTTGCTTCATGGCTTTCGACACTAATCCTAACTCCCTTTGCTATTATTCTGACAAAAAGAGCTTCGTCAGACAAAGGCTTTGTGAGTATTTCTAACCTCTTCTATCCTCTCGTTGAAAAGATAAAAAGTCTTCCTTTCATCAAGAAAAGAATCCAAGTATGACAAAAGAAAATATAAAATTACATTCCATCCCAGAAGCTATTGAGGCCATAAAAAATGGAGAAGTCATCATCGTTGTAGATGATGCTAATCGGGAAAACGAGGGAGACTTTATAGCAGCAGCTGAAAAAATTAGCCCCGAGCTCATCAACTTTATGGCGACCCACGGAAGAGGATTGATTTGCGCTCCGCTTACAGAAGAACGCTGTCAGACCTTGCAACTAAATCGTATGGTTTCCAATAACACCGATCCTTTAGAGACCGCCTTTACAGTTTCAGTAGATCTAAAGGGCAAAGGTGTGACCACAGGAATTTCTGCCTCTGATAGAGCCTTGACCGTAAAGGCTTTGGTAAATCCAAAAACTTCTGCTTATGATCTTTCTCGGCCTGGACATATATTTCCTCTAATTGCAAAAAGTGGAGGAGTCCTCAGGAGAACAGGACATACGGAAGCCGCAATTGACTTTGCTAGATTGGCAGGAATGAAACCCGCAGGAGTTATCGTTGAAATCATGAATGAAGATGGAACGATGGCTCGACTCCCAGAATTAATGGAAGTGGCGGAACGGTTTCAACTAAAAATTGTTTCCATAGAAGATTTAGTTTCTTATAGAATGCAACACGATAGTCTGATTGTAAAAAAGGCTGATCATGAAATCAATACACAGTACGGTACTTTTCGTTTTAGAGCTTATGAGCAAACAACCAATGGTAATGTTCATCTGGCTTTAACAAAGGGAAACTGGAACAAAGAAGATATTGTACTTACCCGAATTCATTCTTCAAAAATTACCAATGATATTCTAGGAATGCTTACAGGTTCTACTCGTAGAGGACTGGATGATATTTTTAAACTCATAAATGAGGCTGAGAGAGGAGCATTGTTGTTTATTAATCAAGAACAAACTCCAGAGAATTTACTTGCTCGAATTAGTTTGCTCAAACAAATGCAAGCAGAAGGGAAAGAGAATGTTGCTCCGCCGATGAAGATGGACTTCAAAGATTATGGGATTGGTGCCCAAATTCTCCACGATCTAAACATCCAAAAACTAAAAGTGATTAGTAATTCAAAACCAGCATCAAGAATCGGAATTACGGGATATGGAATTACTATTGAAGGCTACCAAAACTACTAGGCTACACAAAAAACCAAAGCTTTACTGCCATAATAAAAATGGTGACTAACATTGCAATTCGAATCACTCGATCCCCTTTCTTTACTGACCATCGGCTTGCCCACCAAGCCCCAAAGAGTGTGCCAGTGGCCATTAAAATTCCAATTTTCCAATCCACGGCACCATTGTAAGCAAAGAGTGCCAAAGCTACAGAAGAATATATCATAACGACCATTACTTTGGTAGCATTTGTTTTGACTAAACTCAATCGATTGATTCGATTTAAAAAAAGCATAATAACGATCCCTATTCCAGCATTGATGAAACCTCCGTAGATTCCAATCACGAAAAATCCAAGTATCCCATAAACTAAATATTTACCACTTAGGCGTTCAGGCATGTCTAAGGAAAGGGATTTCCTACGTATTAAAATAAGTAAGCCTACGATAAGCATTATAATTGCTAAAATCCTATTGAAAATTGATCCATCAAGATGAATTGCAATCTGAGCACCGATAACGGCACCAATACTGGCGCTTATTCCTAAATAAATTGGAAAAGAAAAAGTTTGAACCCCTTTACTTTTGTATCCCAACACACCCCCTAAAGACTGAATGACTATTGCGATTCGGTTCGTCCCATTTGCAATAGCTGGGGGAAGGCCAAGAAAAATCAATACCGGAAGTGTAAATAAAGAGCCCCCACCAGCTAGGGTGTTTATAACCCCTGCAAAAAAACCAACCACTACTAATAAGACACCCTCAAAAATAAAATCCATAGCCTGGATATAAAAATACAAAACTAGAACTCCGATGTACTAAAAGAGAAAGAATAAAATATTTTCTAATCTAAAAAAGGAATGTATATTTGCAACCGCTAAGGAGAAATGGCAGAGTGGTCGAATGCGGCAGTCTTGAAAACTGTTGAGGGTCACACCTCCGGGGGTTCGAATCCCTCTTTCTCCGCAACAACAATCCCTATTACATTTAAATACAATGTTTTAGGGATTTTTTATTTTCTTCTTATACGGTATTTGTACGGTAATTCTATTTTAAAAGCTAAAACTTCTCAAGCACATCTATCCCAAACACAGGGTCTTGGGTTTAAGAAAACGATTTTTCTATTGGATCAAGGGGATGGGATTTGATATGTAATCCATTCTCAATACCTTAGAGGTATTATTAACCATAAATCAATTAAAATGAAAAAATTTTTACTACTCGTTTTTCTCGTATCATCAGCCGTAAATGCACAAGATAAAAAGAACTATTTTATTCATTTAACGTCAGACCCAATGAAGAACCCCTCTGCTGCTATGATGTCAATTGCTGCGGCCAGTGAAGCACTAAAACAGAAGCATTCTGTTGTATTTTTTGCAGCTGGAGACGGCACTAAAATACTTATAAAAGATGTAATTAATAATCTCCATACAGTTACCTTTCTAGGTAGTGGAGTCTCTGGAGGGACGAATAAAATTAGCCAAAAGTTAAAACAGTCAATTATAGAATTTTCAAATAATGGCGGTGTCATACATATATCTGAAGGTTCCATTTCAACTTTTGGGATAAATCAAAAAAATTATGAAGAGCATTTAATTGGTGTAAGAGAAATTAATTGGAGTTATCCAAAAGAACTGATTGAAGAAAGCTCAAAAGCTGATATAGTTTTTTCATATTAAAAAATAAAGTGATTCGAAATAAAAAAGCCCTCCCAATTGGAGGGTTTTTCTTTTTCACTAATTCTCTATAACTTAGAGGTAATATTAATCATAAATCAATCAGAATGAAAAAAATACTTTTTATTACCTTATTGTTTACTACAACTTCAATCTTTGCTCAAAAGACTATAGCTACTGTACAAGATACTGATGAGCTAACTTTAAATGTCAAAAAACTAAATCAAACTTATATTGAAAATGATTTTAGTTTATGGAATGAATTATTTGCTGATAATGCTGAGGTATTTATAAACAGTTCTAAAATGGATAAACAGGCTGTCATATCTGGATTTAAAGGTCATCACAGTGTATTTAATAATATTCAAATTCCTGATATTACTGCAGAGACTAAATATTATAAAAATGGTGAAATCTGGACAAGCGAATGGTTCACTTGGATGGGAACGGGAAACAAAACGGGTATTCGCTACTCAAATGGAGCTAATTTTAACTACATGTGGAAAGATGGAAAGATAGTTTTGTTAGTTTGCTTTTTTGATACAGCAGCATTGAATATGGAGTTAGCAGCTCAGTAAATTCTTAACCCTCCTCGTGGAGGGTTTTTCTTTTACACTAATTCTCAATACCTTAGAGGTATTATTAACCATAAATCAATTAAAATGAAGAAATTTATATACGGTTTTTCTTTACTCTTTTCATTCACAATACTTGCACAGAACGGTTTTGTGATGCTAAATCAAAATAAAGTTGAATTTGCCAATCAAGGCAAAGCATTCAAGCTTGTAGACGATTATTTTTCCCCAGTATGGAACGATTTAGTAAATGAAGGTGAAATATATTCCTACCAGGTCATGACTCATTTATGGGGAGATGAATGGAATTTAAACTATATTATAGTAGCTGAGAGTCATGAAAAATTTCTCACTGCTTGGTCGGAAGGCTTTAGAAGAATAAGATCATCAATGCCACCTGAAAAATGGGATGAACTTTTTGAGTATACAATTGAACATAAGGACAACCTTTATAATTTAAGATCACATTCACCAAGAAATAATGGTGCTGAACTTATCAATGTTGTAGAAATGTCAGTCAATAACAAAACTGAAAAAGAAATCAATGAATTTGCGAGTTACTACCAAAAGTTAGTTAATAAACTCGAGCCTAATTCTTTGAGTTTTAGATTTTTTAGATCTGGTAAAAATAAAATTACATTAATTGAAAGGTATCGAAATGAAGCAGCATTTTTTAATCATGCGAAAAATGTTTCTCCAGGTGGGAAAATCGAAAAAGACTTCGCTCAATTCATGGGTAATTTTAATATTGACGCAATGACAATTTATGGTGAATCTTCAAATGATTTAAAAAAATTAATAAAAAGTTTTGGATTACCAGCTGAGTATGTTCCATATATTGATGGATTCAGTAGATAAAATAAAGCCCTCCCGAGCGGAGGGTTTTTCTTTTACACCAATGAATACAATCCAAATTCCGCTGCTATGATCGCCTTAACTTAAGGCTGATTTGATTTTTTGAAGTAGTTTTTTTGTGAAATTTTTTTGACGTGGTGAGCATTGCTCTTGTCTCTCTTGTCCCGACTTATTAGTAGCCAAATCTCCCTAAACGAAATTGATTCTCTGTATTGTACATTCTTATGGATTTTAAGGCTAAGCTAGGAGAGCCGGCAAGTTACACCATAGGCATATTCTATTTAAAATCCTTTAGATGAGATAACTTAGAGTAATAAAAATGAACTAGTTAATCAATGTAATATTCCTCCATCAAATTGATCTTGCCAGCTAAACATTACTAAAAAGTGTGTTGCAACATTTAAATCCTTTACTTATGTTAATCAGATCCTCTGATAGATAGAAATATTCCTTAAAGAATAATTACTATATTCAACTTTATTTGAATAACAACTAAGTTTCATACTAATGAATTATACGAAAATAATATTTTGGTCAGTCATTGTAGCTTTTGGGGGATTTGTATTTGGTTTTGATACTGCAGTAATTTCAGGAGCAGAACAAGAAATTCAAAATCTTTGGAATTTAACCAATACTATGATTGGACAAACCGTTGCAATGGCTTTGTACGGTACGGTAATAGGGGCACTTTTAGGTGGGTTTCCTTCAGAAAAATTTGGAAGAAAAAAGACTTTAATCTGGATTGCAATATTATACCTTGTTTCAGCCCTAGGATCGGCGTTAGCCATGGATGTTTATTCTTTAATGTTCTTCAGATTTATTGGAGGCTTGGCTGTAGGGGCTTCCTCCGTTACCGCTCCTATGTATATTTCTGAAATTTCACCAGCACATAAACGAGGTCAGCTCACTGCATTATTTCAATTGAATATTGTCATTGGAATATTAATCGCTTATTTATCAAATTATTTTATCGGTGGAGCTAGTGATGGAAATTGGAGATTTATGTTGGGGATAGAAGTTATTCCTGCAGGGCTTTTTGTAATACTTATTTTCTTTGTTCCTAGAAGTCCGCGTTGGTTAATTTTAAAAAAGGGCTTGATAGATGAAGCTAGAGAAGTTTTAAAAGTAATTGATCCCAATACTGTAGAAGAAAACATTGCACTTATCCAATCAAATGTGAATGAAAATAAATCTTCAGGAAGTTTTAAGGAGTTTGTATCGGGTAAATTTAATTTTTCCATACTCCTGGCTTTCTTAATTGCATTTTTTAATCAGCTTTCAGGAATCAACGCAGTAATTTATTATTCTCCTCGAATTTTTTCAGAAACAGGAATGGGAGAAAGTGCTGCTCTTTTGTCTTCTGTTGGCGTTGGGGTAATTAATCTTATCGCCACCTTTATCGGAATTTTTCTAATCGACAAAATGGGACGTAAGTTTTTAATGTACCTCTGTTCTTTTGGATATATTATAACCTTAAGTCTTATTTCATTAACCTTTTATACAGGTTTTGGAGCAGGAACGATGCTAATTCCAATATTGGTTTTTACTTTTATTGCCTCTCATGCTGTCGGTCAAGGTGCCGTTATTTGGGTTTTTATCTCTGAAATTTTTCCAAATAATGTTCGTTCTTACGGGAATTCACTCGGAAGTGGAACGCATTGGGTGTTCGCCGCACTTATTGCCGCTACCTTCCCCTATATTACCAGTACACTAGGAGGCGGATTTACTTTTGCAATATTTGCGTTCATCATGGTTTTTCAATTAATTTTTGTTTGGAAATTAATGCCTGAAACGAAAAACAAATCATTGGAAGAATTAGAAGAAATACTTATTAAAAAATAAAATAGTTCAAATGGGAACCTTGCGATTTCAAAATAAAATAGTTTTAATAAGCGGAAGTAGCTCAGGAATAGGAAAAGATGCCGCACTTTCTTTTGTAAAAGAAGGCGCCAAGGTAATACTTGCTTCTAGGAATGTATCTTCAAATGAAGCCTTGATCAAAGAAATAAAAAATCAGGGAGGTGATGCCTTATTTGTGGAAGCAGATTTCACAAGGACAGAAGACATTCAAAATGTTATTGAAAAGGGAGTAGATTATTTTGGCGGAATAGATATTGCAGTTAATAACGCCGGGATTGAAGGCACACCTGACGTGAAAACAGCTGACTATGAAGAAAACGTATGGGATGATGTAATTGCAATAAATCTTAAAGGAGTATGGCTCTCTATGAAATTTCAACTTCCTGAAATGCAAAAAAGAGGAAAAGGAGCAATTGTAAATGTAGCTTCCTTAGCTGGATTACAAGGAGGTGGTGCAGGAATTGGATATCATGCTGCAAAATTTGGAGTTGTAGGGATGACTAAGGCAACTGCATTGGAGTATGCTAAAGATAATATTCGAGTAAATGCTGTTTGTCCTGCAGTAATTGAAACACCCATGGCCGATCGTGCTTTTGACACTACTGAAAAACGAAATAAAGCTATTGCGATGCATCCAGTAGGGAGACTTGGGACTACGAAAGAGGTTGTAGATACTATTTGTTGGTTAGCTTCTGATGAGGCATCATTTGTTACGGGCACAGCTTTGGCTGTAGATGGAGGAGCGAATTTATAGTCTATGATTTCAATAGAAGCTAAAGTAATCTCGGGTTATGGTGTCGCTTCTGGCAAAGGAAATGATCCTAGGTATCCAGAAGGTACATTACTTCTTCAAATGCCTTTTTTCAAGGAGAGAGGACTTAATTTAGAACAGTATTTCAGAGGTACAATTAATTTAGATATTGCTCCCTACCAATTCAGTATCAATACCCCAACTCACTTTTTTAAAGGAATCGATTGGTCCGATCATATCCCACCAGAAAATTTTTACTTCTTTGAAGTTCAACTAATCTATGAAGGCAGATCCTATGAAGGGCTTATTTATATGCCTGATCCAAAAACAAAAGCAGATCATCATCAAATCAGTAATATGCTTGAGGTTATTATGCCTCATGTAAAAGGTCTCAAAGGAGGTGAAAAGGTCCAACTTAATATTCCCAAAGAAAGCCTTCAATTTACTATTGAGAAATAGCTTAACACATGCTTCATACGAGATCTGAAGAGTATGATTCCTTCGAATCTTAAACTTTTTCTCTCTGGCATTAGTACATTAAAAGTATTGTAAAAGCTAATCATAACATCTAGATCACAAAATCTAGTATAGATCAATTTTAATGAAATAAACTATTGGGTATTCCTAGGAAAAGATTCTAGAATTAGAACCTAAAAATGTTTCAAGGAAATCCTTCCGATTATCAGCTAAATCATTTTACTGTTTTTTCATTAAAATTTAAAGCTACATCAATCAATGCCAAATGAGAATATGCCTGGGGAAAGTTACCCAAAAGTCTTTTCGTTTTGAAATCTATATCTTCACTAAACAGACCCAAATGATTACCATAACTCAACACTTGGTCGAATAATTTTTTAGATTTCTCAACTTCACCAATTTTATATAAACTGTTAATAAACCAAAACGTGCAAATTGTAAAAGAGGAAGAAGGGGCTCCAAAATCATCTTTATTTTTGTAGCGAAATAACAAACCCTCAAAAGAAAGCTCCCGCTCTACAGCTTGAACCGTTTTGACGAATCGCTCGTCATGGGCTTCTATAAACCCGTATTGTTCCATCAACAAAACTGATGCATCTAGAGCATCCGACCCATAGTATTGGGTATAGGAATCTACTTTAGGGTTCCACGCATTATCATGAATATCTTGCTTGATTGCAGATCTAATTTCTTCCCATTGTGGTTTACTTTTACCTAAGAGATCTGCAATTTTTATCGCACGATCTATCGCAACCCAGCAAAGCACTTTTGAGAAAGTAAAATGTTTATCTTCATCTCTAAACTCCCAGATACCCTTGTCGGGAAGGCTCCAATTGTTTTTTACAATCCAAACAATATTCTTTACGATAGACCAAAGCTCTTCCTTCTTCTCATAAACTAGTGGAAACTCACATAATTCAACATGAATAGCATCGATTAAAATACCGTAAATATCATTTTGCTTTTGTTTGTAGGCCGCATTCCCTACCCGAACAGGTTTAGAATTTTCATAGCCGCTTAAATGATCTAGAATTTTTTCAGTTAGAATTTTTTCTTTATTAATCCCATACATTATTTGAAACTTCTCATCCTTTTCAGGAGCAAGATCAATAATATAATCGATGAAATTTTTTACAATTTTCCTATGGCCAAGTTTCGAAATTACACGAATTACCATAGAAGAGTCTCTAATCCAAGAAAATCGATAGTCCCAATTTCGAACTTCTCCTATAGATTCTGGCAAAGAGGTAGTTGCTGCAGCAAGTATGGCTCCAGTCTTATCAAAACTGAGTAGCTTTAAAGTCATCGCACTTCTATAAATAACCTCATTATAATTTTGATAAACTGGTGTTTTATCGCACCAATCTAGCCAATAAACTTTGGTACGTTCAAAATCTAAAAGACATTGTTTCAATTTAGGAGAGGTCATTTTCTCATTATAGGATATTGAAAAAAATGCTGTCTCTGTCAATTTCATCTCATTCCCTAACAAAATATCTTGAAGATTTAAATTAGAATATAAGTAAAGGGAATCATAATTGTCATGATCATATACGCTGACAATAAAATCATCTTTGATGTAAGTCTTTGTTTCTGCAGCTGCATATTCCAATTTCGGTTGATAATCAACAGCAATTGTAGGGCTACCTTTAATAGGCTTTATTAGACGTATCACTTCTGGGGGAGTATAATAGGTATTGGTTTCATTTTTATAGCGTGGCATGAAATCCAAAATCTCAAAAGAAGTCGTTTCATTTTGAAAAAGTGTGCGTAGAATACTCGTATTTTCCATATACGATTGGGAAATAGTATAATCTAATTTTTTAATCTTAAAATGCCCTCCTATTTCCTTGTCAAGAATTTTTGCAAATACAGATGCGGAATCAAATTGAGGAAGACACAGCCAATCTATTGAGGAATCTTCATTAATTAATGCTGCAGATTTACAATTCCCAATTATCCCGTAATTTAAGTTACCATTCATTCATAAGGGTTTTAATAATACTTATATTTAATCAAATTAAATCTAAAAACCTAGATCACACAAAGTATGTCAAAATTTATCATTGTTTCAAATAGACTTCCAATTAAAATTCAAAAAGAGCAGAATCAATGGATTTTTAGCCCAACTTCTGGAGGATTAGCAACAGGAGTAAAGTCTGTTCACGAAAATGGCAAATCTTTGTGGATCGGATGGCCTGGCATTAGCTCAGATGAGATCGAAAAAAATGAGTACGAAACACTTTCCAAAGGGTTAATTGAAAAAAAATTTAAACCAATTGCGTTATCAAATGAAGAAATTGATGATTTTTATTTAGGACTCTCAAATAAGTGTATTTGGCCTCTTTTTCATTATTTCAAACAATATTTTCAGTTTGATGAACACCATTGGGAATCCTACATTAAAGTTAATCAGAAATTTGCAGATGCAATCCTTGAAGAGATTGAAGAAGGAGATCAAGTTTGGGTGCACGATTACCAATTGCTCCTTGTTCCAGAAATGGTAAAATCGATTAGAAAGGACGTAACCATTGGATTTTTTCTTCATATACCCTTCCCTTCCTTTGAAATATTCAGGATATTCCCCAAAAGAGAAATGCTGTTAAAAGGTATGCTTGGTGCAGATCTGATCGGTTTTCATACTTACGATTATGAACGTCATTTTTTGAGTTCAGTAAGGAGAATCCTTCATTTGAATGTCAATTACAATTTAATTCAACACGCTGGTAGAGAAATTGTGGTGAATACTTTTCCGATGGGAATTGATTATGAGAAATTTGAAAACACAACACGTAATCACAGTGAAAGTAAAAAAGAAACCTTTTCTACACTGAGAATAGAACTAGACAAACACAAGCAGTTAAACCAAGGTAAAATCATTCTTTCCATTGACCGCCTAGACTACACCAAAGGGGTAATTAATCGTATAAAATCTTTTGAATTATTTCTAGAACAATACCCAGAATATCAAGAAAAAGTGAGATTACTGATGGTATTGGTTCCTTCCAGAGATAACGTGTCTCATTACAAAAAATTGAAAAGAGAAACAGATGAAATCATTGGTCGGGTAAACGGAAAATTTGCAACGGTAAACTGGACTCCTATCTGGTATTATTACCGCTCATTTGATTTTGATGATTTAATCGACTTATACCGCCTTTCTGATATAGCCATGGTAACCCCTCTTCGTGACGGAATGAACCTGGTTGCAAAAGAATATTTAGCGACTCGTATAGAAAATGATGGGGTTTTGATATTGAGTGAACTTGCTGGTGCTTCAAAGGAATTACATCAAGCACTAATTGTAAATCCATTTGATATTACTGCCTTATCCAATTCTATCCATGAAGCATTAAATATGCCTCTTGCTGAACAGATAGAACGAAATATTGAATTGCGTGAACGCGTAAAACGATATAACGTTACCTTTTGGTCAGATAGTTTCTTAAAGGAACTGGATCTGATTTCAAAAAAGATTCCAATTAATAAAACGAAGCGAATTACCCCTCTGATCATTTCTAAATTTGAAGAACAATACAAAAACTCATCCAAAAGATTAATCCTACTAGATTATGATGGAACCCTTGTGCCTTTCAATAAAAATCACAAAAAAGCACTCCCAACACAAGCGGTTTTGGCTATTCTAAAATCACTTAGTCTTGATCCTAAAAATAAAATTATAATTATAAGTGGAAGACCTCCTGAGTTTTTGGATAAAATCTTTGTGGACTTGAACATCACCATGATAGCAGAACATGGACATTTTGAAAAAGAACCTCAATCAGATTGGATCGAAAAGAATGCTTCAAGCTCCAATTGGATGAACCATATTTACCCAATACTCCAGCAGTTTACAGATAATACACCCGGGACATTTATCGAAAAGAAACGGAATTCCCTTGTCTGGCATTTTAGAAAAACTGATCCAGAACTGGGTATCATTAAATCTGAAGAATTAATAACCGTTTTAACCAGTATGCTTTCTAATGATATAAGTTTAATGGAGGGTAACAAAATAATTGAAGTTACAACCTCGACAACGAACAAAGGAATAGCTTCCTATGATCATTATGCAAAAGATGACTATGATTTTGTTTTAGTTGCTGGAGACGATGTGACCGATGAAAATATGTTTACCCAATTACCTGATGATGTCATTTCAATAAAAGTAGGGAACAAAGAATCTGCAGCAAAACATTTTGTGAGTATCCCTGCAGACTTAATTGCACTTTTAAATCATCTAGAATCAGGAAAGGCCTCGTCTATTTTAAAATAAATTTCCTTTTTATAAACAATCAAAGCAGCTTTGATCGAAACCAGTTACGTTTTTTCAGAGGTAATACCTTACTATTTGCTGCAATTTGAAGTAAGTCTTGGTCCTTTTCTTTAGAATAAAACAAATTAAATAAAGCTGCAACAGTCATACTCACTTTTGATCGTTCTACTAAGGAAAACTCATCGCCTACTGTAACTTCTCCCTCCTTTAAAACACTCATATAAGTTCCTCCACGGCCGTGTTTAATAAATTGTTTGATGATTTTTTGATCTCCAAATTTATATCCTAGTTTAAAACAAGGTTCTCTGTGCTGCGAAATCTGAACTAATGCACTACCAACTTTATAAATATCTCCAACAAATACTTTATGCTCATCAAAGTCGGCTACAGTCAAATTTTCCCCAAACATCCCCCAGGTCCATTCAAGATCTGGGTATACATCTTTCCAAAAAGGATATTGCTCAGAAGAATACATATAACACGCCTTGTAGTAGCCTCCATGGTGCAGACGATCCGAAACCTCATCATTGACGACATCATTTTTGGAAAGATAAATAGGACTGTGACTTGGCTTTTTAAAAATCCCTGTGGTAACCTCTGCATTATTCCAAATAAAAGTCTTGGGGACTGCTGTATTTGTTGATATAATTCTCATTTGACATCAAAGATTATAGTATTCAAAAAACTCATTTAATATTCAAAATTACTTAAATCCTACCAAAAAAAATTCCCTGGAAAGAATATTAAAAACATTTTCAATGAAAATTGTATCTTTTGATTATGAATAAAACACTATTGAAAGAAGGAACTATTTTCATCAAACAACTTCTACTGATTTTTTTATTTTTTTCTAGCCATTTTGTTATGGGACAACATGAAAAAAATATACGGATGCATTCCCATAATGATTACTACCAAAATGTTCCTTTTTGGAAAGCTTTATCTTGTGGTTTAAGTTCTATAGAAGTGGATGTGTATCTTCAAAACGACCAACTCTACGTTACTCATAGTGCCTCAGAAATCATTGAAAATAGAACGATAGAAGAACTGTATCTCAATCCCATTCAAAAAATGATTGAATTAAAATTAGGTGACCTTGATGCATTACAATTATTAATAGACATCAAATCTGATCCGTATTCAACATTATTAAAATTAATTTCTATTCTTGAACAGTATCCGAAACTAATAACCAATCAAACCTTTTCAATTGTAATATCAGGAAACAGACCGCAGCCTAAAGAATACCCTGACTATCCTGATTATATTCATTTTGATTATCAAAGTCTTGAGGAAATTCCTCGGGGAAAAACATGGGAAAAAGTTGCATTAATTAGCCTAAACTTCAGAAATTATTCTAATTGGAATGGAACAGGAAATATGACAAACCAAGACCAACTAAAAATCAAAGAGCTAGTTGATAAAGCGCATCAGCATGGAAAACCATTCAGATTTTGGGGAACACCTGATACTCTGGAGTCTTGGACAGTTTTTAGTGCTTTAGGAATTGATTTTTTGAATACTGATGATCCTATTGGACTTTCCACGTTTCTTAAACAGCAAAAACTTTATCACTGACTTTTGTTCTGGACAAATATTTCATCAAGGAATTAGAAAAAAATGAGGTTGCTTTTCTAATTTCCTTTTTTGTAATACAACTCAAGTCCTATAGAGGTTCTAGGTAAAAAACCATGCCATGGCTCATCATCAGAAAATTGTTCAGCATCCAAGTAATTTAAATAATCTGATTGAGATTTAAGTTTTGCACCTAGAAAGGCAGTTATAAAATGTTGGTTTATGTTATTTATTCGCCTTTGATCCCATACAGAATCAGCATACCTCAGATACTCGTCGATATGCAATCCCTCTTGAAGAGCCTCGACAGGTGGTGGATTAGGTGCAATATTATGTCTGGCATTGACATAGGTAAGCATATAGCGTTCGGCATTCACTGCTCCATCATAAATTGCTTTGATTCCATTTTCGTATCCTGAAATATCGTCCTTACTTCCTGCTACAAAAAAAGTCGGGATTTTTAATCCTTCCAAACCTTTTTGGTCCCATACACCATTTGCCATTCCCCAAGGTGCCATGGCAACGATAGCTTTTATTCTAGTATCAAATGATGCTTCAAACACTGGATTGCCAATCATGCGTTGTTCCAAATCCGTTCTCCCTTTAGAGATTCCTTTAAAAAATTGAGCCGCTTGTGGACTATACCCAGCTCCTCCAACATTCAGAGCACCATATCCTCCCATAGAATACCCGACAAGACCAGTGTTGTTCGCGTCAAGAAGTTCAAAGAGAAAAGAATCAGAGTCTTTACTTAGTCGTTCCATTTCATTAAGTACAAATAGATCATCTAAAGAACGATTCAAGAGGGTACTATTAAAAGGACTTGCATCTCTAAATGTAGAGTCAGTATGATCAATCGACACAACGACATAACCTTTTGAAGCCATGTTTTCTGTCAGGTAAGTAAATAACAATCTCGAACCGGTATAGCCATGTGAAACAATGATTAATGGATAGGGTTTGTCTGACTCTAGAGGCTTGGCATTTCTTTTTGCTCTTCCGTAAAATTTAAAGGGGATTAAAGGTCGCTTTGGATCATTTAAATTTCCCATCACTTCATCATAAACCTCCCAGGCTACTTCTGATTCTTTAAGTTTGGCAGGATACCATACCTCTACGGTTAGTGGGCGGTCATAAAAAACATCATTGTCTTCGGAACTTTTTAAAATATCGATTTGGTTTGAATGAACTAAATTCATGGTCATAACACCTACTTGATGATCTCCTCTAGAGGATAATAATGGAGCATCGGGTAATTTATCTCCGTATACGAATTCCATTCTATCTGCTTGAGAAAATAAATTCAAGCTTAAAAAGAACACAAATACGAATAGCATTTTCTGATTGTTTTTTTTCATCAATTTTAATTTAGTTGGTAGTTTTTACAATAGTTTCATAGCGATCAATCATTTCATTTAGCTTTTGTTTTTCTGATTGCACTAAATTATTTTGTTGTGAAATATCATTGTCTAAATTATAGAGTTGGTAACCTTCATCGTTTCCAAGTTCAATATTTACATTAAGACTCCTTTTCGGTCCTGAATAGGGAGGGATGAGTACCCAATTCTGACTTCTGAAAGCTGTTTTTGTTTGAGCTTCAAGCACTAATTCGGTTCTACCTTTACCTGAATTTTTAAACAATACATCGGCTAAGTCAATACCGTCTTTAGAGCGGATTTCAGAACCGATTAAGGAAGCGATTGAATTTAAAAAATCGATTTGTGAAACTATTTGATCTGATACTGCTGGTTTAATTTTTCCTTTCCAATAGGTTATCAAAGGAACTCTTGTTCCAGCTTCAAATAAGCTGTATTTTCCACCTCTTAAATTGCCAGCAGGGGTATGATTCCCTAACTTTTCAACAGCATCGTCATAGTAACCGTCATTCAGTACTGGACCATTATCACTGGAGAGAATTATGAGTGTATTTTCTAATAGATTGTTTTTCTCCAGATGGGCATACAATTCCCCTATGCACCAATCCGCTTCTAAAATTGCATCTCCACGGGGACCCATTCCAGAAGCTCCCTTAAATCTGGGATGAGGAGTTCTAGGTACATGAGGTTGTTGGAGGGTATAATACATAAAAAAAGGGGCCTCCTTTACACTATCAATATACCTTTTTGCTTGACCTAAAAATTCATCTGCCATATCAACATCGCTCCATTTGGCTTTTTCACCACCTTTCATAAATCCAATTCTTGAAATTCCATTTACAATGGAGCCGTTATGTCCGTGATGCCATCTCATAGAGAGAAGTTCTGGATTCTCTTTCCCTGTTGGTTGTCCCTCAAAATTTTCTTCAAAACTCACCTCTATTGGATCATTTGGATCTAAATTTCTTACAAGACCATTCTCCATATATACCGTTGGAACTCTGTCTTGAGTATCTGGAATGATAAAACTATAGTCAAAGCCTACTTCATTTGGACCCGGACTGATTCTTTGATTATAATTAATTATTGAGTCTCCAAGTCCCAAATGCCACTTCCCTACTATAGCTGTTTGATATCCTTCCTTCTTAAACATTTTAGGAAGTGTCATTTCCTGTGGATCAATAATTAAATTGGCACCAGTTAAAATTTTTGCACGTTTATTTCGCCAAGGATAAGTCCCCGTCATTAATGCATAGCGACTTGGACTACAGGTTGCTGAACTCGAATATCCATTTGTAAAACGAGAACCATTATTTGCGATTTTATCAATATTTGGAGTATTTAATTTTCCCAATCCATAAGCACTAACATCTCCATACCCCAGATCGTCAGCATAAATGATAATCACATTCGGTAATTCCAAAGTGTTTTTCTCTGTGCAGAAGACACAGGAAAATAAAAGAATTAAGATTCTTATATGTTTCATTCTTCTAAGATAAAAGTTTCTGCTGGGAATTTATTGAACACCCTAAATTGTTTTTAAATAATAACTTTCAAGTTACTCAATATTGTTCCCATATTCAATCCCAAAACATCACCTCATTTTATTAAAATCATTTATACCCTTGAGTTGATTTTAAAATTTATTTTTTATAAATCGGAAATTATTTAAGACAATGGGGTTTAAAAAAAAAATCTCAGAATGTTAAATTCTGAGACTTTTTAATTAACCATAAACCAATTCGTAGAATTGATAACACAAATTTAATATAAAAATCTTTTTCTTAAGTAATAAAAGTTACATAATATAAAAAATAGATTTCCATGTCTGAAATGCCTCAATCCTTAGGATATAAATGTGCATTTCATCATGTTATGGCTTAAAAAATTCTTCTTCAGTAATCTTATAATAGTTTCCCATTTTAGAAGCATCAAAAAAGAAATTAAAGGTATGTTTCTCACCATAATTTATGTTTGTTCGATCACGATCCTCATAAAAAAACTCTTTAGACTTAAACTGAACATAGAGCCTTGTAATTGGAAGTTTATTAAAAACATATTGGTCATTGTTACGAACATAAACATGTCGTAAAAACTTTTTGTTTTGATCTCTAATTGACACAATAATATCGTGATCTACTTCATTGATGAGAAGTAAAGATGAATTAGAAACTTCGCTAAAAACTTCAGGAGGAAATCGGTGTTTAAATGTTTTGTCTCCTGTTTTTCCTCGTTGACAGAATGCTAGACTAGTTGTCAAAAGCAAGCATAAGATAATGTAATGTTTCATGATAAAAGATTAATCCAAAAAATGGCGGTTAAGTACTTACAATATAAACATTTTTCAAATAATCATTGCTTGATAAGCTTTTCTAGAAAAGAAAATCAATAATAAAGCCGCTGCAACAAAAATTAAAAATGCCAAATTAAGATTAAAAAGATGTGCTATATACCCAACAAAAGGAGGAGCTAAGAGCACACCAACTGTTGCATAGGTTCCTACTATAGAAATTGCCATACCAGGGACATACTTTTTAGATTTTCCTGCAAGAAGAAATGACATTGGAAAAATTGAAGCTACGCCTAATCCAGTAATAAAAAATCCAATTAAAGCAGGATAAAAAAATGGGAATACAATCAGAATACTAACGCCAAAAATAACAAGAGAGGCGCTAATGAGAAACATTTTTTTCATTCCAAAATGATCTACCAGTCGGTCTGTAAAAAAACGAGAAAGCGTCATGGATACCATAAAAACGAGATAACTTAAGGTAAATAATTCAGCCTGAACAACTTCTTTAAAGTAAACACTACTCCAATCATAGATGCCTCCCTCACAAACCGCAGCACAAAAAACCACAAGGCCTGTGTACAAAATAAAATTATCAGGTTTTCCAAATCGGAGTTTTTTTCCTCCTGTTTCACGATCATTTTTTAAAAGATATGAAGCAAAGAAAAGACTAATACACAATGCGAAAAGCACAACTCCAATTAAGTGAACTTTCATACTAATATTAATAGAAATCATCAATGTTGCGAAAAGTATCCCGAAGAGTCCTCCCAAACTCCATATTCCATGAAAGCTTCCGTTAATTGTTTTAGTGTATTGCTTTTGGAGTTGAATAGCTTGCGTATTCATTGAAATATTTATAGCACGCAGTCCAAATGCAAAAAAACAAACTGCTACAGTCAGAAACTGAAAAGAAGGTGCATACCCAATTCCAAAAAGAGAAAGTATAAATATTAGAAAACCAGAAATCAACAAATAACGACTATCGTATTTCGAAACAAGCCAGCCTGATATTGGTAATCCAATAAGTGAGCAGATGGGTAGAATAAAAAGAAAACTGCCTAATTCTGCTTCGTTCATGTTATAGGCTGATTTTATAGAAGGTATTCTAGAGGCCCAGGAAGAAAAACAAAAGCCTGTTAGGAAGAAAAAGACACTTAATGCTTTACGGTTTTGAGAAGTACTTATCACTCTTTTTTTAAAGTGTAAAGATCATTTCATTTTTTAAATAAAAAAAACGATGGACTATATAAATAAAAAAATTAACTTTAAAGTCTATCAATACTTTTATAACAAAAAATGAAAAACAAAAAACACGATTCACGTAGAAATTTTATAAAGAAAAGCATTGCAGCTTCTTCTATAATGATTGTCCCTAGACACGTACTTGGAGGATCAGGTTATCTGGCCCCTAGTGATCAACTAAATTTAGCAGCTATTGGTTCAGGAGGAAAAGGAGCCAGTGATATTAGTAATGCATCTGTACAAGGACGTGAACGTGTATCGGCTCTCTGCGATGTTGATTTTTCAGGCTCTGCCTCTAAAACAGCTCAAAAATTTCCAATGGCAAAGCAATACGCTGACTACAGAGTTATGCTTGACAAAGAGAAAGATATTGATGCAGTCACTATCTCAACTCCAGACCATGTTCATGGTCCTGCAGCTTCTTTTGCTATGCAACGAGGAATACATGTTTATGTTCAAAAGCCAATGACCCACAATATCAGTGAAGCACGTATGCTTACTCAAATGGCGAGAGATCAAAAAGTAGTAACCCAAATGGGTAACCAAGGAGGTTCTAACCCATTACTGAATATGGTTCAAAACTGGATAGATACAGATGCAATAGGTGCAGTATCAGAAGTTAAAATTTGGACGAACAGACCTGTTTGGCCTCAAGGAGTGCAAATGCCTGTTCCTAACGCCAGTTTAAAGCCTGATGCTTTAAATTGGGATTTATGGCTTGGCCCAGCAAAAGAAAAACCGTATACTCCTAATATGCATCCTTTTAGCTGGAGAGGCTGGTGGGATTATGGTACAGGAGCTCTAGGTGATGTAGGATGTCACTTGATCGACATTCCTTTTAGAACACTTGGTCTAAAATATCCTACTGCAGCTGAATGTAGTGTCGGAAGTGTATATTCAAAAATGTGGACTCCTGATTACATACCTGAAGGTTGTCCACCATCTTCTTTAATCACCATTAATTTTGAAGCTACAGAGAAAAGTAAGTCTCCAATCCAAATGACTTGGAGTGACGGTGGAATACGTCCTCCCCATCCAGAAATTATTCCTGCAAATGATGATATTGGAGGAAAGGATAGTGCAAATGGAGTACTTATAATTGGAGAAAAAGGAATTATCTCTACAAACATCAATGACAGTTCTCCCTTGATGCCTAAACTTTATCTTTATGATGGTACTACTGATTTTGGTCCAGAAGTAGAAAAAATGACTGAACCTGAATACGGTCACCAACGCAAATGGGTTGATGCTTGTAAAGCTGGATTTAATAGTAAAGAACATTTAGCTCTTACCTCTTCATTTGATTATGCTGGTCCAATGACCGAAACAGTTTTGATGGGTAATTTAGCAATCCGAAGTTTCATGTTGAGAAAAGAATTAAGCAACGGAGGCATGGATTATTTTGCTCGTAAAAAACTCCTTTGGGATGGTGAAAATATGAAAATCACAAATTTAGAGGCTGCAAATCAGTTTGTAACTCGGGATTACAGAGAAGGATTTACAATTTAAAATTGAAGTTGTGATTTGAAAGTTGTTGTTTATTGTCTTCTGAATCAGTAAAATAAATTAAAAAAGGGTTAGTAACCGTTTAAATTAGTTTACTTTTGCCGTCAGAATTCAATTTATGACAACTTTTAAGTCCCTAGGACTCAACGAACAACTTGTAAAAGCCGTTGAAAAACTAGGATTCGAATCTCCAACTGAGGTTCAAAACAAGGTAATACCACTTCTACTTAACGATAAAACTGATTTAGTCGCACTAGCCCAAACAGGGACTGGTAAAACAGCAGCTTTTGGTCTACCCATGCTACAGAAAATTGACCCCAGTACAAAAACTACTCAAGGGCTCATACTTTCTCCTACTCGAGAACTTTGCTTGCAAATCACTAATGAAATAGAGCAATACGGAAGTGAATTAAAACAAATCAAAGTCGTTCCTATATACGGTGGTGCCAATATTACCGAACAAGCAAATAAAATAAAGCGAGGAGCACAAATTGTCGTTGCAACACCAGGCAGACTAAAAGACATGATACGTAGAAAACTTGTAGACATAAGTCATATTAGTTATTGTGTTCTTGACGAAGCTGATGAAATGCTTAACATGGGCTTTTATGAAGATATCAAATCTATTTTAACTCATACGCCTGATAATAAAAGTGCTTGGCTTTTTTCTGCTACTATGCCTCCTCAGGTTAATGTGATTGCTAAAAAATTCATGAGTAATCCAATAGAGATTACTGTTGGAACAAAAAATGCAGGAACAAAAAACGTAAATCATCAATATTTTATTGTTGGTGGTAGAGAACGATACAATGCACTTCGAGCAGTGTTAGGAATGAATCCTGATATTTTTGGTTGTGTATTCTGCAGAACAAAAATTGAAACCCAAAAGGTTGCTGAAAAATTAATTCAAGACGGACATAAAGCTGCAGCTATACACGGTGATTTAAGTCAAAATCAACGTGATGCGGTGATGCAATCCTTTCGAAAGAAAAAGATTCAATTGCTTATAGCTACAGATGTTGCGGCTAGAGGAATTGATGTTGACGATATAACACATGTTATAAATTACCAACTACCTGATGAAATCGAAACCTATACTCATAGAAGCGGAAGAACAGGAAGAGCAGGTAAACTTGGAACTTCAATCATTTTTGTAACAAAATCTGATCGGAGAAAAATAAAATTGATTGAAAATAAACTTCAAACAAAATTAACTGAGATAGAGATGCCTTCTGCTCAAGTTATTTTCAAAAATAAAGTACATCATTGGATTGAACAAATTAAGAGCACTCCTGTAAAAAGTGATTTTCAACCGTATCTTGCCGAAACACTAAAAGCGTTTGAAGATCTGGAGAAAGACACATTAATTGAATTGTTACTTTCTAGAGAGTTTAGAAGCTTTGACTTACATCCGAAAGAGATAAGTTTTAGTTCTGATGGCCAGAGTTCTGAAAGACATTCGTCGGACAGAAAAATCAACGCCCCCGGAGATAAAGATCGTTTCTTTATTAATTTGGGAGCTCGAGATGATTATGAATGGACTACACTTAAAGATTTTGTTCGATCGTATTTAAAACTTGGAATGGATGACGTTTTTCAAGTAGAAGTAATGAAAAATTTCTCATTCTTTTCGACTCACAAAAAGCATCGAGATCTAGTTCTTAAATCTTTTGAGAATTTAAATCTTGATAGTCGAAAAATTTCTGTAGAGTTAACTAAAAAAGGAAAGACTTATTCTCCTTCAAATAAAAACAAAAAGACTAAAAGGTCTAATTTCAAGAAAAAATACTAGGTAACTCCTAAAGTTTACGCATCCAAATATTCCTGTAACTGACTAAGTCGCCGTGGTCTTGGAGGAGTAATGAACGGTGTTTTTGTGGATTGTTACCATAGCCGGGCATAATATCGTATCCTTTTTTGGGTTTTCCAATATATTCTGTGGTTCCTAAAATTTCAACATTATTCTGAATCAAAACGCCATTGTGAAATACGGTAAAACTTCCTGCTTTTATTTCGTTACCGGCTTCATCATGCTGAGGTGCGTTAAAAATAATATCATACACTTGCCACTCCCCTGTAGGTCGCATTGCATTTACTAAAGGCATGTACTGTTTGTAAATAGAACCCGCCTGCCCATTGGAATATGTTCTGTTATTATAACTGTCCAATACTTGGACTTCATAGCGTCTCTGAAATAGTATGCCACTATTTCCTCTGCCCTGACCTTCTCCTTTTATAACTGTTGGAGATTTCCACTCAATATGTAACTGAATAGAACCGTGTTCTTCTATTGTTTCTATCCCTCCTGTTCTTGGCTTTACCGTCATAGTTTTGTCAGGATTCAAAGTCCAGGTTGCTGCTTTTTCGCCTCTTTCACTTTTCCATTTAGACAAATCTGTTCCATCAAAAAGTACAATGGCGTCACTTGGCGGAGCACTATAAACACCGGGCTGAATTACTTTAGGTTCTGGCTCCCAGACTTCAGTTTCTTCTGGCTTCATTCTTTCTTGAGCAAAAACTATTTGTACAATTAAAAAAAGAGGTATGATGTATTTCATAAGTAATTAGATTAATGGCAATGAATACCCGTTATGATAGTTATTTGTTAAATATTCTGAGTTAATTTTTGAATCTGTAAATTCATTTTTAGTTGCATCCCAGTAAAGCTTTCCACCAGAACGGTATGAAATGTTACCCATTTGAGCTACAGTAGCCACATGAGCTCCTTGTTGAATTGAACAATTCACTTTAAGAGGATCGTTTGATCGCATCGCTTCTACAAAGTTAATTGCATGTTGATCTAAACCATTATCGGTTGGCTTCACCAAAGGTTTAGCAACTTTATTTTTACTTATGCTTTCTTCAATAACTTCCCATCCTCCTCGATTCAATATCAATGTTGCATTGTTTCCAATAAAAGCAATTCCATGATCTCTTCCATAAGAACCATTATCAATTCCCATAGCTGAATCCCAAACCAAGTTGAATTTATCAAATTCGTAAAGGGTTGTTAAAGTATCTGGGGTTTCCTCAGCTAAATTAGGATAAGCAAATTTTCCGCCTAAACCTACTATAGATTTTGGTAAAGATGCTTGCATTCCCAACAAGGCATAATCCAAAAGATGAACTCCCCAATCTGTCATAAGCCCTCCTGCATAATCCCAAAACCATCGGAAATGAAAATGAAAACGACTAGCATTAAATGGTTTTAAAGGAGCAGGCCCCAACCAGCTATTATAATCAACCCCTTTAGGAGGAGAACTATTCGCTACTATGGAAGCGGGACGCATCCATCCTTGATAACACCATACTTTTACCGTACGAATGGGACCTAAAACTCCCGTAGCTATATAGCTTAAAGCGTCTTGAAAATGTTTTTGACTTCTTTGCCACTGTCCTACTTGAACTACATTACCGTAATGCTCTTGAGCCGCTACCATCGCTCTGCATTCTCCTATAGAGTTTCCAATTGGTTTTTCACAATACACATGTTTCCCTGCTTGGGATGCATGAATCATCATAAGAGCATGCCAATGATCTGGAGAACCAATAATTACAGCATCAATATCTTTATCATCTAACAACTTTCTGTAATCAGAATAGGTCTTGACATTAATATTCTTTTCAGCCATCTCAGCCTTACGTTTTTCCAAAACATTTTGATCTACATCGCAGATAGCAACCAAACTAACACCGGGTATTTTTAATAATGCTTTGGTGTCAGACCAACCCATTCCATTAATGCCTATGGCGCCAATATTGATGGTATCATTAGCCCCTAAAATATTTGATCCTTTAGAAAGAGTAGTAAACCCTGGTAAGACTATTCCTGCCCCTGTTATTATTGCAGATTGCTGTATAAATTTTTTACGATTCACAAGGATTTGATTTATAAGATTTATTGAAAATAAGAAATAATCTAGATACACTGGCTGCAAAATTGTCAAAATTCCATCTTGAATTAACTATCAACTTTTGGTGTTTTTTTATATATTCGAAAAAAATGGATCAAATGGAGACGATAATTGCATATTTTGAGACGATCCCTTCCTTACACAGAAGTTTAATTTTAATTGGAGGATTGACTTTTTTTTGGATTTTAGAAGGATCATTTTCCTTATTTAATTTTCAATATAAAAAGTGGAAACACGCTCTTCCCAACGTTTTTTTTACTTTAACTACCGTAGTAATTAATTTCGTACTGGCTTTTCTGTTACTAAATACTTCAGATTGGACAGTAAAAAACGAATTTGGCATTCTTTTCTGGCTAACTGATTTACCTCTTTGGGCAGATGCTATTCTTGGCTTGCTATTGATGGATTTGATTGGAGCTTACCTACCCCATTGGACCGAACACCGTGTTAAACCTCTTTGGATGATTCATTTGGTTCACCACAGTGATCATTATGTAGATACTACAACAGCCAACCGGCACCATCCCTTAGAAAGTTTGGTCCGTTTTGGATTTACTCTTTTTGGTGTTTTTATAATTGGAGCGAATATGGGAATTGTAATGCTTTATCAATCGCTTTCTTTAATTTCTACTCAATTCAACCATGCAAATATCAAACTCCCAAAAAAAATAGATCTTTATCTAAGTTATTTTTTAGTTTCCCCCGATATGCATAAAACACATCACCACTACCGACTACCATATACGGATTCTAACTTTGGGAATATATTTTCTATTTGGGATAGATTGTTTGGAACATATCTCTCTTTTGATCGAGAAAAACTAGTTTATGGAGTAGATGTATTTTACGATAAAGAAGCTAATGGTAAAATATCCACTTTGATCAAACAGCCTTTTCAACCTTATTCAAAACCAACCTTGTCACCTGAATCAGAAATTTAAGACAGTAAAGAAACCAATTCTGTTAGGCTATAAGTAGTCTGAATTCCCGTATCCATATCTTTTAGTAAAAAAGTATTTTGCTTTAATTCTTCTGACCCTATAAGTACTACTTTTGAAATCTTTTTGTCATTTGCGTAAGCCAATTGTTTTTTCAATTTGACTTCGCTTGGATAGAGTTCACAAGCTATATTGTTATCACGTAGTTCATTAAGATATTGGAAAGCAACACTTACAGATTCATCTCCAAAATTTGCAAACATAACTTGAGTAGTTTTATTAAGCGTTTCGGGAAACAGTCCTAATTCATCCATAACCAAATAGATACGCTCAAAACCAAATGAAATTCCAATTCCACTGGTATCTTTCATCCCGAAGGTGCCTGTAAGATCGTCATAACGTCCTCCACCGCCTATAGAACCCATTTTAATGGTCTCTGGAGCACTTACCTCAACAATCATCCCCGTATAGTAATGCAGTCCTCTGGCAAGGGTTAAATCAAAACATATGTTAGACCCCTTTAGAGGGGCTAATCCTATTTGATCTAAAACAAACTTTAACTCTTTAATTCCCTCCAACCCCTCTGGCTGATCAGAAAGTAATGATTCGAGTGTCTCCATTTGCTCAAAAGCGTCCCCTTTTAAATCCAAAAGCTGATCTAATTTTCCCAAAGACTCTGATGAGAAATGATTGGATTTGAGTTCATTAATAACACCTTCTTTTCCAATTTTATCCAATTTATCCAAGGCTACAGTAAACGCTATCAACTTTGAATCTGCACCCAATAAGCCAGCGATACCAGCTAAAATTTTACGATGATTAAGTTTAATTTTCACTCCTTCAATCTTGAGGGACTCAAAAACCTTATCATAGAGTGAAAGCATTTCAATTTCCTGCCATAAAGAACGGTTTCCCACAATATCTGCGTCACACTGGTAAAATTCTTGAAACCTACCATGCTGAGGTCGATCTGCACGCCATACTGGCTGAATTTGATAACGTCTAAATGGGAAAGTCAATTCATTTTGGTGTTGGGCTACAAAACGAGCGAAGGGAACTGTTAAATCGTAACGAAGTGCTTTTTCTGATAGCGAATGGATGAATTTTTGAGTTTTTCCTTCTGCCAAAGCATTTGTGTCTGCTTTTTTAACTTTATCCCCTGAGTTTAAAATTTTAAATACCAAACGTTCACCTTCCTCGCCATAAACTCCTGTAAGGGTCTCTAGTCGCTCAAAAGATGGGGTCTCAATAGGTTGAAAACCGAAGGTCTCAAAGACTTGCTGGAGAACTTGTTTAAGATAATTTCTTCGAGCTACTTCTTTTGAAGAAAAATCACGGGTTCCTTTAGGTGTTGTTGGTTTTATTGGCATAATGGAGTTTGAAATACAAATATCTTCTATTTTGTCGAATTTGAAAAATAACTTTCCAATGCTTTGTAACGGATTCCGTCAGAGGGTACAGCACCTTTCTTTAAATAGAGATATAGAAATTCATTTCTCGATGGGGTATAAGATTTGGTGCCTTGAAGAAATTCAAGATCCTCGGAGTCAAGATGATTCAAAACCCATTGAAACCCCTCGGCACTGGTCAAATCGATATTGGTATTTAATGATTTTACTATATAAACAGAAGACTCTTCAGCAGGAGTTTTAAATAAATACAACTGATCTGATAAACTGAACTCCAAAAATCTACATTCACTTATAATTTTATCCCAAACGATATCACTAAAAAGATCCAGCAATTCTTCAATCATTTGTGAATTTTCATTTTTTAGTAGCTTCCATTGTTTATGATCTAGACCTTGACTTGCTAGAAATATAGCAAAAGCATCATGTACTTCATTAAATTGCTCATGAGTAAGTCTGTGGTATTTCAAATCAAACGTATTTTAAAAAAAAAGTCCGCTAGAAGCGGACTTAAAACTGATTTATGCTTTGGCGTCTGGTATGATGTCAAAAGGTAGTTCAAAACTTACCTCTCTATGCAAACGGATTGTTGCCTCGTATTTACCTAAACGTTTGATGCTTTTACCTGGAAGAGAGATGTATTTTTTATCCAATTCACTAGTTTTGGCTGAAATTGCTTGAGCCAAATCGGCATTAGTGACAGAACCAAACAATTTATCTCCTGATCCAACTTTCGATTGAATCTGGATTTCGAGTGCTTTGATTTCATCTGCTCTTTTGTTCGCAGCTTCAATGATTGACTTTTCTTTGAATGCACGTTGTTTTAGATTTTCTTCTAAAACTTTACGAGCAGAAACAGTCGCCATAATCGCTTTGCCTTGTGGGATTAAAAAGTTACGACCGTAACCATTTTTAACACTCACAATTTCATCTTTGAATCCAAGATTTTGGACGTCTTCTTTTAATATTAACTGCATGATGAGTGATTTATTATTTTAACATATCGGCCACATAGGGCATTAAAGCCAAGTGACGGGCTCTTTTTACAGCTACAGATACTTTACGCTGATATTTCAACGAAGTTCCGGTGAGTCTTCTAGGTAAAATTTTACCTTGTTCGTTTACAAATTTCAAAAGGAAATCAGCGTCTTTGTAATCGACGTACTTAATCCCAGATCTTTTGAAACGACAATACTTCTTTTGAGTGTTGGTATCAATATTTAACGGAGTTAAATAACGAATTTCCCCCTCTTTTCTTCCTGAATTTTGTTCTTCTATCTTAGACATTGGTTATGATTTAGCTTTATTTCTTTTTTTTCTTTTCTCAGCCCACTTCAATCCGTGCTTGTCTAACTTGACAGTCAGATAACGCATGACACGCTCATCGCGTCTAAATTCTACCTCAAGAGGTACAATAGTATCGTTGGATGCAGTAAATTCAAAAAGATGATAGAAGCCACTCTTTTTATTTTCAATAGGATAGGCTAGCTTTTTAAGACCCCAATTTTCTTGGCTAGTAATGCTGCCTTTTTGGGTCTTAATAATGTCTACAAATTTCTGAACTGCTTCCTCCACCTGAGTCTCAGACAGAACGGGATTTAAAATGAAAACAGTTTCGTAATGATTCATAATCTTAATTTTGGTTGGCAAAAATAACGCATTAACTACAGTAAACCAAATATATTCTATTTATAAATTAAAGATTTTTTAATTACATTTGTTATACTAAATCTTAATTGAATGCTCCTAAACTACATATTAATTGACCCAAACCCGATCCAAAGACTCCATTTATTACAATATGTCAATAAAAATAAGTTCTTAAAACTCATGGGGGAGTTTTCAAATGCTGTTGATGCTCACAACTTTTTAAACTATAATACTGTTGATCTTATTTTTCTATCATCAAAAATGCCCGTTTATTCTGGATTTGATTTTATTGATAAGCTCTGTGATCCTCATGAAATAATTCTACTGACAGACAGACCCGAAGACGCAATCATAGCCTATGAATATGGTTTAACGGATTGTATTGCCCCTCCTTTTTCTGAAGAAAGAATTGAAAAAGCAATTGAACGGACAAGGAAAAACATAACCTCATCTCAGCGAAATAACAAAAATAAAGGTCATGTTATCGAAATTAAACACAATTTCAAGACCGAAAAAATATCAACAGATAGTATTAGGTGGGTAGAAGCCATGGGGGATTACGTAAGGGTAATTTCAAATGACAAAAAATATATGGTGCTTTCTACTATGAAAGCTTTCATGACTAAACTCCCTGAAAATGAATTTTTAAGAATCCATAAGTCCTTCATCATCAATCTTAAAAAAGTTGTCAATTATTCTGCAAATAAAGTAAACGTTGACGGGACCGAACTCCCCGTTAGTAGAAGTAAGAAAAAGGATTTTAGAGAAATTATCAGACAGGCTTAGTAAGGATCTACATCAAAATTAACTCTCGTAGATCGAAAAGCGCCAATAGCTTGAAAACTTTTGTGTGTTTTCGTTAAAATTTTCTTGACAGAAGAGGAAGATTGTTTGTTGTCAATTTTGATGAGTAATTGTTTTTGATATTGATTTCTTATTCTTGCAACAGATGGAAAAACTGGCCCTAAAACGCTTCCTTTATAGGATTGTTTCACCACATTCGAAAACCAATCTGCAGCTAAATTAATTGTATCGTATTGTCTGCACTTGAACGTAATACGTATCATTCTATAGTAAGGGGGGTAATGATATTGTAAACGTTCTCTTTTTTGAGTTTCATATAATCCTTCATAGTCATTTGCCAATACTTGTTTTAAAATAGGATGATTTGGCTGGTAGGATTGCATAAGTACACTCCCTTTTTCATCTGATCTTCCAGCACGTCCAGCAACTTGACAAAGCATCTGAAAACTTCTTTCGTGTGCTCTGAAATCGGGAAAATTAAGCACATGGTCTGTATTAATGACACCTACCAATAGAACATTTTTAAAGTCCAGTCCTTTTACTACCATTTGGGTTCCAACCAAAACCTGTATTTCTTCTTTGTCAAAAGCATCGATAATTTTATCGAAACCCCACTTACCTCTTGTACTATCCCAATCCATTCTTCCAACACTAATCTCGGGAAATAATTGTTTTACATGTTCTTCGATTTGCTGTGTCCCAACTCCTTTAGTTGTTAGGGTTGGCATTCCACATGCATGGCATTGTTGAGGCATTTGAATATGATAACCACAGTAATGACAACGTAATTGTTCTTGTGTCTGATGATATGTCAGTGTTACATCGCATTGGGTACACTGAGGAGAATGACCACAACTTGTACATTCTAAAATCGGAGCATAACCTCTTCGGTTTTGAAATAAAATGACTTGCTTTTCCAATGCAAATGTTTCCTTCATGGCATCTATCAAAGTTTGAGAAAACATCCCTGACATATGCTTTTTGCGCTGTGCTTCCTTTAAATCTACCAATTCAATCTTTGGAAGCGAAACACCCCCAAATCGTTCTAAAAGCTTCACCCATCCGTATTTGCCATTCCTCACATTTTCTGCGGTCTCTATAGATGGAGTAGCCGAACCCAGTAAGACTCTAGCATTCATTAAATTGGCAAGATATATTACGCTATCCCTTGCCTGATATCTTGGTGCAGGGTCAAATTGTTTATATGAATTTTCATGCTCCTCGTCCACTATTACCAAGCCTAAATCTTGAAAGGGTAAAAAAATCGCTGAACGAGCTCCAACAATAATTTGACCTGAGGATTGAGGATGAAGAACAGATTCCCAAACCTCAGCTCGTTCATGAATGGAAAATTTTGAATGATAGATTAAAACTTGATCTCCAAATCGAGAAATCAATCGGTCAACTACCTGAGGTGTGAGTGCAATTTCAGGAACAAGATATAGAACTTGTTTTCCCGCTTCTAACTGTTCCTCTATAAGTTCAATATAAACTTCTGTTTTCCCAGAGGCAGTAACCCCCTCAAACAGAACTACAGGATTTTTTTTAAAGGTATTTCGAATCTCTTCTAAAGCACTACGCTGTAGCTTGGACAGTTTTTTTTTATTAGGTGAAAGTTCACGATTTGGATAAAGCTCCCGAGACACTTCTTGATATTCTTCTTCTAAGTAACCTTTGTCTATTAATGCTTTAATTGGTCCACTACCTAATGAAGTTTGCCTTTTAATATTGGATACTTTTTGCCAAACATCAAGTTCAAGTTTGGAAGCAAACAAACTCATAAGTATAGCCTTTTGATTTGGTGCACGCTCTAAACTTTCAAAAAGATTTTGTAATTCCTTCTCCTCGGTCTTTGTCTGATTTAACCTTACAAAACGTGTCCTTTTAGCCTTAAATTTCTCTTCTAACTTTTGCTGAATCATAACTACACCACGTTCCATCATATCAACTACAAGTGGCATAACGCGCTTTCTATCGGTTATTTTTTGAATATCCTCTAGAGTAAGTGACTGTTTCTGAAGGGCTTCATACACCAGGTACTGTAAATCTGAAAGCTGTTCCAAAACCTCTGGATCTACCTCTATGACAACAATTAAACTTTGACTTTCAATGAGTAAAGCAGCAGGCAAACACGCACGCATTACCTCACCTTCATTGCACATATAATAAGAGGCCATCCAAGACCAAAAATTCAATTGCACAGCTGTAACACTCGGTGAATGATCCAATACCATAGCAATAGGCTTTGGCTCATATGTTTGTGGTGCAACCTTATGAATACGAACTGCTATTGCAGTATATATTTTTTGCTTTCCAAAGGGCACTGCAAGTCTAAATCCAGGTTGAATGCGTTTTAATTCTTCTTCATTTAAAAAATAGGTGTATGTTTTTGGAAGTGCCAAAGGGAGCACCACATCTACATAAGAATGTACGTTCTCTGTAATTTCACCTTTCATCTGAAGCTATCTTTGGCTCTCTTTTAAAACGGAAAAGTGTTGCATTCAACTCAAAACCCAACAGTAGGATATTGGAATTGATCCAGATATAAAGCAAGAAAATTAATAAGGCTCCAATGGAACCGTAAAGCTGATTGTATGTAGAAAAATTTTCAATATAAACTCCAAAGCCATAAGTGGTTAAAAAAAACAGGAGTGTTGTCATCAGTGCACCTGGAGAAAAAAACCGAATCTTACGACCTTCAATAGTTCCAAAGTAGTAAAGCATTCCAACTACTACATAAATATACCCTCCAAAAAATGCGGTTTGACCAATTCTCGTCCAGCGAATTTCAGAAGCGATAAGGGAATCTAAATTGCTCAGGATATATATCTCAAAATAAAAAGTAACAATCACTGCAAATAGGGAAAAGAAGGCTAAAAAAACACTCAGGGCAACAGATAAAAAGTATTGTTTAAAAAAGTTTCTCGAAAAATTGACATGATAAGAGACCTCGAAACTTCCAAAAATTGAAGAAATTCCATTTGCTGATAAGAAAATAGAAAGTAAAAAAACAGAAGAAAGTAATCCACCCCTCGGTTTGCTTCTAATATCTTCAAAAATTTCTGTAAAAAACCCTTGAGTTTCTGTAGGTATAAACAGTTCTATATATTTTAGAAAAGTTTCGTCAAAATTTTCGATATGAATGAATGGAATCATATCGACAAAAGGAATAAGATTTAAGATAAAGAGTAAAAAAGGAAAAAGTGCCATAAAAAAGCTAAATGAAATACTTCCTGCTCTAGAGGTTAGTGCACCTTTAAAAATCCCAATCACATACATTTCTATGAGATCGTAAACAGAAAATCCGAAAAAACCTGGAAGCTTAATTGCTTTGAGGAAGTCTATGATTGGTTTTACTATGGGAAGTTGTAAAAATTTAGACATGGACTCTGTGTGTTGTTTTACAAAGATAAACCTCAAAATCATATAAAAAGATAATTAACAAAAAAATACAGAAGCTTTGTACCTTTGCTGCACTATGGATATTAGACTTCTTTGTGTAGGTAAAAACAATCGCTCTGTCTGGTTTGAATCCATGGAAGACTACATTAAAAGAGTGCAGTATTATGCTTCTTTTTCGATAGATTACATCGCTGATTCCAAGACTGGAAAAAAAAATAACCCAGAACTTATTAAAAAAGAAGAAGCTAAAAAATTACTTTCAAAAATCAATAAAGACGACCTTGTCATCTTATTGGATGAAAAAGGAAAAACCTATTCCTCAGAATCTTTTGCCAAAGAAATTAAAAACTATCAAGATCAAGGAACTCGAAGTTTAGTATTTGTTGTGGGAGGAGCCTATGGTTTTTCTGAGGAACTATACAAGACCTTTTCAAGGAAAATGAGACTCTCTGATATGACATTTTCCCATCAAATGATTCGTCTCTTTTTTTGCGAGCAACTCTACAGAGCCTTTACAATTAATAATAATCACCCATACCACAACTCCTAATGATATTGATTTTTGCAACCCATAATGCACATAAAGTACATGAGCTAAACCAATTACTCCCAGAGTCTATAAAACTTCTTAGCTTAAATGATATTGGTTGTTTTTCAGAAATTGACGAAACAGGAACCACTCTTGAAGAAAATGCTAAGATAAAAGCAGATTTCATCAAGAATAAATACGGTTTGGATTGTTTTGCAGATGATTCTGGTTTAGAAATTGAAGCCTTAGATCAAGCGCCCGGTGTCTATTCTGCGCGCTATGCGGGAGAAGAAAAAGACAATGAAGCAAACATTAAAAAAGTCTGGAAAGAATTAGAAGGTATAACAAATACAAAAGCGTGCTTCAGATCTGTTTTTCATGCCCATATTTCTGGGAAAGAGTATAAGATACAGGGTCGGGTTGACGGATCTATTTGTTTTGACAAAAGGGGATCTGACGGCTTTGGATATGACCCTATTTTTATTCCAAATGATTTTGAAAATACTTTTGCAGAACTGGGCAGCGAAGTAAAAAATAAGATTGGACATCGTGCAAAAGCAACACAAGAACTTTTAAAAATTTTAAACTCAATTTAAACGATTTCCTTTTTGTGTTTCGGAGTTCTTTCATTCCGTGTTTTTTATCTAAATTTATGCCATGAGCAAGATTTGGGTACTCTTTTTTTTTATATCGGCCTTTGCAAGCTTCGCGCAAGAAAAATTCAATGCTGTAGTTCAAAATGAAACTACAGGCTTACCCATGCCTAGTGTCCATATTCTAAACCTTACTCAAGTAATAGGAACCATTACTAATCAAAAAGGAGTTTTTGAAATTCAAGCTCAAGCAAACGATACTTTATACTTTTCTTATTTGGGATATAAACCCTTAAAAATTGCTGTAACAAATGATATGATAAAATTCGGAAATGCAAAATTCAATATGACTGAATTAGCTTTTGCATTGGAAGAGATTGTAGTTCGTCCCTATGAACTTACAGGCTATTTGGATATCGACGTTAGAAATGCTCCAATCAATACCGCTAGACGTTACAGCATCTCTGGTTTGCCTAATAGAGGATACGAAGCAGGAAACCGAAATCCAGGTGCAATATCTAAAGCTCTGGGAAATTTATTTAACCCAGCAGACCTACTCAATAATATTTTCGGCAAAAACCCTACTCAGATGCGGAAACTGAAAAAAATGAGAGAAGATGATGAAATTAAAAATCTATTAGCTACAAAATTTGATAGGCAAGTACTTATGCAACTTTTAAATCTGAGTAGATTAGATATTGATGATATTCTAAGAAATTGTAATTATTCTGATGCTTTCATGAAAGAAGCTAATGATTTACAAATTTTAGAAGCCATCAGTAAATGTTATGAAGAATATCGTGTATTGCAGCTCTAGTTCAACATGAATGATCTGGCATTTTTTTTTAGTACACTTACTGCAAAAAAAAATGATCGGCTTTATGCATTGGAATTCGTTAAAAAAAATCCTCAATATCCTGAACTCTTATTCCAATTGGCTTTCAATAATAAAGCAGAACGTATTCACATTTATGCTGCTTGGATATGGGAACTTTATATTTTGGAAGACCTTAGCAGATTAAAAAAATACTGGACAAAAGGGTTAAAAAAATTTAGTTTAATAACTCATTCCAGCATGAGGCGAGCCCACAGTAAAGTCATTTTGAATTATTTAAATGATAAAGAACGTTTTACTCAAATCCCAAAACCTCAAAAAAAACGGTTGGTTGAAATTCTTCTAGACTGGGTGATTATTGAAACAAAAACTGCTCCATTGAGCTTTTCAATTAAAAGCTTAGAATTACTTCAAAAAGAATTTCCAGAAATAAAAAATATTTTAAAAACACTCTTAATCGATTCCAAAAGAACATTCTCCAAAGGATTGTATCCTACAATTCGATCGGTTTTTAAAGATTGATTTCATCCAATCTTATTTTCAACGTATCTTTACAGCTCAAACAATAAGAACATGTTGCTTACCGCACTTAACGCGATTTCACCTATAGATGGCCGATATCGGTCAAAAACCAAATCACTTGCACCTTATTTCTCGGAAGAAGCTCTAATTCAATACAGAGTTCAAATAGAAATTGAGTATTTCATTGCCTTGTGCGAATTACCACTTCCTCAATTGGCAGACTTCAATCCATCCCTATTTGAGGAATTGAGAAGTATCTATTTACATTTTTCTTCCGATGATGCATTGGAAATAAAATCAATAGAAAACACTACAAATCATGATGTTAAAGCAGTTGAGTATTTCATTAAAAAGGAATTTGACAAACTAGAACTTCAATCTTATAAAGAATTCATCCACTTTGGCTTAACCTCTCAAGACATTAACAACACTGCTATTCCTTTATCGATAAAGAATGCAGTAGATGAAATATACCTTCCTCAACTTGAAATTGTAATTGAAGAACTCGAAGCAAAAGTTACCGAATATAAAAATATTCCATTATTAGCCCGTACACATGGTCAGTCTGCCTCTCCTACCCGTCTTGGAAAAGAAATTGAAGTATTTGTTGAGCGAATTAAAAATCAGAAAAAAATGCTAATAGAGTTGCCTTTTGGAGCAAAGTTTTCTGGTGCTACAGGTAATTTCAACGCCCATCATGTGGCCTATCCAGAAATTGATTGGAAAGTATTTGGGACAAAGTTTGTTGAAGAAAAATTGGGTCTAAATTATTCTTTCCCCACAACTCAGATAGAGCATTATGATTCTTTTGCGGCTTTATGTGACAATATCAAACGTATTAACACTATCCTCATCGACCTAAATCGTGATTTGTGGCAATATATTTCCATGGATTACTTTAAACAAAAAATTAACGAAAATGAAGTCGGATCTTCTGCCATGCCGCATAAGGTTAATCCTATTGACTTCGAAAACTCTGAAGGTAACTTAGGAATTGCCAATGCTATTTTTGAATTTTTAGCTGCCAAACTTCCCATATCTAGACTTCAAAGAGATCTAACAGACAGTACTGTTCTTAGAAATGTAGGTGTCCCATTTGGACATACTCTAATTGGACTTCAATCGACCCTAAAAGGATTGAAGAAATTAGTTGTCAATACTTCCAAAATTGAAGCAGATCTGAATAATAATTGGGCAGTAATTGCAGAAGCTATTCAGACCATTTTAAGGAAAGAAGGGTTTCCAAATCCTTATGAAGCATTGAAAGAGTTAACACGAACCAATGCGACAATAAATCAGGAAGCTATTCATCAATTTATTGATAGTCTTGAGATAGAAGATCGTATTAAAATTCAACTCAAGACAATTACTCCGTTTAATTACAATGGGATTTAATTTTATTCCTGAGGTGAGCTAGATTTATAAATGTCGCCCAGAGCTCCTACAGAGGCTTTCAATTGCTTCTCTAACTGTTTAGGATCTACTTTTTTACTTAACTTCATCAGTGCTGCAGGATTAATTTCATCTCCCAGAATGCGTAATACACCAAATCCAAATTCTTCAGCATTAACAAATACGATTCCTTCCTCAATTTGATTCTCTTCCCCTTCGAATAAGAGATTCCCACTAGCTTTATCAAAAGCTTTAAAATCCATTAAATGCTGATAACGTTTTGAAGCAAGTATACTTTTCAATCGGTTTACCTCTTCTTTGTATTCTATTTTCTTAGACTTATTAATACGGTAAAAAAGTAAATTTAGTTTTTTGATACTGGCTGCTACTAGTCTATCTTCTGTACTAATATCTTTTTGAAACAGACTGTCTATATTAATAGGAAGATTAACGATTAGAAAAGAAGAATCATCCATTTTTTCAACAAAGTATTTCTGAAGGCTAGGGCTTTGCTCGCAAGACATAAATATTATTCCTGCGAGCATAGTCATTAAATATAGGGCTTTCTTTTTCATGTTAAAGGGATTTACTTTGTTGAGCCTTTCTAAGTTGATTTCCACCTGGAAGGTCCATTTGATCTGTCAGTTTCGAAATTTTATTGAGATCTATATCGCCCTCCAGTAATAATAAAACAGCCTTAATTTCTCTTCCATTGATATTTAAAGATTTTCCGGATTCAGAGGATACTCTTTCATTTACATACATTAGTAATTGTTCTACATGATCTTCCTTACTTCCCTCTTTAACATAAAAGGTGACATCTGCCTCCTGATCCTTTACACTCATCAGCTCTTCTAAATTTTCTTTAGAAACCTGCTGATTGACCCAGCTTAACATTTCTTTACTGATGTCTTGATTCGCAGATACCAAAACTTTAAAGTTATTGATACTGGTAACCATTTCTAAATATTCTTGGGCTTCGGGATCATCCAGACTCAAGCTCATTTGACCTAACATTTTAAACATTTTAGGACTAATGGAAACTAGAGTAACTTCATCATTATCGGCATAAAGTTCAAAGATGCTTTGACTGAAAGACCAAAAAGAGGCAATAAGGGCGGTTAGTAAAATTAGATTCTTTTTCATGATTTTTATTTAATTAATTTTTGAGTTGTATTATTCCAATAATCCAAATAAGCGAGGCTTTGGGAACCATTATTAAGATGACTTGAAACATGTTTCATTTGAATTTGGAATTGTTTAAAGATTTTTAAAGCCTCTTCCTGATCATTTGAATTAGATGTTGTGAAAAAACCGCTGATTTGAAGTGAAAAAATGATTGCTATACTTGCGGCTGCAAACATCCAGGGTCGCAGTATCAATTTGGTTTTCTTTTTTATAAGAGGAAAGGTTTCTTTTTTTGCAACTTGATAATAAGTGAAAAACTTTTGGTATGACTTGAATGCTTCGGGCAAATCAATCTCTTTGTTAAAGTAATCTCGTAAAAAAGACTCTTCACTTAATGATGTCTCACCTTCTAAATACTTCTTTAATAATGCTTCGATTTTCTTAGTTTCCATGATTTTCTATTTCTAAAAACTGTCCTCTTAATTTTTTTCTTATTCTTGAAAGATAGACTCTAACTGTTCCCTCAGGTAAATTTAACATTGAAGCTATCTCACTAAAATCGTATTGCTCAATTTCACGTAATTGAATGATCATTCGCTCTTTTTCAGGGAGTTGATCAATTAAATATTCTACAAAGCTTAATTCATCTTTAAACTCAATTTTATTTTGCAACGATTCCGAAGTACTTTTAGTAATGCTCTCATCTAAAGAAACACTCTGAGCTTGTTTTGATTTCAAACGATCCAAACAATAATTTTTTGTCATGGTTACCGAATATGCTTCGATACTTCTGAAAGTTTTCCTTTTGGATTCTCCCATTTGCCAGAGTTTAGTTATAACATCTTGGGTTGCATCCTCTGCCTCTTCTTTAGAGACCAAAAGTCTTTTGGCAATACGAAAAATTTTATCCCGTATGTCTTGAATCTGATCTAAAAATGAATTGTCTACAATCAATTGCACTTTGTTGGCGTTATTTAAATTTAGACGAATTTACATTCAATATGTTACAGAATTATTAAAAAACCACCTTTTAATAAAAGGTTTTCTATAAATTTGAAAGAAATAAAATTAAAATGAACCTACACTCCGTAAAGTTAAATTTACCTTATTATCACCTCATTTTTATCTTCATTTTTCTTTCAAACTTAGGTTGTAAAAAAGAAGAAGTCATTGAAGGTAATGAGGATGAATTAATTGAAGAAACTTCAAGTTTGGATACTGACGATACTGCAATAAGTTTAGAAGGTGACCTACAAATTAGTGACTTTATCTGGGAGGGATTGAATACTTATTATTATTGGCAAGAGGAAGTTGAAGCACTAGCGGACTCTAAACTTGAAGATGAAAAAGCATATGCAGAGTTTATTAGTCAAAATGCTGATCCCGAATTATTTTTTGATAGCCTACTTCATCCTGAAGACCGATTTAGTTGGATTGAAGAGGATTATGTAGAATTAGAAAATTCATTACAAGGAATATATGCTTCCAATGGCGTTGAGTTTGGTTTGGCATATGCATGTCAAGACTGTAATGAGATTGTAGGATACGTAAAATATATCTTAGAGGACTCTGATGCTTCGAATAAAAATATTAAACGTGGTGATTATTTTACAGGAGTGAATGGCATAACTCTAACCGTAGGAAATTACAGAAATTTACTTTTTGGAGATGAGTTAAGTTATACTTTAAATATGGCAGATTCCATTGATGGCAACTTAGTTTTAAATGGAATAAATGTAGAGCTTACAAAAGAAGAAAATTTTGAGACCAATCCAATACAAATCAGTAAAACGATTGATACCAATGCAGGAAAAATTGGTTACCTAATGTACAATCAATTTGTAGCAGATAAAAGTCCTCAACTAAATGAAGTATTTGGAAATTTTAAAAGTGAAGGCATTATAGATCTGGTTGTAGACTTAAGATATAACGGTGGTGGCTCTGTTGCAAACTGCATAGAACTAGCAAGTATGATTACAGGACAGTTTAATGGTGAAATTTTTGCGAAAGAAAAATGGAATAGCAAACTAACCACTTATTTTGAAGAAAGATATGGAGCAGAAAGACTTATTGAGCGATTTGTAGATGTTCTTTCAGATGGTGAAAGCATTAATTCTTTATCACTAAACAGAGTATTCATTCTTACGACTTCAAGTTCTGCATCAGCTAGTGAGTTACTTATTAACAGTCTATCTGCTTATATCGATGTTGTTCATATTGGTGAAAAAACAGTAGGTAAAAATGTAGGTTCTATTACCGTATATGACTACATAGACAATGATGGGAACAAAAACCCCGATCACACCTATGCTATGCAACCTATAGTATTAAAAATTGCAAACAAAGATGATTTCGCAGAATACACTGATGGTTTGGAGCCTAACACTGCTATTGATGAAGAAATTAAAAATCTAGGTATATTGGGAGATCCCAGTGAACCACTCCTAGCAACAGCAATAAGTATTCTTTCGGGAACTGGTAAAGTTACTCCATATAGATCTTCTTCTAAAAATCTTCGAATAGGGAATCCTATCGTGCTGAAAAGACAAGGAATGCATCTTGATAAAACGATACATTCATTTCAAGGAAAACGATAATTTACACTCACTATAAAATTCCTTCCTCTTGTTGCATACTGCTCTATTTCAACATATTGTGTGTTAAATATATTGGTTAGATGAACAACGTATGTAAGAGGTATTTTTTTTATTTTGTGCTGATAACTTAAATGCGAAAGGGTATATCCTTTAAAAACAGTAGTATTATCAAGACCAAACCTTTTCCCAATAGCCTGAACCCGAAGATTCAATTGCTTTCTATTATTAAATGCAAAGGATAGAGCTGTTTGTGATGAAAATTTTGGGAGATATCTTAGATCGCCATCTTTAGTCTCAGTAAAAGTAGTTTGCTGATCGATTTTCAGAGAAGGACTTATCTGACCATTAAACTGAATTTCAATACCGGAATAACTGGCATCTTGACGAGCATTTTCAAATCGGTAGGTACTCAAATCATAGATTAATGATGGGTTTTCGTTTCTGTAAAAATAAGTGGAAGTCCATTGCCAGTTCGATTGATTGAATTCAAATCCAAATTCAAAAGAAGTATTTTCTTCTGGCTCCAAAGATTCGTTTCCCGAAAATGGATCATACAATTGGTAAAGGCTAGGCGCAATAAAAGCAGAGCTTATTGAAGTTAAGACTTTAAGTGACTTCTTATTAGACTGAATTAATTGATACGAAGGATTTATGCTGTAGGTAAAGTGGCTTCCATAGCTACTGTGATTATTAATTCGTCCACCGATATTAAAACGAAATCGATCTGAAAAAACAGCTACAAGATTTCCAAAAACATCCATTTGACTTATTGCTGGAGCTCCCTCAACTTCAGTCTTCATATTCTGATAAAGAGTACCCAGAACAGTATAAAATTTTCCGGCTAATACATAGCGATTATTCAATTCGATTTGGGTATTCTCACCTACGGTTTGAAAAGGATAATCGCTTTGAAATTCACGATTAATTTTTTGATACCCCATACGGAGACTTGCTCCCCCATTTTCATAGTTATAATCAGAATTTATATGAAACTGGTTCATACTGGTAATGAGTTTAAAATCAGCATCCTCTAAAGGAAAACTGTTGTCGTAATCGGAATTAATAGAAGACCGATCAAATCCAGCTCTTAAATTGAATTTTGTATTTGATTTATAAGTGACACTTCCTCCGAAATTAATATGTGAAAAAGGGTCCACCTCTTGACCAATAACTGCGCTCATCCCATCCGTTTGATGACTGAAAGCATACCCTTTTACACTAAACGCATCTCCACCATGACTCAACTGCATACTATTTTTAAATAGAGTCAAATCAAATGGGGTATCCTGATCTCTATCTGAACCCAAACTTGATTGTAAACTAGCATTAAACCCTGGAGTTGTTTTTTTTGTCATAATTTGAATTACTCCTGTAGATGCTGAGCTTCCATACAAGGCACTAGAGGCACCTTTCATAATTTCTATAGAATCTATTTGATCCAAACTCAAAAAATTAAGGTTGAAATCTGTATCAATTCTAGAGGGATCTGATACGCGAACTCCATCTATCAAAATAAGCACTTGCCGATTTCTTCCTCCCCTCAATGAAATTGACTTATTCTGACCAGCATATGACTGACTTCCTATAATTTCAATACCTGAATATTGACGGATTAATTCACTTAATCCCAAACCCTGAAATTTTGAGATCTCTTCGGCTCCAATCTTTACTATCGGCTTTCCAGATTGAGAGCGCTTAAGTGCGAATCTTGAATCGGTTAATACCACTTCTTCAAGTGCAGTAGTTTGAACAGAAATACTGTCTTTTACATTTTGCTGCTGTGCGAATACAAAAGCATAACTAATAAAAATGAACAGCTTAAAGAGAAAATAACGTAAAGAAAAAAAATTCATTGAAGCAAAAAATGTGTTTTCATGATCCTATTCCCGGGATCGAAAACATTAAACTTGGAGGCAGGTCTCCTGACTTACATTTTCATTTCACCTTCCCATCAAAAAATGACAGTGGCAACAGAACGAAATGAAAATCCCAAAAGGGAAAAGCATACAGTTGCGGGTACAGTTTTGGATTTACACCAAATTCCCTATTATTTCCAAATTAATGGAAAACCTTCTTTGTAAAGATAGCAGTTTTTAAATACTAAACGAAAGCTGCTTTACCTTTTTAAATGAATATTGAAGAGCCGCACTGTAAAACAAGTCACCTGCAAGAGCACTTACGAAAAAGGGGATCGCAGCGATAAAACAGGCTGTAAATCCAGAAAAAGTTGGCGGATAATAAAAGTACCAAACTCCAAGATTACTTATAAAAAAGAACAAAGTAGAGGCTAATAATACAGATGAAAGCGTAAGCGATTTCATATAAAAACTCATCACCGAAATCAGTAAGAATGAAAGATAAATAATCGGCATCAGCATATGTAGTCCCAGAAAAAGATCAGAAATAAACATTCCCAACAAAGGAATCATCAGTGCTAATCTTTTATTGGCAAAGTTAATACCAGAAAAAAGTGCAATACTTGTAATGGGGGCAAAATTAGGTGGATGTGGTAATAATCGTGTAATTATAGCAATTAAAATTAATCCAAAAACAGCATTCATTTCTATCTTATTCATGGTCTTCAAGTGTTTTTGTAAAGCTAAATAAAATCTATTACTTGGTCAAATACATTTTACGTCTAGCGTAGAGATCGTAAAACGCATCTTCTTTTAAACTGTCTATAAATAATATACTTTCACCGGTACTTTTCATTTCAGGACCCAGTTGTTTATTTACATTAGGGAACTTATCAAAGGAAAAAACTGGTTTTTTGATTGCATAGCCTTTTAACTGTGGATTAAATTTAAAGTCAGTGACTTTATTCTCGCCTAGCATCACCTTAGTAGCATAATTCACATAAGGCTCGTTGTATGCTTTTGCAATGAAAGGAACAGTTCTAGATGCTCTTGGATTCGCTTCAATCACATATACCTTATCATCCTTAACAGCATACTGAATATTGATAAGACCTACAGTATTGAGTGCTAAGGCGATTTTCTTAGTATGATCCTTAATCTGCTGTAATACAAATTCACCAATATTAAAAACAGGTAGAGTGGCATTTGAATCTCCAGAATGAATACCACAAGGTTCAATATGCTCCATAATACCAATTATGTAGACATTTTCTCCATCGCAGATAGCATCAGCCTCACATTCAATTGCACCATCTAAATAATTATCTAAAAGTAATTTGTTATTGGGTATCTTATGAAGTAAGTCTACTACATGTGATTCTAGATCTTCCTTATTAATAACGATCTTCATTCCTTGACCGCCTAGGACATAAGAAGGCCTAACCAATATGGGGAAATCTAGTTGATCTGCCAAGTCCAGAGCTTCATCTGCAGTCTGGGCAACTCCAAATTCTGGATAAGGGATGTTATTGTCTTTAAGTAGAGAAGAAAAACTTCCACGGTCCTCTGCTAAATCAAGAGATTGAAAACTTGTTCCAATAATTTTAATCCCATAGCGATCTAGCTTTTCTGCAAGCTTAAGTGCAGTTTGTCCTCCTAACTGAACAATAACCCCTTCTGGCTTCTCATGTTGGATGATATCATATATATGCTCCCAAAAAACCGGCTCAAAATAGAGCTTATCGGATACGTCAAAATCTGTAGAAACCGTTTCAGGATTACAATTGATCATGATGGTCTCGTAACCACATTCTCTTGCGGCTAAGACTCCATGAACACAACAATAATCAAATTCTATTCCTTGACCGATTCTATTTGGTCCTGATCCTAAGACTACAATTTTTTTCTTTTTAGTGACAATACTCTCGTTTTCACTGTAAGCACTTTGTCCTTTTTTCTGCACCTTGGCTTCAAAGGTAGAATAGTAGTAAGGAGTTTGAGCTGCAAATTCTGCTGCACAGGTGTCTACTAATTTATAAACACGCTGAATACCCATTTCAGTTCGCTTGTTGTAAACTTCACTTTCCAAACATTTGAGCATATGGGCTACCTGTCTGTCGGCAAATCCTTTCTGTTTAGCCTCTAATAAAAGTGCAGAATCAATTGTATTGATATCAAAATTAGAAATTTCAGTCTCTAAAAGATGGAGTTCTTCATATTGTTTCAAAAACCACATGTCAATTTTAGTGATGTCGTGAATTCGTTTTAATGGAATACCCATTTGTATAGCGTCATATATCACAAATACTCGATCCCAACTAGCATGAGTTAATTTTTCAATGATTTGATCGTAATTTTTCAATCCTTTTCCATCAGCACCTAAACCGTTTCTTTTAACTTCTAAGGATTGTGTTGCTTTGTGTAATGCTTCTTGAAAAGAACGACCAATACCCATTACTTCTCCTACAGATTTCATTTGTAAACCTAAAGAACGATCAGATCCTTCAAACTTATCAAAATTCCAACGTGGTATTTTTACAATCACATAATCCAAAGTAGGTTCAAAAAGAGCGGAAGTAGATTTAGTAATCTGATTTTCTAATTCATCTAATGTGTACCCGATAGCAAGTTTTGCAGCTATTTTAGCGATTGGATAACCTGTAGCTTTGGAGGCTAAGGCTGAAGAACGTGAAACTCGCGGGTTAATTTCTATTGCAATAATATCTTCCTTTTCATCAGGACTTACTGCAAATTGAACGTTACATCCTCCTGCAAAATCCCCTATACTTCGCATCATTTTAATAGCCATATCTCGCATTCGCTGATAGGATCTATCCGAAAGCGTCATCGCGGGTGCTACCGTTATGGAGTCACCTGTATGTATTCCCATGGCATCCATATTTTCGATAGCACAGATGATGACAACGTTATCATTTTTATCCCTTAGTAATTCTAACTCATATTCTTTCCATCCTATCAAAGCTTTGTCAATAAGAACTTCATGAATTGGTGAGGCTTCCAAACCACGAGTAAGTAATTCGTTAAATTCTTCCTCCTTATGAACAAAAGAAGCTCCTGATCCTCCTAGAGTAAACGACGGACGAATCACTAAAGGAAAGCCGAATTTCTGCGCAATTTCCTGTCCTTTTAAAATTGAGTTTGCTGTATGTGCAGGTGCTACAGGAATATCTATTTTTTTAAGCAATTTTTTAAACTGATCTCGATCCTCCGTAATTTGAATAGCATCGATATCTACACCAATAATTTCCACATTAAAATCATCCCAAATACCCTTATCATCTGCCTCAATACACAAGTTAAGTGCCGTTTGTCCTCCCATAGTTGGAAGTACAGCATCAATATCGTGTTTTTTAAGTATTTCGACTAAATATTTAGTTTCTAAAGGCTTTAAATAAACATGATCCGCCATAGTAGGATCTGTCATAATAGTTGCCGGATTAGAATTGATTAAAATGGTTTCTATTCCATCTTCTCTTAAGGATCTTAACGCTTGGGTTCCTGAATAATCAAATTCACATGCTTGGCCAATTACGATTGGACCAGAACCAATTACTAAAATACTTTTGATGGAGTCTACTTTTGGCATAATTTAAAATATAGATTATTAATATAAAAAAAAGGTGTTACTTCCAAAAAAGTAACACCTCTAAAATAGGATAAAATCACTATCATTTTTTGTGGCGTGGTTCTGATGAAACAGATATTTTCTTTCTGCCCTTTGCTCTTCGAGCTGCCAGTACTTTTCTACCATTAGCCGAGGCCATACGTTCTCTGAAACCGTGCTTGTTTCTTCTCTTTCTTCTTGAGGGTTGGAATGTTCTTTTCATAATACAACGACTGAAATGGTGTTTTTTTTGAGTCGGGCAAATATACAACAACTTTTTAGTCTTCCAAATAAGAGAATAAACATTTCACAATTGATTTTTTTTACCTTTGTGAAAAATATAATAATATGTTTCCAAAAGTCATCAAACTTATCTTTGCAGTCCTTTCTTTAGGCTACGGTATTTATCAATTTATTGATGACTACATTGGCAATGGTATTTTATTCATTCTACTTTCGGGGATGTTCATTTTGCTTTACTTTAAAAATGAAATTATTTTTCTTTCTTTTCTGCGCTTAAGAAAGCAGGATTTTGAAGGAACTCTCAAGTGGTTAAACAAAATTCCTAACGTAGAACGTAACTTAGTTCGAAAACAACAAGGGTATTATTACTATTTGTTAGGGATTATTCAATCACAGAAAAACCTAACCCAAGCTGAAAAACACTTTAAGGCGGCAATCAAACTCGGATTATCAATGAGTCATGATTTGGCTATGGCAAAAATGAGCTTAGCCGGAATCTATATTCAAAAAAGAAGAAAAAGAGAAGCACAACTTCTTTTGGCTGAAGCTAAAAAACTGGATAAACATGGAATGCTTTCGGGCCAAATGAAAATGATCCAGCAACAAATGAAGAAGATTTAATAATATCCCACTTCAGGGATCGCTATCTCATAATACTTCCTAGATTTATTATTCAAATGATTTTCAATTAACCACGGGTTATGAATTTTCAAAATCTTGTAGTTTACAGACAGTTCTTTTGCAAATCGGGCGATATTTGAAATTGCAGTATCCAAACCAATCTTCCTTACAGGAATCGATTGGTAAAGATCCGAATCTTCAAACATAAACCCATATTGCTGAGGTTTCGACATTATTTCTTTTACGGCAATAATCCGAAAAACATAGCGACTGGTTTCAGAATTTAGCAAAAGGTCATAATAATTTTCTGCAATTTGTCGATCAAGCTGTCTATCTGTTCCATACATCCCTCTGTTATAAGACGCTGCTGCCAAAGTCCAAGAGCCTAGACGTTTTTTTGCTTTTTTTAAGTACACACACGCTGCTCGAGTTGCTTTTTCTATGTGATACCGTTCATCGACGTTTGAATTTACCTCCAAACCATATTCTTTAGCCGTATTAGGCATAAGTTGCCAAAATCCCTTAGCACCTTTAGGTGATCTTACATTTTCTAGAGCGCTTTCTATAACTGCTAAGTATTTAAAATCATCAGGAACACCTTCCTCCTCAAGTATTTTCTCTATTGTAGGAAAATATTTATTGGCACGCTTAATAAGCAGCATCATATTGGATTGCCAATAGGTGTTTACTAATAGTTCTTTGTCTAATCGCTCTCTGATATCAGGCTGATTTAGCGGTACCAGCTCATTACAAAACTCAAGCTCAGTCGGCAGTTTAAGGGCAAAGACTTTGTATGTGTTATCATCATGTGTATTAAAGGCAGTTTTTATTTCTAATTCTCCTGTTTTAAAGCTGAGAAAAACAATTCCAATGAGTAAAAATAAAATTGAAGTTTTTTTAAAACTAATCATAGACAAAATGATAAACTAAGTTGATTGAAAATATTATTTAATCTAAAGATAAAACTTCAGTTTAATTTTCCCAATAAACTCGGCAGTTCTTTATTGAACCATTTTGCATGAGAAATTATGGCAGCATGCCCACCTTCTATTTGAAGGAAGGGCTGTTGCAAATTTTTAATTGGAAATACGGTGTCTTTAAGTCCATGAATATGGAGAACTCCTTCCATAGTTTCTTCTTGGTTCCACTTTACTAAGGCATCAATAGCCCAACTTAAATACTCAGGATTTCGTTCAGATAAGTATTTCTGATACATTTCTAAACGCCTTTGAATACCTTTCCCAAAAGCAAATAAAGCCAATGCATCCAAACTTTTAATCCACTGCATTGGGAGCAATTTATGAGCATTCGTTTTTTGCGCCATTTTCATGGGAATAGGAAGTTCTGAGTTGTTTTTTATACTTGACACTATAATTACTTTCTTAACTTTTATGTGTTTCGCCATTTCCTGAACCAATATTCCTCCAAATGAGACCCCTAACAAAAAGGGATTTGGATGTTTAATCCGTTCACACATTCTCAATGCATAGTTAGCCAAGGGCTCATTTTTTAAAGGTGGAATCCAACTTAAAGTATGAATCACATAGGGACTAGGAAGTTTTATAAACTCAAATATTTTAGGACTTGCTGCCATTCCAGGCATACAATAAATATGAATACTTCTTTCTTTTGACACTTTTTTTAACTGTTAACTAACAAATTTCCGTATTTTTGTAATCTTCTATTTTATAGTTGTACACAAATCTAAGAACATTACTTCAATAATGTAATCAAACTTTAACGTTATGAATGATTTGACTCTAGTAAACAATGAATTTTTAAGACAATTTGAAGTCCATATTGACGACAATCTTGCCAGAATTGAATATTCTGAACAAGAAAGAAAAATCTTCTTAACTAAAATTTCAATTCCTGAAGACATCCAAAATAAAGACTTCGAGGAGGCATTCATAATTAAAGTTTTGGAGTTTATTGAAAATAAAAAATTACGCGTTGTTCCAACTTCACCTCAGATTGCAAGTTTTGTAAGACGAAATCGTCGTTTTAAAGAATTGCTCCCTGTTGGAATAAAACTTTAGTTCTCTTCTGTGAACCTAACGGTTCCCTCATCATCGATCTCTTTCAATTTCACTCTCTTAATTGTGTTAATCCATTCTGGATTCCAAGGTGCTCTTACACTGACATAATTCTCTGAAAAACCAGTTATATATCCTTCTTTATTTTCCCCTTCAAATAAAACCGTAACAGTTTTTCCTAATTGAGATTCATAGAAGGCCCTTCGCTTTTTTACAGATAACGCTCGTAACATTTTACTTCGTTTATTGCGAACAGTCGTAGGAACAATCCCTTCCATTTTTTCTGCTTCTGTATTGGGTCTTTCAGAATATGAAAAGACATGAAAATAAGAAACATCCAATTCATTTAGAAAATGAAAAGTTTCTAAAAAATGTTCGTCGGTTTCTCCAGGATAGCCAACAATAACATCTACACCAATACAGGCATCAGGCATACAGCTTTTAATTAACTTAATTCGCTCCCTATAAAGAGGTGATAGATAGCGTCGTCGCATGCTTTTTAATATCGCATCACTCCCGCTTTGCAAAGGAATATGAAAGTGAGGTACAAATCTTTTGCTTCGAGCTACAAACGAAATAATCTCAGCATTCAAAAGATTGGGTTCAATTGAAGAAATACGAATGCGATTTATAGACGCTACTTTATCCAGGGCTTGAATTAGTTCTAAAAAAGTATGTTGGTGTTTTTTATCCCCATACTCCCCTTTTCCATAATCACCAATATTTACCCCTGTGAGAACAATCTCATTAATTCCTGCTTTGGCAATTTTATGAGCATTATTGACCACATTATCCAAAGAATCACTGCGCGATATTCCTCTTGCTTGAGGAATAGTACAATACGTACACTTATAATCACATCCGTCTTGAACCTTTAAAAAGGCTCTTGTTCTATCGTTTATTGAATAACTGCTCTCATAAAAATCAACAGTCTCTATTTCACAAGAATGTACTTCTCCGTGCTGACGCTTGGTAATGTCTTTTATATATTCATTGAGTTTGAATTTTTCAGAAGCCCCAAGAACCAAGTCTACTCCATCTAAAGCAGCAATCTGTTCTGGCTGAAGTTGAGCATAACATCCAATCGCAACAATAAACCCCTCAGGATTTCGAAGCAAAGCTTTTTTAACCAACCTCTTGAACTTTTTGTCTGCATTCTCTGTTACGGAACAGGTATTAATAACATATACCTCAGCAAAAGAATCAAAATCTACTTTTTGATAGCTCTCCTTTTTAAAATTGCGTGCAATGGTTGCTGTTTCTGAAAAATTCAGTTTACATCCCAGGGTATGAAAGGCAACCCGAATAGATCCAGTAGTTTTTTTGACTGGTGGATGTAGTAAATTTTCCATAGCTATTTTTAAAAACGTAATTTTGATGCAAATATCAACAAAAAAATTGATGCTTAAAAAGGTGATCATCGGCTTCACAATTACCATAACCCTGATTCAAGTGCTAGGTAGTTGTAAAAATTCCACTGCAGTAGATCAAAAAAAAGTCTTCAGATATAACGAGTATCGAAACATTACCTCTTTAGACCCTGCTTTTGCTAGAAATCCTCAGAATATTTGGCCTATAAACCAGATTTTTAATGGTTTGGTTCAGCTTGACACTAAACTTCAAATCATTCCTGAAATTGCTTCAAGTTGGGAAATTAGTTCGGATGGTAAAACCTATCTGTTTTATCTAAGAGATGACGTTTATTTCCACCCCTCCCCTCTTTTTACTGATGATAAAAAACGAAAGGTGATTGCTTCTGACTTTGTTTATAGTTTCAATAGACTTACCGACCCTAATATCGCTTCCCCTGGAAGTTGGGTGATGCAACAAGTCGAATATTATGAAGCAGTAAACGACAGTACCTTAAAAATACAACTTAAAAATCCCTTCCCCGCCTTTTTAGGGTTATTGACAATGCGGTATTGTGCTGTGGTTCCTCACGAGGTTGTAGAACATTTAGGAAATCGTTTCCGTTCAAATCCTATTGGAACTGGTCCTTTTTATTTTAAACGCTGGGAAGAAAACATCAAATTGGTTTTACGAAAAAATCCTTCCTATTTTGAAAAAGATGCTCAAGGGAATACCTTACCCTATCTAGAAGCTGTTGCAATTCAATTTATTCCTGATATACAAAGTGAATTCATGTTGTTTCTGCAAGGGAAATTAGACTTTATTAATTCGTTAGATGCCTCCTATAAAGATGAACTCTTAACTCCAAAAGGGGCACTCCAACCAGCCTATCAAGATCGTGTTTCACTCTTAAATGGCCCCTATTTAAACACTGAATACATTGGAATCTATCTCGAAAATCCTAATCCAGCAATTCAGTCTTTAAAAATTAGAGAAGCAATCAATATCGGTTTCGACAGAAAATTAATGGTTGCCTTCTTGAGAAACAACATCGGCTCTCCTGCTAAAAATGGATTTATACCCAAGGGACTTCCTGGAAGCAGTGAAAAAAATAGTAATTATAACCCGGAACGTGCACGACAACTTGTGATGGAATATATCCAAGAAAGAAAAGAGACGCCTAAATTGACCCTCACTACTGACGCCAATTACCTTGATATTTGTGAATACCTTCAAAGAGAGTTACAGAAAATTGGAATTGAAATTAAAGTTGAAGTCATGCCAACCGCATCCCTCAGACAGGCAAAATCCTCTGGGAAATTAGAACTCTTCAGAGCCAGCTGGATTGCTGACTACCCTGATGCTGAAAATTATTTGTCCCTATTTTATAGCAAGAACTTTTCTCCCAATGGCCCAAATTATACTCACTTTAAAAACGAGGCTTTTGACACCCTCTATGATCTTGCACTAGGAACTACTCAAGACAGTATCCGTGTAGAAAAGTATAAGCAAATGGATGCTCTTGTGATGAAAAATATCCCCGTAATTCCTCTTTACTACGATGAAGTAATCCGATTTATACAAAAAGATGTAAGAGGTATGGAAATAAATCCAATCAATCTGTTGGTATTAAAAAATGTATTCAAAGAATAAAAAAAGCCGCATAAATGCGGCTTAGTAAGAACACTTTAAAAGGCTCTATTCTTTTTTAAACTTCGCGTATTTTGTCTTGAACTTGTCAATTCTACCGGCAGTATCCACAAGTTTGGACTTACCAGTGTAATACGGATGAGAGGTTCTTGAAATCTCTAATTTGATTAGAGGATACTCTACACCTTCCACTTCAATAGTTTCTTTGGCGTTTACCGTTGACTTTGTGATAAACACATCTTCGTTTGACATATCCTTAAATGCCACTAATCGGTAATTATCTGGATGAATTTCTGCTTTCATAATACTAAAATCGACTGCAAATTTAATTTTATTTTTCATAATAGCACCAACTCTTCATTTTTTTTTAACTTCGTTTAAGAATTTGAAACTCATCAAACATGAACAGCCAGAACCCCTCTCTTAAATCAATTATCATTTCCAATGCACTTATTTTATCTGCAATATCTATTGCATTTAATCTAATGCTCTACTTTCTAGACATGCACTACCAACAATCCCAAGAGGCAGGAATTGTTGGAATTATTATCATGATTGCAATCTTAATATATGCGTTTATTCAATTCAAAAAAATAAATGAAGGCTATCTTAGTTTATCAGAAGCTTTAAAGATTGGACTTGGAATATCTTTAGTAGCCGCATTGATTGGTGTAGTTTACACCTATATACTGACAGAATTTTTAGATCCTGGAATGATGGATAAAGCATTGGATTTTCAGATTGAAAAAATAAGAATGGAAAATCCTGAAATAACCTCAGATCAGATCGCTGGAATGAGAGAAATGCAAGAAAAATTTTCTTCCCCTTTGATTCGTTCAGCCTTCCAGATCATTGGATCCCTTTTTATCGGTTTTATCATTTCCCTTATAGGTGGTTTAATCATAAAGAAATCAAGGCCTGAGTAAGTCAAATTTTGTAGTTTTGCTATAGATGCAGAACAGCTTTGAAATTTCTATTGTAATTCCACTTCTCAATGAGAAAGAATCTTTGATTCCACTTCATCAATGGATTGTAAAAGCCTTGAAAGATAAAACCTCTTCATATGAAGTGATTTTTATTGATGACGGAAGTTCAGACGGATCGTGGAATACGATCCAGTCTCTATCGAAAAAATACCCCGAAGTTCAAGGTATCCGATTTGCTAAAAATTATGGGAAATCTCAGGCACTTCATGCTGGTTTTGAAATAGCAAAAAAAGAATTTGTTGCAACTTTAGACGCCGACTTACAAGATTCTCCAGAAGAACTCCCTCAAATGATTGAAACACTTCAATCCGAAGGTTTGGATTTAATTTCTGGATGGAAGAAAAAGCGTTTTGATTCTATTCTTTTTAAAAATCTACCTTCAAAACTGTTCAATTGGGCTGCACGTAAAGTCTCTGGAATTCAACTACACGATTTTAACTGTGGGATAAAAGTATATCGAAAGGAGGTCATAAAAAATATTGATGTACATGGAGAAATGCACCGCTATATTCCCCTATTGGCTTCTCAAGAAGGATTTCATAAAATTGGGGAACAAGTCGTTCAGCATCAAGCGAGACAATTTGGTCAAACAAAATTTGGTGCAGATCGATTTTTTAAAGGATTCTTAGATCTCATAACGCTATGGTTTGTTAACCGTTTTGGAAAAAGACCCATGCATTTTTTCGGTCTTTGGGGGACTATAATGTTGTTTTCAGGATTTGGATTTACAATATACCTAGGGATAGACAAGTTGTATTTTGATATCAATGCACGATTAATTACTGAACGCCCAGAATTCTATATCGCCTTAACATTAATGCTCTTGGGAAGTCAATTTTTTATAGCCGGATTTCTAGGGGAATTGGTCTTGAGAAATGGAAGACAAGCCAGTAGATATAACATAAAAGAAACAGTATAAACTGATGGATTTTCAAAATCGCTTAGCAGAATGGAAGCGTCCTCCTTTTGACAAAGAAACCCAATTTCTAGTAGGTCAACTTTCAAAATTACCTGAAGAAGCTGAAGATGCTTTTTACAAGGATTTAGAGTTCGGAACTGGAGGTATGCGAGGCATTATGGGAGTTGGCACCAATAGGATTAATAAATATACTCTTGGAAAAAATTCTCAAGGAATTTCAGATTATCTGTTGAGCGAATATCCCAAAGAAAAGATTAAAGTAGTCATTGCTTATGACTGCAGACACCAAAGTCAAGAATTGGCAAAGATATGCGCAGATATTTTTACGGCAAATGGTATTCATTGTTATCTATTCAGCGACCTTCGTCCAACACCCGAACTTTCTTTTGCTGTAAGACATTTGAATGCCCATTGTGGAATTGTACTGACTGCCTCTCATAATCCACCAGAATATAACGGTTATAAAGTGTACGGAAAAAGTGGCGGACAACTTGTACCTCCTCAAGATGAAATTATAAGTCAGAAAATTCAAAAAACGCCTTTTGAATCAATCAAGTTTGAGGGAAATTCAGATTTACTCCAATTCATAGACAAAGAAATTGATTTGGCCTACCAACAAGATGTTCTAAATTCTGCCTTATTTAATAAGGGAACAAACAAACCTCTCAAAATTGTTTTTTCTCCCATACATGGAACTTCTATTACTGCATTACCCCAGGTATTGGAAAATGCAGGTTACAACAAACTTTTTATTGTCAAAGAACAAACTGAACCTAACGGTGATTTTCCTACGGTTATCTCTCCAAACCCTGAAGAACAGGAAGCTCTGAAGATGGCTGTTACATTGGCAACCGAAAAAGAAGCAGACATAGTTATTGGAACGGATCCAGATGCAGATCGATTTGGATTAGTAGTAAAAGACACTGAATCAGAATGGTATTACCTGAATGGAAATCAAATAATGACAGTTTTAACGGATTTTTTACTTCAAAAAAAATCGGATCTAAATAATTTAAATGCAAAATGTTTTATCGCCTCTACCGTAGTTTCTTCTCCAATAATTAAAAAAATAGCAAATCATTACAATGTCCAATACAAAGAAACCTTAACTGGATTTAAATGGATTGCTAAGCTAATCGAAGATTTTCCTGAGCTTCAATTTATTGGAGGAGGAGAAGAAAGTTTTGGGTATTTGGTTGGAGATTCAGTCAGAGACAAAGATGCCATTTCCGCTAGTCTTTTAGCTTGTGAAATTGCAAATGAAGCTAAACAAAATGAGAGTAGCTTTTTCCAACTCTTGCTAGAGTGCTATGCAAAATATGGCATATACAAGGAAAGATTAGTATCCATTACTAAAAAAGGGAGAACTGGACTTACTTATATTGCTCAACAAATGGAGGATTTCAGAAACAATCCTCCAAAAAATATTGGCGGTTCTCAAGTTTCAGTCCTAGAGGACTACCTCAATCTAACTTCTTATAATTTTAAATTAAAGCAAAAAAAAGTCTTGGATTACAGTCCTTCCAATGTCATCATTTTTAAGCTCGAAAATGGAACACAAATTGCGTTACGACCCAGCGGAACAGAGCCCAAAATAAAATATTATTTTAGTGTTAATCAGTCTTTTGATTCTCAGCTTTCTTGGAAAGAACAAGAATCAATTTTGGAAAAACGTTTGGACGAACTGGTTTTATCAATTGTACCTTCATGAAGTCTTCTTTTCAGAATATTTTGCAATTTGGATGGAAATACAAAGGTTATGCATTTCTAAACATTCTATTTAATGCTTTTTATGCTTTATTTAGTGCTTTGTCTTTTGTTTCTCTGATTCCCATGCTTAATGTACTCTTTGAAACTACTGAAAAACAAATTCAACCCGCAAAATATGAGGGTATATTTAATCTGCATCACTACATCAAGGACAGTCTAAACTTTTACATTGCATCTAAAGTTGAACAAGATCCTGAAAGTACCTTAATTCTTGTTATAGGATTAGTTTTAAGTTTGTTTTTTCTGAAAAACATTTGTAATTACCTCGCTTTGTATTTCATTACTTTTTTGCGAAATGGGATCATCAAAGATCTCAGAAATGCCATTTATATGAAAATCATTTCGCTGCCTATTTCTTATTTTAGTGAGAAAAAGAAAGGGGATTTAATGGCAAAAATCACAAGCGATGTCACAGAATTACAAATTTCGTTTTTATCCATTTTAGAATTAATCGTCAGAGAACCTCTCACCATTCTTTTTTCTTTAGCAGCTATGCTTTTTTTTAGCGTTAAACTTACTTTTTTTGTTCTCTTTTTCATTCCCATTTCAGGTTTAATTATTTCAAGGATTGGAAAAAGGCTTAAAAGTCAATCAGATAAAATACAACAGGAACAAGGTGACTTTTTATCCCTTATAGATGAAACAGTAAATGGTCAGAAAATAATAAAAACGTTTGCTGCAGGAGATCATTTCAAAGAAAAGTTTAAAGCAGCCACTGCACGCTTTTATGATTTTTCAAATCAACTTTTGCATCGCGCAAGCTTAGCTGGTCCCACAAGTGAATTTTTAGGAATTGTAGCCATAGGGGTTTTACTATGGTTTGGGGGTAAAATGGTTTTGATAGAGGGGAGCATTTCTGGTACATCATTCATTGTATACATGGGATTAGCATACAATATCCTTACTCCTGCTAAAGCCATAAGTAAAGCAAGTTACAGCATTCAAAAAGGAAATGCTGCTGCTGAGAGAATTCTTGGAATTTTGAATACAGAGGACCAATTAAAAGATGCTCCAAATGCACAAGATTTAAAAACCTTTTCAAAAAGCATTCTTTTTCATAAAGTTGCTTTTAGATATGAAGAAACCCCTGTTTTAGAGAATGTCTCCTTTGAAATATTTAAGGGTCAAATGGTTGCTCTGGTAGGGGCTTCTGGTGGGGGAAAAACAACATTAACATATTTACTTAATCGATTTTATGATATTAACGAAGGAAGCCTAACCATAGATGGTATTCCTATTAATGAAATCAAAAAAGAAAGCCTCTATAAAAAAATCGGAATGGTCACTCAAGAGTCCATCCTTTTTAACGATACTGTGTACAACAATCTAAAGCTTGGAGATCCTAAAGCTACAAAAGAAGCAATACAAGATGCAGCTATAGCGGCAAATGCAGATGAATTTATCCAAAAGCTTCCACAGGGCTATAACACACGTATTGGAGACTCAGGAAATAAACTTTCTGGTGGACAAAAGCAGCGTTTGACTATTGCAAGAGCTTTACTTAAAGATCCCGAACTTCTGATTTTGGATGAAGCAACCTCAGCATTAGACACTGAAGCTGAACAAGAAGTTCAGCGTGCTTTAGAGCAATTAATGAAGAATAGAACTTCTCTAATTATTGCTCATCGTTTATCAACAATCCAAAGAGCAGATTTAATTTTAGTCCTCAAAAACGGCACAATTGTCGCCTCAGGCTCACACCAAAAGCTTCTTAAGACCAGCAAAGATTATAAAAGCTGGGTTGAAATTCAACGTATGGATTAAACTTTTATCTTTAACACTTGTCTATTTAGAAAACATCATTTTTGTGCCAAACGAGCAATCTATTTTTATAAAAGCATTGAGAAATCCTCTGACTAAAGAGGAAGCTTTCAAAAAACTAGTCTCTGAATATAAAGAACGCTTGTATTGGCATATTCGAAAATTAGTACTTGATCATGATGATGCCCATGATGTGGTTCAAAATACATTCATTAAAATTCACCTCAATATTGATAGGTTTAGGGAAAATAGCTCATTATATACTTGGATGTATCGTATTGCTACAAATGAGTCTTTGAATTTCATCAATAGTAAAGCCTCCAAAATGGGCTTGCAAAATCAAGAATGGATAGAAGCAAAAGCAAATGGACTGATGGCTGATTCCTACTTTGACGGTGACCAAGCTGCACTCAGATTACAAAAAATGGTAGCACAATTACCAGAAAAACAACGCATTGTTTTTAATATGAAATATTTTGACAATATGAATTATGAAGCCATGTCAGAGATTTTAGATACAAGTGTTGGTGCTTTAAAAGCATCCTATCACCATGCCGTAAAAAAAATTAAAAATGAATTGAATGACTGATTTTAAAAATAACAATCCTTTCAAAGTTCCAAAAGGTTATTTTGATGAACTTGAAGAACAACTTTGTAGTTCAGAAGATTCTATTTCAAAACTGAATCCATTCAGTACACCTGAAAATTATTTCGAGAACCTAGAAGATTTAATTTACCGAAAACTTCATATTCAGAAGACCGAAAAAAAATCAACCTCAAACTACTTATTATTGAAGTTTTCAGCAGTTGCTGCAAGTTTAATTTTACTGATCACACTTTTTGAAAAAACATCTCCAACAGAACTTGAAAATGATCAAGCAATTAATGATTTTATTGAAACTTATTACATTGAAAATTTTGATAGTTATGATATGCTTTCTATGATGGAGGATACCGAAATAGAATTGACCATAGCACCTGAACTAAAACCATAAATTATGAAACCCTTAATTCAAATTTTATTCTTTGTGATGACGCTCTTTTGGAGTGTAAATTCTTTTGGACAAAACAATACACGGTTCGAGGAATTCAAAAAAATGAAATTGGATTTCATTATAGAGAATACAGATTTAACCTCAGCTGAAAAAGAAATTTTCACTTCAATTTTTGATGAATCTGAAAACAAATACCACTCTGAAGTATGGATTTTAAAACGTAAAGTGCGAAAAGAAATTATAAAAGCTTTTGATACGATCTCTTCAAAAAGTGCCTCCAAATACATCAATGAATATTATCATTTTGAACAGCTCGGCATGACTATCAAGCATGAGCGTAATCAAAAACTACTTGAAGTAATTCGTCCTAAAGAAGTTCTTCGAATTCTTCATCAGGAAAAAGAATTTGATCAAGAAATGTTCAAGCGTATTCGAAACCAATCAAAAGAAAGAAAGAAATAGCATTTAGTAATAAAAGAATACATTTGCTATTGTGAAATTATACCGAAATATTGCGCTAGGAATTGTTGATGGACTCGAAAGAATTTTAGAAAAACAAGAAGCCCTTCGTCCTACACTAAGTCAGATCTTAAAACAAAATAGAAAATGGGGATCAAGAGATCGCAGACAATTAGGGGAAGCTATTTTGGATATCATAAGATGGAAACGAAGTTACACTAACTCTGCTGATTTAAAAGTTGATTCTAAAAACTACTATTGGAATTTACTGGGCACATGGATGATCACTAAAAATATGTCCCTTCCTAACTGGGAAGAATTTTCTGAGATTCAAGAGTTAAAAATTATATGGCCCCTCAACCCAAAAACTACAGAACGTAAGATCAAACAGTCTATTCCTGACTGGTTGGATTCGTTAGGGGTTGAATCTTTTGGAGAATCAATATGGGAAAAAGAAAGTCAGGCTCTAAACGCTGTTGCTCCACTAGTCTTACGCTGTAATACTCTAAAACAAGACCCACTAACACTTCAAAATAGATTAATAAAAGAATTTGATATTCAGACTATTCAATCTAAGGAAATCCCCGAAACTTTAGTCCTTGAAAAACACATAAAAATCAGTCAAAATCCAATTTATCTTGAAGGTGCTTTTGAAATTCAAGATGAGAATTCCCAACGAGTAGCACATTGGGTGAATCCTAAGATTGGAGATATCATAGTAGATTCTTGTGCTGGAAGCGGAGGAAAAAGCCTTCATATAGCAGCACTAATGCAAAATAAAGGAACCATTTTTGCTTTGGATCCAAACGAAAAAAAATTGAAGCAACTCCATTTAAGAGCCCTTAGAAATGGAGTATCTAATATTCAAACATCTACAACCGATAATACAGAATTTTTTACCGAACATCATGAAATAGGTGATGTAGTTCTCGTAGATGCTCCTTGTAGTGGTCTCGGAGTTCTACGAAGAAATCCAGCTGCAAAATGGCATATGAATCCCAATAAAATAAAGGCTCTTGAGATTTCACAGCAAGAAATTTTACAAAAAAATGCTCCATTAGTAAAAAAAGGAGGTGCTTTAGTTTATGCTACCTGTTCAATTTTTCCGAACGAGAATCAACAGCAAATTGTGCGTTTCCTAGAGTCTGAAATAGGTAAAGAGTTTGAATTAATAAAAGAAGAAACTTTTTTAACTCATCAGACTAATTCTGATGGATTTTACCTAGCTAGATTACAAAAAAAATGAAAAATCTACTTCTATTTTTTTAACGTACATTAAATTCGTAAAAATATTTTGAAAATCATATTATGAGTAATCAGAAAACACCACTCTCTTTAAAAGTTCGAATCATCCACCGCTATTTAGGCTATTTTTTAGCAGGAATTATGGCTATGTATGCAATTAGTGGCTCTTTAATGGTTTTTAGAAAGACAAATTTTTTGAAGAAAGAAGTCATTGAGCAACAACAACTAGGTACTAAACTAAGTATCGGAGAATTAAGTTCATCGCTAAAGATTGGAGTGAAAGTTGAAAAAAGAGAAGGTTCAATCATCTATTTCAAGGAAGGAAATTATGATGAAGAATCCGGTATTGCTCAGGTTAAAAAAATGAAACTTCCTCTTTTATTAGAAAAGATGGAGAAAATTCATAAAGCTACTACTGCGAGCCCTTTATACTATCTAAATCTTTTCTTTGGTGCATCACTGCTCTTTTTTGTGTTGTCCTCTTTTTGGATGTTTACTCCAAAAATGCCAGTTTTTAAAAAAGGGATGTATTTTGCACTAGCAGGAGCTTTACTTACGCTTATTATGCTTTTTGTTTAAACCCAAGGACTAAGTCCCAACAATTTCTCCCCTAAAGGACTCAAAGATGCTGTTTCGTAACGGGTTTGTTCCCATTTTCTAGGATCACCAGGAAAGGCATGCCCTTCAGGAGCTATTCTATTTTTCCAAGAATTGATTCGCCATTCTTTGAGTGAAGAATTGTCTTCTTCTGCTGGCATCATTGAAACATATTGTGCTATTCTTATCTTGTTTTTTGAATTGTTTGGCCGAATACCATGAGGCTGGAGACTATTGAAAATTAACAAATCTCCTGCTTCTAAAAGTACCTTCTCAAAATGTTCTTCTAAACCTTTGGTATCTGGCTGAAATGGATTTCGATCTTTTGGTTGTGACAACTTCCATGTTTCGTAATTTCTGTAAAGCCAAGGAATACATTGAAAACCACCCATTTCTGGATCCAATTGATCCTCCAAAGCAATGACTCCTTGAACATTTTGAGGTTTAGTTTCCGGATCATAATCCCAATGAATAAAGCCTTTATAATCAAATCCCGGTTGAATTGGAAAATTTAAATTGGCACGATCTATAGTAGTCCAGAGTTTATCAGTTCCCCAAATATCAGAAAAAGCATTGTAAACACGTTCAGTTTGCCTATTCTCCCAAAGGTATTGATGATTGTAAACCTCAACCATTCCAGTACCCTGGAGTTCTTTCATTTGTATCTCAGCTCTAGGCGAAGAATACCATGTGCTCGGATCATTTGGATCTTTTTCTTCAAATTCCCATAAAAATTCTGCTGTTTTCTTGGCTTGTTCTCTAGTTATCGCATTTTTAATCACGACATAACCATTGTGTAGCCAAAAATTCCAATCCTCTATACTTAAAACTTTAAGACTATTTGCATCTGCTGAATCCCTCAGTTTTAAACTACTACTTTTAGCTGTTGATGGATTTCCAGGGATATCCTTGTGATCATTATACGTCATTTGCATTTCAAAATAAGATTTACACAATAAATTTAATCATTTTTTATTGAATGTATTTCAAATCATGCTTTTATCATCATCAAGAGTATTATGCCTAAAAAAAGCTGTTGGACACAAAAAAATAAGTGTGAATAAAAAGAAGATAACTTAAGTTTATTAGCCCATGGTGGGGTCTACTATGTGAAAGGAATGCCTTATTTTTGTGCTTTAATTTTATGCGCATGATTCTCTTCTTTGGTGATTCAACAGACCAAATTTTTGCAGTAAAATGTAGTAGTTTACTTTCCACTTCAGATATAGAAAAGTTAAGCTGGTTATTTGCTGAGCGGCCTTTAATTGAGGCTGAAACTATATCCGGTGAATTTTTTGGGCCTCGCGCTACTATGATCACGCCCTGGAGCACCAATGCCGTTGAAATCACACAAAACATGGGGCTTGAAGGTATTGAACGAATCGAGACCTACATAGCCAAAGATTTGGTTAAAAATGCTGATCCGATGCTGGTCACTTCTTTTATAACTTTAAAACAAGATCTTTTTGATGTTGATATACTCCCCGAAGAAATCCAACAAATTGAGGATATTGCTGGATATAATAAACAAGAAGGATTGTCTCTGAGTAATGAAGAGGTGAACTACCTTAACCAGATATCAAAATCACTCAACCGACCTCTGACTGACTCTGAAGTTTTTGGATTTTCTCAGGTAAATTCAGAGCATTGTCGTCATAAAATATTCAACGGTGAATTCGTTATCGACGGGGAAACAAAAAAAGAAAGTCTTTTTAAGCTCATAAAAAAAACCTCTAAAATACACCCAAACACAATTGTATCTGCCTACAAAGACAATGTCGCATTTATCGCAGGTCCTACTATTGAACAATTTGCGCCTCAAAAAGGAGACCAACCAAGTAGTTACAAGAAAAACCAAACAGAAAGTGTAATTTCATTAAAAGCAGAAACACACAACTTCCCTACTACCGTTGAGCCTTTTAATGGAGCAGCAACTGGATCAGGGGGAGAAATCAGAGATCGATTGGCCGGAGGTCAAGGGTCTATACCCTTAGCAGGAACTGCCGTTTATATGACCCCATACTCACGAGTTCAAAAAGAAAGAAAGAATAGTCCATTTCCAGAAAGAAATTGGCTATATCAAACACCAATTGATATTCTCATCAAGGCATCTAATGGTGCCTCTGACTTTGGGAATAAATTCGGACAGCCACTTATAGCAGGATCTTTACTTACTTTTGAGCACCAAGAAAATTCTAAAAAGTTGGGTTTTGACAAAGTCATCATGTTAGCGGGTGGTATTGGATATGGTAAAAAAGAGCAAGCCCAAAAATTAACCCCTAAAAAAGGGGATAAAATCATCATCTTAGGTGGTGATAATTATCGAATAGGAATGGGAGGAGCAGCTGTGTCTTCAGCAGATACAGGAGCTTTTGGAAGTGCCATTGAACTTAACGCCGTTCAACGCTCAAACCCTGAAATGCAAAAGCGTGTTGCCAATGCGATCCGTGCACTGGTAGAGGCACCAACCAACCCTATAGTTTCTATCCATGATCATGGTGCTGGTGGGCATCTGAACTGCTTATCAGAATTAGTTGAAGATACTGGAGGAACCATTCAAATCGATGCACTCCCTTTAGGAGACCCTACCCTCTCTGCAAAAGAAATTATTGGCAACGAATCGCAGGAACGAATGGGTCTCATTTTAGCTCCCGAAGATGCAAGTCTTTTAGAAAAAATTGCACGACGCGAACGTGCTCCTTTTTATGTTGTAGGAGAGGTTACAGAAGACCATCATTTTAGTTTTGTCTCTGAAAAAACAAATGAAAAACCAGTAGACTTATCCCTTTCCGCTCTGTTTGGAAGCGCTCCTAAAACCATAATGGAGGATCAAACAAAACAAGCTGATTTCAATGAAATTAGTTTCAATGGAAAGCAAATTAAAGCATATGTAGAACAGGTTTTACAATTGGAGGCTGTAGCATGTAAAGACTGGTTAACAAACAAAGTAGATCGCTGTGTTACAGGAAGAGTAGCCCAACAGCAATGTGTTGGAGAGCTCCAACTTCCACTGAGTAACTGTGGCGTTATTGCTCTTGATTATACAGGTAAAAAAGGGATTGCTACGTCTATAGGACATGCACCGATAAGTGGATTGATTGATCCCGCTAAAGGAAGTGTGAACTCCATTGCAGAAGCGCTTACAAATATCGTTTGGGCACCACTAGAAGATGGACTAAAGAGTGTTTCACTCTCAGCCAACTGGATGTGGCCTTGTAATAATCCAGGAGAAGATGCCCGACTTTATAGTGCAGTTGAATCATGTGCTGATTTTGCTATTGCTTTAGGAATCAATATTCCAACAGGGAAAGATTCCTTATCTATGAAACAAAAGTATCCCGATGGAGATGTTATTGCACCAGGTACGGTTATTATATCTGCAGCTGGTCAATGTTCTGACATCAAATCTGTTGTTACTCCTGTAGCTAAAGCAGGTGAAGGTTCTCTATATTATCTTGATCTTAGTCAAGATGAATTCCATTTGGGAGGTAGTTCTTTTGCCCAAAATCTAAACTCCATTGGAACAAAAACTCCCACGGTAATTGACCCTTCTTATTTTAAAACAGCTTTTGATACATTACAAAATCTAATTAAGCAAGGAGAGATTTACGCAGGTCACGATATCGGCTCTGGGGGTCTGATTACAAGCCTTTTAGAAATGTGTTTCCCTTCCTTAGATATCGGTATGAAACTTGATTTTTCTTCATTTAATGAAAAAGACTTGGTCAAAGTACTATTCTCTGAAAAAGCTGCAGTGATCTTACAATCTAAAAAAGATCTTTCAGAACTATTCTCAAGAGAAGGGATTAAAGTAATTGAGTTAGGAGAAATTAACAGTACTCCCATTTTAAAGATAAACGACCTTGAATTGGATGTGAATCAAATGAGAATGTCTTGGATGGCGACTTCAAAAGCATTAGAAAAACATCAAACTGCACCACATCTAGCTGAGATTCGGGCTGAAAACTCAGTCAAACAACCCCTGAAATTTGAGTTCCCAAAAGGATTTAAGGGATTAATTCCCTCAGCGAAAACGAATAAAATAAAAGCTGCTGTACTTCGTGAAAAAGGAAGTAATTCAGAAAGAGAAATGGCCTATGCAATGGATCTCTGTGGTTTTGAAGTTAGGGACGTACACATGACTGATTTGATTGAAGGCAGAGAAAACTTGGAAGACATACAATTCTTAGTTGCTGTTGGGGGCTTTTCAAACTCCGATGTACTCGGATCTGCTAAAGGATGGGCAGGCGCAATCAAATATAATAAAAGAGCCAACACCGCATTAACTAATTTCTTCAACCGCACCAATACTCTTTCTTTGGGGGTATGTAACGGTTGTCAATTGTTCATTGAACTCGGATTACTCACTCCAGAACATGATAAAAAACCTAAAATGCTCCACAATGATTCTGGAAAATTTGAATGTATTTTCACTGCAGTCAAGATAAGTGAGAGTAATGCCATTCTCCTCAAAGGACTTGAAGGGAGCTCACTAGGCATTTGGGCAGCACACGGTGAAGGGAAATTTTCCTTCCCAAAAACAGAAAACCATTATCAAATTCCAGGAAAATACCTTTATTCCGACTACCCTTCGAACCCAAACGGATCAGATTATAACGCTGCAATGTTGAGCTCCCAAGATGGTCGTCATTTGGTGATGATGCCCCATCTAGAGCGTTCGACGTTTCCATGGAATTGGGGACATTATCCGAACAAAAATACTGATGAAATCTCACCTTGGATTATGGCTTTTGAAAATGCATTTTCTTGGTTAGAAACTCCTGCTGAATAAAACTTTTCGATTTGCTTCAAAATATTTCCTATTTTGCAGTAAATACAAGTATATGACACCAACTAGACTATTTGATTTTATAACTTATCAAAAAGAAAATGCACCATTAGAGAAATCCTTTACGACTAAGTATAACGGTAGTTGGGAGAGTATCTCTTCAGAAACGTTTTGTAATCAAACTGAGGTGATTGGCAATGCTCTTATTGAACTTGGAATTCAGCCGCAAGATAAGATTGCTATGATTTCAACAAACAATAGAACAGAATGGAGTTTAATGGATGTTGGATTGCTTTCAATAGGCGCAGTTAACGTACCCATTTATCCCACTATTTCTTCTAAAGATTACGAGTATATTCTAAACCATTCAGAAAGTCAATATTGCTTTGTTTCTGACCAAGAGGTTTTTGATAAAGTCAAGGCAATCCAAAAAAATGTTAAATCTTTAAAGAAAGTATACAGCTTTGATAAAATCGAAGGATGTTCTCACTGGAGTGAACTCCTAGAAATAGGAAAAGACAAATCACATCAAGATACCCTCCAGAAACGAAAAGATGGAGTAAAGCCTGAAGAGTTAGCCACTATAATCTATACCTCAGGAACTACTGGAGTTCCAAAAGGAGTAATGTTAAGTCATCATAACGTTGTATCCAATGTCCTTGCAAGTTCAAAACGATTACCACTAACTATTGGAGGAGCCTCTGCATTAAGCTTCCTGCCCGTATGTCATATTTTTGAACGCGTAATTCTATACATATATATGTATAATAGTGTATCCGTATATTTCGCAGAATCTTTAGAAACTATTGCAGACAACTTACGAGAAATAAAACCCAATGTAATGACGGCAGTACCGCGTTTATTGGAGAAGGTTTATGATAAAATTTATGCAAAAGGAGAAGAATTAAAGGGCATTAAGAAAAAGCTATTTTATTGGGCAGTCAATATTGGATTACAATACGAACCTTATGGGCAAAATGGTGCATGGTATGAATTCAAACTCAAAATCGCCAGAAAACTTATTTTATCCAAATGGCAAGAAGCTCTTGGAGGAAATCTAGAACTAATCGCTTCTGGAAGTGCTGCTTTACAAGCTCGTTTAGCACGTGTTTTTACAGCTGCAGGAATGACTCTGGTAGAAGGATATGGTTTAACAGAAACTTCACCAGTAATTTCAGTAAATGACATGAGAAAAAATCACTTTCGAATTGGATCTGTTGGAAAAATAATCGATGGAGTAACTGTCAAAATTGCTGAAGACGGAGAAATTCTTTGTAAAGGACCTAATGTAATGATGGGTTATTATAAAGAAGAAGAAAAAACTAAGGAAGTCATGTCGGGAGACTACTTCCATACAGGAGATATTGGAGAAATTGATTCGGATGGCTTCCTGAAAATAACTGATCGTAAAAAAGAAATGTTCAAAACCTCTGGGGGGAAATATATTGCACCCCAAGTGATTGAAAACCAGATGAAACAATCTCTCTTTATTGAACAAATAATGGTTGTAGGTGCCGGGAGAAAAATGCCAACCGCACTCATCCAACCCAACATAGAATTTGTTCTCAATTGGCTATATGAAGAAGGAATTAATTGCTCCTCTCTCCAGGATGCAATCTTAGAACCAAAATTAATTGAAGCATTTCAAAAAGAAATTGATCATCACAATCAAGAATTTGGTTCTTGGGAACAACTGAAAAAATTTAAGTTGACTCCTTCAGAATGGACAATAAATGATGGTCACCTTACTCCAACTATGAAACTTAAGAGAAAAGTCATCACAGAAAAATATGCTGACTTAATCGAATCCATGTACGTTTAAAAAAATTAGACTAAACTGTTAATTATATCTTTAAATTTTTACTATGCATGCATAGTATTTTGTATCTTTGATATGATGAAACAGGAAACAATAGACAGCGTCCTACGTTCCACATGGAATATGGTAAGTAAAATGTACAATAAAGAGGCCAATAAATTTGATTCTACTATGGCAACAGGCTTTGCATTGTTAAGTATTGATTCAGAGGGCACTCCATCTACCACACTAGGCCCAAAGATGGGTATGGAATCTACGAGCCTATCAAGACTTTTGAATACAATGGAAGAGCGTGATCTTATTTTTCGTACTCAGAATCCTGATGATGGGAGAAGTATATTGATTCATCTTACTGCATTTGGAAAAGAAAAAAGGGACGACTCTAAAGCAGTAGTCCTGCATTTTAACAAAATTATCGAAGAAGCTTTAAGTCCTGATAAAATCAAAACTTTTTTTGAAGTCATGAATTGCATTAAAGATAAAGCTAAACAATTTGAACACTTTACCCCAACCCTTAAAACCAAATAATTATGGAAACAAAAAAGAACATTAACGGAGGTGTTTTTTTAATAACTAACACAGAACCAGATCAAGTTTTTACTCCCGAAGACTTTAGTGAGGAACAACTAATGATGAAAGAGGCGGTAATGGAATTTATAGACCGTGAAGTATGGCCGAATAAAGCCCGTTTCGAAAAAAAAGATTATGCTTTTACTGAATCATTAATGAAAAAAGCGGGTGATCTCGGTTTTCTCAGTGTACCCGTCCCCGAAAATTATGGAGGTATGGGAATGGGTTTTGTATCTACCATGCTTGTTTGTGATTATATTTCTGGTGCTACGGGATCCCTTTCTACTGCTTTTGGTGCCCATACAGGGATTGGTATTTTACCAATCCTTCTTTATGGAACAGAAAGTCAAAAACAAGCCTACCTCCCTAAACTAGCTTCTGGCGAGTGGTTTGGGTCTTATTGTCTAACAGAGCCTGGCGCTGGGTCTGATGCCAATTCAGGGAAAACAAAAGCTGTGCTGTCAGAAGACGGAACACATTATGAAATTACAGGACAAAAAATGTGGATTTCAAACGCAGGTTTCGCTAGCTTGTTTATTGTATTTGCTCGTATTGAAGATGATAAAAATATCACTGGATTTATTGTTCCAAAAGAAGATAATAACGGAATAGAACTCGGAGATGAAGAAAATAAATTAGGGATTCACTCCTCCTCTACTCGTCAAGTATTTTTTAATAAAACTAAAGTTCCTGTAGAAAATGTATTGGGAGAACGCAACGGTGGATTTAAAATCGCAATGAATGCTTTAAACGTAGGGAGGATCAAACTTGGAGTAGCCTGCCTTGATGCCCAAAGAAGGGTAATTACAAAATCTATTGAATATGCTACAGAACGTGTACAGTTCAATAGACCCATAGCTTCTTTTGGAGCCATTAAAGAAAAGATAGCTCAGATGTCTACATTCTGTTATGTAGGTGAGTCTACCTGTTATCGTGCAGCCTCTGATGTAGAAAATAGAATAAAATATTATCAAGAGCAGGGTTTAAGTCATCAGGAAGCTGAACTCAAAGGAGTTGAAGATTTTGCGATAGAATGTTCATTGATAAAAGTTGGTGCTTCAGAAGACATTCAGAACTGCGCAGATCAAGGAATTCAGATAATGGGCGGTATGGGCTTTTCAGCGGACACCCCTATGGAATCTGCATGGAGAGATTCTAGAATCGGAAGGATTTATGAAGGAACCAATGAAATCAACCGAATGCTATCTATAGGTTTACTCTTAAAAAAAGGGATGAAAGGTGAACTTGATCTGATGCCTGCAGTAATGCAAGCAGCAGTTAAATTGGGATCAGAGAAGGTAGAAAAAATTGAAGCAAAAACCCTTGCTCAAGAAAGTCATATGATCGGTAACTTCAAAAAATTGTTCCTCATGATTACTGGAAATGCAACCCAGAAATATGGAACAAAGCTGGAAGAAGAACAACAAGTCCTTCAAGCATTAGCAGATATTTTAATTAAAATTTATTTTGCTGAATCTGCACTTTTAAGAACCCTCAAGAACTGCACTCGTAACGGAATCGAAACTCAAGAAATACAAATTGCGATGGTGCAAAATTATGTTTTTGAAGCACAGAATTTAATTACAAAACGAGCTAAAGAAGTTATTTTACACATTACTGGAGATAACTTAACCGAACGTAATCAATTACTTCAAGTCCTTCAAAAACATGGAGAGTACGTAGATTACCCAGATGGGATTGCACTCAAAATCAAAATTGCTGATCAGCTTATAAATGAAAAAAAATATTGCTTTTAATTCGATAGGCAAAAGATCACTATCCAACCGGCACCTCTAGGTGTCGGTTTTTTTTATACCTTTTAAAAAAAATAAATGAAATCAATTTACATACTTCTACTTATAATAATATCCAGCATTGTATCAGCTCAGGAAACTGAAAAAATATACTCAATTATCGAGGGAATCTCTCCTTTAAGAATTGAAAAAGATATTAAAAAACTGGTAAGTTTTGGTACGCGCCATACCTTAAGTGATACACTCTCTGAATCTAGAGGAATTGGAGCTGCTAGAAGATGGATAAAATCAGAATTTGATGCAATTTCTAAAAACTGTAACCAATGTTTGGATGTGTTTTATCAAAAAAATTATTTTACTCCAAAAGATGGAGACCGCATTATCAAACCTGTTTGGATCAATAATGTTGTTGCGATACAAAAAGGGACAAAACATCCCAATAGGTATATCATTATGAGTGGTGATATCGATTCAAGGATTTCAGATCCAAATAACTTTACAGAGGATTCTCCTGGAGCAAACGACAATGCAAGTGGGATGGCTGGAACTATAGAGGCAGCAAGAGTTTTATCCAAATACTCGTTTGAAAACAGTATCATTTACTTAGGGCTTGCTGGAGAGGAACAGGGTCTTTTTGGAGGAAAGGGATTCGCAAAACATGCAAAAGATATGGGTTGGGAGCTTATTGGGATTTTAAATAATGACATGATCGGAAATATCAAAGGAGTAGATGGAGTGATAGATAATCGTACATTTAGGATTTTCTCTGAACCAGTTCCAGCCAACGAATCCGAAAAGGCAAGACAAGCACGACGATTTTACGGAGGTGAAGTAGACGGGATCTCGAGACAATTAGCACGTTACGTGCATAAAACCGTGAAGAGATACATGCCTGAAATGAATCCAATGATGGTCTACCGTCTAGATCGTTTTGGAAGAGGAGGACATCATCGGCCTTTTAATGATGTTGGGTATGCTGGAATCCGTATTATGGAAGCACATGAAAATTACGTTATGCAGCATCAAGACATTAGGGTAGAAAACAGCATCGCATACGGTGATGTGATATCAGGAGTTGATTTTGATTATGCTAAAAAGTTAACTGCTGTGAATGCTATAAATCTTGCAAGTCTTGCTTGGGCTCCTCCAGCCGTAAAAAATATTTCAATAGGAGGTATCGTTCAGGCTTCAGTAAAATTTAAGTGGGACAAAGTTGTAGATTCTAATGTAGCTGGTTACAAAATTTATTGGAGGGATACTACAAGTCCAACATGGCAATACGAACGTTTTGTAGGAGACATTGATTCCTTTACTTTGGATGGAATCGTCATTGACAATTTTTTCTTTGGCATTTCAACCTTAGGAAAAAATGGGTTTGAAAGTCCAGTTGTTTTTCCAAATGGAATTTTTAGAAATTAAAAGATACCTTATTGATCTACGCTAATAAATAATTGCTTAAAAGAAGCGTCTAAATAATATTCATTATCATCCAGAATCATTGGGACAGAACTAGAATTTTCATCAATAATTTGATAAAATTTTGGTAAACCATCTTCAAGGGTAAAAATGATTTTATAGTTAGATCCTGCCTCAATTTCTATGGGATCTCCATCAATCGTAATATTTTGACCTGTAGAAATCCCAAAGTTAAATACATTACCGTTTGAACTGGTCTTTAATAAGGCTTCATAAACCTCAACTGTAACTGAAGAAGTTGAGGACTCCTCTAAACTTAAGTATCCTATGATTTTGTCTTGATTCACTAAATCAAATAATTCAACATCTGGAATTGTAGTGCCAGATGCTGTGAGAGACAGTTGCCAATCCGAGGTGGTTAAAGAAGGGTATTTTTTAATAATAAAATCAAAGTCACTTAAATTATTAACATAAAATTCTTGCGTAAAATACTCATCATCTGATACTCTGGATACTCCAAATGTTTTGAGATCATCAATCAAAACTTCTAATTTTGTGTTCGGAGTTACATTACTTTCGATGTAGTTTTTATGTGTAAGTTTATATCCTACAGAGAATTTTAATCGATTGTTTTCAAAACCCGTAAATGATGCTGAAGCTTCAAATGGGGTACTCTCGTCAAAAACTTCATCTTCTCTAATAATCACATTTTCATTATTAGGAAGTACCGCCCAAATAGATTCATTAGATGTTGAGAATGAATCCCAATTTGATTCTTTATAAACGATCTCTACAGGTCTTGAAATCGCTATAGTATCTTTATACGAGTAAATATAATTTAAGTTAACTGTATCAACCCTAGTAAGGACTAACTTCGAATTAAAAGAACCGTAGCTAGAGTAATTTACTGTGGTACTCAATGTTTCTTTTTCACTTTCAGGGTTACCATTAGGGAATAACCACTCTAGAGAATCTATATCCGTATCTAGCAATACTGCCTTATATTTTATATTTACGCTCAATTGACCGTTATTTCTATTACTCCGATATATTGATGTTGAGTCTACAACTATTCTGGCTTTAAACTCTCCATTTCTAACAGATCTTATATATTCTGTCTCTGTGTCGCTGGAACAAAAATTAAAAAAAAGTAGGGATAGGAGTCCCAATAAATTTTTTAGAAAAAGTTCGCCTTTAAAAACCATCTATTAGTAATAATTATCAATGCTAATTCTTCGATAATCCCCTCTTTTATTCCTCAAATAAGGGCTAAAATCAAAGGTTAAAAAAATCTCAATAGTACTAGGAGAATAGACCGTAGTATTTAAAGGGTTTTGAAAAGGAAAGTTGTAAAGTGCTCCAAACTCAAAATTCTCATAAGCTACTGATACAGAAAGACCAATATTTGTAAAACCAAAACTATCTGTTTTCCTAAACTGTTGGTTTAGTCCCATTGAAAAAGATCCAAGTTGAGCCTCTTGAGAAAGAAAAATTTCAAAATTATCTCCCATCTTCGACGCATTAAGAAAAGCATAAATCGTTGAATATCTTGGCATAATAGAACGATCATAGGGATTAATATCAAACTCATACCCACCTTGAACTGCATACCGGATCGGGAGTTTGAAATCGGTATTCTCTTTGTTATAGGAAATATTAGGCTGATTAAGATGCTTTATACTTCCTCCAAACAAATAATTAGAAGAATGAACAATAAAGGAAGCTCCTAAATCCATATAATTTGAACTTCCAATTTGGCCATACAAAGGGTCTTGAGATTCTGTCTGTAAATACCCTGAAACTAGCGAAAGTTGATCTTCAAATACTAATTTACCTGTATCTAAACGAGAACTTCCAAATCCAAGTGATACCGAGGGTAAAAAATAGACTTCATTGTCTAATTGTATTTTGAAAATATAACTCAAATTTGGCTTAGTATTGCTCAAACCTGTATTATCCATTCTAAGAGAATAGACATCTAAACCGATACTGAAATTATCATTGTCAAAAGAAATTGTCCCAAAAAAATACTGGCTTTCAATTCGGTTATTATTTACCATCCCCAAGGAATTATAGAGCACCCCTGTTTTGTTGATGTTATTCATCCCAAAAGCACTGGGGTTGACCTTCTGCATGAATCGAGAATGACTTATAATCATATCCTCCTGACCAATTCCCAAGAAAGAGATCAAAAATAAAAATCCAAATATGAATATCTTCTTTTTCAAACTATTGCAATAATATAAATGTTCCATCCCTAAAGACAGGTTCGTCATCAATTGTCTTTGCTGTAATGGTATAAATAAAATACGGTGAAGATGGCAGATTAGAATCTCCCGGCCAACCTCTAAGCGATATTCCAATCACGTCAGGATCTGATCCTTCAGCACCAACCTCCTCGTATAACAGTCCTCCTTGAGCATCATATACCCTTAGAGTAATTTCACTTAAACCATTAAAAACAGGGCGGAAAGTACTGTTCCAAATATCACCATTTGGAGTAAACACGTTTGGCATTAAAATACTATACCCCTTACCTATTTTAATTGTTTTAGTTAATTCCTCTGTACAACCCAAATCATTATAAATTCTTAGTGTTACATAATATGTCCCTGAAATAGCATATTCATGAATCACAGGTTCAGGTGAATTTCGTTCCAATAATTCGGATTGTGTTCCATCCCCAAATACAAATTCAAAGGAGTCGTATTCGTTTTCAGAATTATCAACAAAAGTGACATCTTCTCTTGCTAGATATGTTCCTGACTGTAAGAAATTAGTAGATGTAAATTCAAATAGTGGAGTTCCGTTTCCGATATTAATTTCTCTTGATAATCCACAATTTGCAGTATTGTAAATTTCAAGTGTAGCGGATTCAACTGGGTTATCAATATTGATAATGTATTGGTTTGTACCCACTGCTTCATATGTTACTGGTGTACTATTATAGAAAAAGGTTAATGGCCCTGTATTTCCATCAAAGACATCTACAAATAATGTCCCCGATTGACCATTACAGAGGTACTCATCTACTATAGGACCTTCTCTAATTTCTAAAATATTTTCATTTTCTACAGCAATTACACCCTGTACTGAATTAGGTTCTGCACCATTTTCACAATTCGAAACATTTACTGCCGAAATAGTATAACGATATAATCCCTCTGCTAAGTCATTTAAACTCAAGTAACCAGTGTAATTTGTAGTTCCACCAGTACCATCTAACGCAACCCAGGTAGCACCATTTGAAGAAGTATTTAGCATTTGTAATCGTGTACTTTGAGAAACAATCTCAAGATCTATAGAACCATTAGAAACTGATTGAATGATTATTTCATTGGAGTTAGCTGCATCTATAGCAGCAGTGAACAGTGAATTATCATTAATTCGCTGAGTCAACTCATTCAAAACAGAGGCAAGTGGCTCATTACTTTGCTGTGTACTATACGAAATAGGAATATCATTTATTCTTATTGAATAAACCTCTAAACTATCAGCCGAAGCGGCAACACCTTGGAACAACAAACGCTGTTCATTAGAGGTAGTAGATGATTGTTGGATATGCCATACTATTTCATACGGGTCTGAGCTTTCTATATCTATGCTTATTTGACCATCTTCAGCATCAATTTCACAGCTAACAGGTGTAGCAAACTGATCTCCATTCGTACCCCCAGCAGGCAAAACTTCTAAAGAACTAATTGATTGTGAAAAAGTGAACTCAATTGGAGTTTCCGTTCCATTCTCATCTAAAATTGTACACCCATTTGAGTCATAAATCAATAACTCATAAGTTCCAGCTCGAGGTGCAAAATTAACATTATTACTTAGTGAGCTTATCACTGAATTATTTTCTGTGGGATCTAAAGGATCAAAAGTCCATTTTAAACTATAATAAGATTCCCCATCACTACTTTGGAAAGGTTCACCGCCGTCAATCAAAAACTGATCAAAGAATATATCCTGATAGGTTTCGTAACATGGATCAATATCAAAATCAGTATCTCCAGAGTAGGTAATTGAAGAAGCATCATTAATAGTGAAATTTAATACTGCTATACATTCAGTTTGCACATTCTTAACAACCAATTCATAGTCTCCTGGAGCTAAACTTTCAATCTCTACAGTATTCGTTCTCAAATTCGGGGTGTATGTACTGCCTATTGTAGTGGCTGCAGCTGTATTTGTACTCGTAGTAGATGTTGAAGTCGTAGCAGTTGAAGTTCCTGTAGTATAGCTAACGCTCCCCTCTACGGTGCTGGTGAGTAAAACAGAGTTTAATGTCAACTCAAATGCACTTGGATCTGGGGAATAGGTATAAACTCCATTAGATATTTTGAATTGAAGATTAGAGGTCGGTTGATTACAAGTCACCTCATCAAATTCAATTGATGTAAATTGAAGAGACTGAGGGTCATCAACCTCAAAGATAGTTCCACCTTGGGTAGAGTTTTGAACCAAAGTTCCACCGCAGCCAGATCCGTCATTAATGATAGCTCTATAATATCCAGCACTTAACCCGTCTATAGTTTCCATTCCTGCCATTCCAGGCACATCTGTCCATCTTGTATCAGCTATTTTAGTTATTCCAGAGACAGAAATATTTAAAGTGCCAGATGATGTATTAACCGCTGAAGCGCTGTCAATAACAACTCCCTTTACAACAACAGTTGAGCCGTTAAGTGTAGCTGTAAGATCTGCTAATTGATTAATATTAAATGCTAACTGGGCAGCCACATCTTGAGTTGAACTAAAGGTTGAGGATCCTGTTGATGATGCAAAAACTGTAGCAGAAGATGTTGAAGTTCCAATTGCAACTCCAATAGAATTTAAGTCTGCTGTTACAAGAGATCCGTTTAATGCGATAGTAAACTGATCAAGATTTAGAGATGTTCTTTGTTGCCACAGTGGATATCCTGCATTATTCCCATCGCCTCTGTCTGGCCAAGAAACCACTATAGAAGCTCCTTCTGAAGCAGAAAGAGCATTACATCCTGAATTTTGAGATAAAACACCAGTTGCTGCAAGCCCATTAGATGTTTCATTCACAATTATATTAGTTAATTGTTGACTACAGCCATTAGTGTCAGATACCGTAATATCATATGTCCCTGCTGTAGTTAGATTTTCAATTGTAATTGATGAATTAGCCGGATCGTGAGAAGTGTTAAGAGTAAATCCTCCTCCTTGTCTTGAAACGGTAACAGTGTAAAAATCAATTACTGAAGATGCACTGTTAGTAGTTAAAGGTGAGCCTCCACTTATATTAACCTCAATGGATCCTAGTCCTCCAGCACATGGTATTTCATTTACTTCTCCTAAAGTCAATTCCAATGGCCCACCAGCAGGCTCAGTAATTGTAATACTTTGAGTTATTTGTTGTGCCGTACCGCAAGTATTATTTGCATCTTCTACTATTAATGTATAATTGCCTGCGGCAAGATTATTTTCTGATATTATTCCTGTTGAAGCAATAAATGGTATTCCTCCATTAATCGTATATAAATAACTCCCCGTACCTCCTGTAACTTCAGTATAAATTGATCCTGTTTCTTCTCCAGCACAAGTAATATCAGTTATAGTAGTAGATGCTGTAGCAAAAGTAATTTGATCAGGATTAGTTATTATAAAATTATCTGCAGTTGCTCCAACAGGACAACCTAAAAGATTATTACCATCATAAATCACTACTGAATATTGTCCGCCAGCAAAATATGATGCAGGTAAGATATTGTCAACAACTAAGGTTGGATTATCATTGTTTAATTGGAGTGTAACAGAAGACGTTTGAGGTTTAAAATACCAATCATAAAAAAAGTTTCCTGTTCCTCCTGCTGTGCTAACAACGATAGTCCCATCTCTACTGTCAAAACAATCATTAGTGATATTTCCCTGAGCCCAAGTAGCTGTTACAGCTAAATCAACAGCATCAATCTCAATTAAACCAACGGATGTTACAGAACAACCAAGATTCTGATCTGTAATTGTAACTTCATAAAGACCGGGTGCAGCCGCTGGTACATCTTTAGTAATATATTGCTGTGCAGTTGATAAATTTGTCCAGTTATAACTATAATATCCTGATCCCCCTGTTATTGCACCGATGGGAAGAGTTATAGTTCCATCAGGCTGGTTAAAACATTGCTGATCAGTTGTAATAATTGCGTTTTCGTTAATATTTAACTCCTCACTTATTGGGCCAATGATTTGTGTAATTCTTGTGGCACAGGAATTATCGGTTACAACAAGTTGATAAGTTTCTCCTTGGTTTAAACCATTGAAATTGACAGCAAAAGTTTCTGTGGCAGTAGCTGCATTAAATGTCTGCGTACCAAAACTAATTGTGTATGCATTACTAGCGTCCCTTGTGAAGAGTTCAGCTCTCACAGCAATCCCTACTTGATTTAACTGTGTTGGTGTAAAGCTAGCATTTATAGGGAAAGAAATATTTCCATCACAGGTTTCCGAAATAGTACCTACTATGGTAGAGGGTTCTTCAATAGTGAATTCTTCAAGGGTTGGAGATGATACACATCCATTAACTGTAACACCAAGTCTATAAGTACCCGCTGGTAAATTTTCTATAGAAGGACCAGAGCCAATCAAAACATTGCTACCATTATACCACTCATATGAATAGCTTAGTGATTCATTTAAAACTCTATTTTCAATTAAGGAAGTAATAGTATTTGTAGCACTTACTAAAGTAACCGAGGAAGTTAAAAATCCAATACCAGCAGTATCGGCTGTCAACAGTAATTCAGCAGGTATTGTAGTTGAAACAACAGAAGCTACAACATTAACATTAACTGAATTAGCTCCACTGTTAATTTGTAAGGCTAGCGCTTGTAAAAGTGTTACAGTTGATTGTCCTGCACCGAAAGTAGCCTCAAAATCAAAACCATCAATATCTACTTTTATTACATCGCCTGCTGTTAATGAACTAGTTGCAGAAACTGTGACAACATCCAATTGTTGAGCAGCAAGCTGCCCACCAGTGATTCTTTTTATAAACTCACTTTCAGTAGTTGTAGGAATAATAATTGAACCATCCGAGCCTCCCTCACAGGTTACGTCTATTACATCATTTGCCTGAATAAAATCTTTGTCAATAGTCGGATTTGGTGCTACTTGTATTGTTCCAGTAAAAGAGACAGGAGCAACACAACTTCCAGGTCTATATACGGTAATTTGATATGGGTAACTGGTAAGTAGTGTAACATTTTCATTAACCACTCCAGCCATAGTCCAAACTGTATTATTGGCATCAGGAGTAACAGTAACGTTATCTAATTCGTTTGCTGTAGTCCAAGTTAATGAAACCTGGGCTGCCTGTTCTCCTCCTACTACTGTAAATAAAATATCTTGAATAGAATCAGTGTTACATAATGCTGATGCACCTGTTTGGTTAACAGATCCAGTAGTATTAATTGTGTAATTCAATTCAGGAAGTACCGTTATTACACCTGATACAGTGGCCGACTGACATGAATTTCCAATTGTTGTTATTGTATAAGTATATGAAGTAGTCTGAGTAATACCGCCAGGTACATTAACTGTTCCTGAGATAGTTATTGTATTACTACTTGTATTCAAAACATTTAAACCAATAGCGCCTCCAGTCCACGAAATGTTATATGTGGTAGCTCCACCATCTAATGTATATTCTATTGGAGTAATTGGGCCTCCAACATTACAAATTTCTTGACTTGCTAATCCGCTAGTAAGACTTATATAGTGTATTGGATTAACTGTAATTGTTGCTGTAAGACTATCTATATTACATCCATCACTTCCAATTGTAGTAATTGTATACGGATAAACAGTAGTAGTAGTAACTCCTGTATCTAGTGTACCAGTCAAAGTAAATGTACTTGTGCCTAAAATTATATTTGCAGCTTGATCAAAATCAATCCCATTAGGTTTTCCATTTGCCCAATTTACTGAATAACCATATGCAGAACCACTTAATACGAATGTTGGACTTGAAACTGATGCTCCATCACAAAATTCCAAATTAAGATCAGTTAAATCAGTCACATTTAAAATATCTGATGGATTTATAGTTAAAAGGGTAGAAGTAGTAACCGTTTGTGCTCTATCAGATGTTGTTTCAAGTGACAAAGTATATGTTGTAGTATCTGTTATAGCTAGGGTTGGTGTTCCTGAAATCGATAAAATACCTGATACTTCTGTGATACCTGTTACCCTAATTTTTGATTCATCATAATGAGCTATGCTTTCGGGAGTATTTCCAACATTTACTCTAACCCAGAATACATAATTTAGATCATTAGACTCTATTATAATCGATGTACCACTTGCAGTAGCCGTTACTTTAGGATCTGCTGTAATAACCCCCGCAAAAGCGCTTGCAATTTGGGTTGGTGTTTGAGTACCAGCTACATCACGATAAAAATGAGACCTATAAGATCCATCCTCTTCAACAATTTCAATAGTGTAAAATTCATTGGCTTTAGTAGAGCTTTGTACTATTGTAAGTTCAACTGAGGGAGATGTATTATACGAAACAGCAGTACTTAATCCTAAAGTATTTAAAGTATCAGAACTGGTAATTGTTAACTCTGGAATACCAGTAAATTCATATTCAAGATTAACATATGTAGCATCACAATAATTCAAATTATCACCTTGAAGCGGGTTTAGCAATATATCTGGATCATTTGGATAAATCACTATTGTCCCTGTAACTACATCTGCTATAGTAGCAGGACCTACAGTAGTTATTGTGTAATAATAAACTTGTGTAGCTGATAAGCCTGCTGCAATATTACCAGATAGGGTTACAGTAGTAGTTCCAACATTACCTGGGGCTGGAACAAATGATAAATTTGCAGGGCTTACATCTGACCAACTTACAGTATAATCGGTTGTTGATCCAGATAATACAAATACCTCTGATGCAACTCCAGTCGTATCATCAAAAAATTCTAATTTATTGTCTGGTGGAACAATTGGAATTATTATTTCCGTTGGATTAACAGTAACTATTGTTGTGCTCGTAACTGTATCACATCTGTAACTATTAGTGCTTAATTCAATTGAATATGTTGTTGTACTTGTAATATTAAGAGTTGGTGTTCCTGTTATAGAAACACTTCCTTGTACAGGAACACCTCCCGTAACCCTAATTTTAGAATCATCATAGTGATCAACACTTTCAGCTGTATTACCGCTATTGACTCTTATCCAGAATACATAATCATTATTAATTGCCTGTATTTGTATAGTTGTACCGCTATCAGTGGCAGTTATTTTTGGATCAGCATTTAGTTCGGTTGCTAGTGCAGCTGCAAGTTGGGTAGGTGTTTCATTACCGGTAATACTTTCAAAATTATAGGTTCTATATCCTCCATCTTCTTCAACAATTTCGACCTGGAAATATTCTCCCACAAAAGTTGCGCTTTCAACAATAGTTAATTCAACACTAGGTGTTGATGTGTATGTTATAGAACTACTTAAATTTAAATCTGCTATTGTTTGAGTTGAAGTAACACTTAATTCAGGGATACCTATAAAGTTATAATCAAGATTTATATATGTATAATCATCGATCGTATAATTGGGACCTTGCTGTGGATCTATCCTATCTGAAGCTGTATTTGGGTATACAACGATAGTTCCAGTTACAGTATCAGTCTTACATCCTACTCCATTTATATCTTCAGTCGTTAATGTATAGTAATAAACTGTTGTAGTAGTAACACCCGTATTCAAGGTTCCTGTTAGAGTAAAAGTTGTAGTGCCAATGTTTAATGCCTGTGCAGCATCAAAATCAATACCGTTTGGTCTTGTTGGAATCCAATTAACACTGTATCCAGTAGCCGAACCACTTAAAACAAAAGTTGGACTATTGACAGCAGAACCGTCACAATATTCAAGCGCTAAATCAGAACTATCTGTAGCTTCAATTATTTCTGAAGGACTGACTGTTAATACAGTAGTAGAGGTAACCGTATCACAGCGGTTATTAGATGAGCTAATTTCTAAAGAGTAAGATGTTGTCTCAGATATGTCTAGTGTTATTGTTCCAGTTAAACTATAAACTCCAAGTGAGGGAACAGCTCCGGTGACATTTAATTTTGAGTCATCATAATGTTCAACTGTTCCAGTTACACCCGATCTATTTATTCTAACCCAAAAAACATATGAATTATTATTTGAATTAATTGTAATTGAAGTACCACTAACTGTTGCTGAAACTTGAGGGTCTGCATCAATTTCTGTTGCAAGAGCTGATGCAATTTGAGTTGGTGTCTCGGAACCAGTTAAACTCACAAAACGATAAGATCTTGCAATTCCTAATTCTGGTACAATTTCAACTTGAAAAACTTCTCCTACAGAAGAAGCGGAAGCAACTGAAGTCAATTCTACACTGGGTGTATTAGTGTAGGTGTAGGACTCAACTAGTCCAAGGGTTGCTAGTGTGGCTGTTGAAGTAGAAGTTAGATTAGGTATCCCTTCAAATTCATATTGTAAATTAACGTACTCCCCATTACAAAATTGCAAATTTAATCCTTGTTGAGGATCTAAGAAATCTGATTCAGTATTTGGGTGGACAACAATTGTTCCTGTTACAGTATCAGTATCGCATAGGGTACCTGTTGTGGTAAGGGTGAAGTAGTATACCGTTGTTGTTGTAACTCCAGTATTAATTGTTCCAGAAATAGTAAATGTAGTAGTAGCCCCAAACACATCTCCAGCTTCTGGATTAAAAATTATTCCATTTGGTTCTTCAGGGAACCAAACTGGACTATTATAATCTCGAGCACCTCCTGATAAAGTAAAAACTATTTCATCAAGAGAAGATCCATCACAAATTTCTTGAACTAGAAGTGTGGGAGTGGTTGTTGTTATGAAATGGTTTGGATTATAAAAAATTTGTAATTCCCCTACTTCACTTGTACAGGAAGCACTTGAGGATATGGTGTAAAGTTCAAAGCGATGATCTTGAGAAACACCATCAGGGCCCACACCAAAATATGAAGCACTAGATGTGGAAAGAGTTTCAGATATAGAACCACTTACTTCAACTGAACCTGTTCTTATTGAAATATTAGGCTGATCTAAACTAAACTGTCCTAGTCTAGGGGAGTTTGTAGCGATATTAAATCGAATGCCAGGATCTGCCCCTGTAATCTCAATTGTACTTGATGTAGTGAAAATAGTTGAAGTAGCAGTGGCTACTCTAGGTGAAGTTTCAATTAAATCAACAAGTTCATTCGTTATTTGTGTTAAAGAAGCACTAGTACTAACTGTTAAAGAATAATCAATATAATCAATTGATATAATATATTCAAGTGCAGTATTATCTACAGTACCATTTCTTCTATTTATATTAAAAGTAGCCGATTGAACGTCAGCAGTAAAAGTTGCGCTCAAGCCGTCTGGTAAACCTGAATCATCTATGCCGATTACAGAATATCCATTTACACTAAATGTTACAGGTGTTATAGCCTCTCCTTGACAAACAGTTTCATTTGTAGCTGTAGAAGTTCTGGTTAATAATGGATCATCTGGAATACGAACAGTGAAATTTCTTATTCCACTCGAGCAACTTACTGTTTGAGCAGAAATCCATGCTGTTCCAGAATATCCATTTGCCCACTCAACTAATAACGCATCTCTACCAAGGATAGTGGTTATTGAAGTTGTATTGACTGCACCCGCAGGTTGAACGCTCCAAGTAACATCTAAATCAGAGGTGAAGGTTGATGTGACAGCACCTGCTGCTGGTATTGGGCATACAGGTAAATCTGAAGCAAAAATATTTGGTAGTCCTTCAAGAGGATTTATAGTTATGGTTGTACATACCCAACCATCATCATCGTCGAAACTGTCTCCATCACTATCTGTTCCGTCATCACATGACACTGCTCTGACACATACATCAAATTGTCCATAAAATCCTTGAGTCCAATTCACAATTCCGTAATCTGGATCTATACCACCATTCCATTCATAACTTCTTCCCGGATAACTTTGTCCTGAGGTTGAGGAATCAATATTATCAATTTTCCATTCTAAATATCCATAGGTATAAGAACTCGTAGCTGTTGGTGCAGAATAAAAAATAGTTTCCCAACTTTGTGTAGTTGTAAGTTCACATGTAGGTATTGCATTATAAGCTGTCCCTTCACACACATCGATAGTATTATACACAAAAGGTTCTCTCAAAGTGGGTAATGGAGAAACAGGATCATTTTCATCAACTACAAAAAGTTCAACTTCATACCAGTCACTAAATACTCCAGTACATTCAACAGACTCAGCCCGTACCCGTAGAGTTGCCGTTACGCCACCTGTTGTACCTGTTGTTGTACCAAAATCTGGATTGAAAATTACTTGAATGGCATTGTCTTTTAAGGGATATTGATATACAGGAGATTCAAGTATAAATTCTGCATTATCGGGATTTGTAATCGAAAGTCTAAAATAACCAGGCACTCCAGCAGTATCTGCTATAAACACAAGTGTCTCATCTGTTCCATCACCGTCTCTATCTGCTTGAGAAACATCAATATAATTTAACCCACTAAAAGTAGTATCCAAAGCATCTATCAGATCATTATATTGTACTGCAGTCGTAGTATAATTTACAGTATTTGTACTACCATCAGGACCAGTAATCGTGATGGTAAAAATTTCACCTGTTGTAAATGTTGTTGAACTGCTGATATTATTGACATTTACATCAGCAATCATTCTTGTGTTTCCGTCATTTTTAAATGTCAAAGAGCTAATCGCAGCAGGTGGAATAACTTCCCAATCAAAATTAACATCTCTTAAACTAGAACCGTTAGAATAACAAGCAGCAAACTCATAGGTTAAAGATGGATCGGTTGGAGGTACTCCTAATTCATCTTGGCATATAGTATTATTAACCCAAGTACCATCAGCGTGTTGGAATATCTGGAATCTTTGTTCAAGAGCACGCCCAGCTTGAGCAACATTTCTGTATATTAAATCAGGAGTGTCAGGTCCATTGACTGTTTCAATTCTATAAGTTGCCTGAGCTTCATCTCTACAAGCTCCCTCTGTTTCCATTCTAACAACTAGACTTTCATTTTCTGCAAGCGTAGGTGTTCCTGTAATTGTAAATTGGGTAGTATTGCTCACAAACCAACTTAGTGAAGTGCTTGAATATGTAGCAGTTCCAGGAGCAACCGTAGTTACCTGAAATGCAGGTGAAGCAATTCCGGAAATTTCAACATAATCAAC
>Ga0222719_10000021_pt1 | contig 155180 bp, 141 predicted proteins | sample C33_34DmetaG_FD_165039 | JGI IMG/M metagenome (GOLD analysis project Ga0222719, IMG submission 165039) | Estuarine water microbial communities from San Francisco Bay, California, United States - C33_34D | ecosystem: Environmental > Aquatic > Marine > Unclassified | place: USA: California... | reverse complement strand
AGCCCCAGTAAACGGCGGCCGTAACTATAACGGTCCTAAGGTAGCGAAATTCCTTGTCGGGTAAGTTCCGACCTGCACGAATGGTGTAACGATCTGGGTACTGTCTCGACCGCGAGCTCGGTGAAATTGTGGTACCGGTGAAGACGCCGGTTACCCGCACATGGACGGAAAGACCCCGTGAACCTTTACTATAACTTATTATTGGCTTCGGATCCAACATGCGTAGGATAGGTGGGAGATTTTGATGCAGCCCTCGTGGGGGTTGTTGAATCATCGGTGAAATACCACCCTTGTTGGATTTGGATTCTAACTCGGTAGTGTGCAACTACGAGGACAGTGGTAGGCGGGTAGTTTGACTGGGGCGGTCGCCTCCTAAATGGTAACGGAGGCTTACAAAGGTTACCTCAGCACGGTCGGTAATCGTGCAAAGAGTATAAAAGCATAAGGTAGCTTAACTGCGAGACTTACAAGTCGAGCAGATGCGAAAGCAGGTTTTAGTGATCCGGCGGCACTGCGTGGAAGGGCCGTCGCTCAAAGGATAAAAGGTACTCCGGGGATAACAGGCTGATCTTGCCCAAGAGTTCACATCGACGGCAAGGTTTGGCACCTCGATGTCGGCTCATCGCATCCTGGGGCTGGAGAAGGTCCCAAGGGTTTGGCTGTTCGCCAATTAAAGCGGTACGCGAGCTGGGTTCAGAACGTCGTGAGACAGTTCGGTCCCTATCCTGTGCGGGCGTAAGATACTTGAGGAGATCCGTTCTTAGTACGAGAGGACCGGAACGCCTAGACCTATGGTGTATCAGTTGTCGCACCAGCGGCATTGCTGAGTAGCTATGTCTAGAAAGGATAAGTGCTGAAAGCATCTCAAGCACGAAACCTACTCCAAGATTATGTATCTCATCCTTCGGGAGTAAGAACCCTAGAAGATGACTAGGTTGATAGGCTTTAAGTGTAAGCATAGTAACATGTTTAGCTAAGAAGTACTAATTGTTCGAGGGCTTACCGTAATTACATATATTAAGTTTTTAGTCATTACTTTTGCGTGGCTTCATTACAACATGTTAATGATAGTTATATAACGATTACTTTCATCACTCAAAGAATTTAATTCTTGGTGGTTTTAGCACTGGGGGTACACCTCTTCCCATTCCGAACAGAGAAGTTAAGCCCATTAGCGCCGATGGTACTATAGTGGAGACGCTATGGCAGAGTAGGTCGCCGCCAAGTTATTTATTAAAAAGCTCAATCGACATTTCGGTTGAGCTTTTTTTTTGATTACTTTATTTCATTTGATTCAAATCTAAATTCCTTGACTCCATTCTTTATTTCCAAGTAGCTAATCATATAGTACTCAGTTATAATATATCTCTCTATACATACTAGTAATGGCAAAAAAAATCCTCTACAATTTAACGCAGAGGATAGTTCAATAAAGAATTAGAGTTAAAACTACTTATAATTTAGGCCCAGCTTCAATCACATTGTTTGCTACGCCCTCTTCAAACTTCCCAAAGTTTTCTTTGTACTTTTTAGCTAACTCCTTATATGAATTCATATATTCATCTTCATTAGACCAAGATTTGATAGGATTTAGTACTTCTGAAGGTACATCAGGACAACTAGTTGGAATTTCGAATCTGAAAACAGGATCTATATTGAATTCTACATTATCTAAATCACCGTTTAGGGCTGCATTCAATACGTTTCTAGTGTGTTTGATACTGATTCTTGAACCAACACCATATTTACCGCCAACCCAGCCAGTATTCACTAACCAGCAATTTGAGCCATGCTTTTCCATTTTTTCTTTAAGTAGATTAGCATAGTAGAAAGGATGGTGAACTAGGAATGGTGCTCCAAAACATGCAGAGAATGCTAATTTAGGTTCTTTACCTATACCTTTTTCTGTTCCAGCAATCTTTGAAGTATAACCACTAATGAAGTGATATTGTGCTTGCTCAGAATTAAGTTTAGCTATTGGAGGCAATACTCCTGTGGCATCACAAGTTAAGAATATTACATTCTTAGGATGTGATTTAGTCATTTTTTGTGGTAAAGCATTTGGTATCATTTCTAAAGGATAGGATGCTCTAGTATTTTCAGTCAATGAGTCATTGTCTAAATCAACTATTCTTGTTTCTTTATCAACAACTACATTTTCTAATACTGTTCCAAAGCTACGAGTAGTTTCGTAAATCTCTGGTTCGCTTTCTTCACTTAGTCTGATTACTTTCGCATAGCAACCACCTTCATAATTAAATATACCATTTTTAGACCAACCGTGCTCATCATCTCCAATAAGAGATCTATTAGGATCTGCTGAAAGAGTTGTTTTGCCAGTTCCTGACAAACCAAAGAAAAGTGCAGAATCGCCTTTTTCTCCGACATTTGCAGAACAGTGCATAGACATTACATTTTCTAATGGCTTGTAATAATTCATCACTGTAAAGAAAGTCTTTTTAGTTTCACCAGCATAGTTTGTACCAGCTATGAAAGCAATTTTCTCTTTAAAGTTAAGTGCTATAGCAGTTTCACTTTTAGTACCATCTTCTTCTGGGTTACAGTGAAAACCTGGAACAGCGATTAAAGTAAACTCAGGTTTATGATTTTTAAATTCATCTTTGTCTGCTAAGTTTATAAACATATTCTGTACAAATAAGTTTTGCCATGCAAATTCAGTTACTATTCTAATTGGTATTCTGTATTCTGGATCAGCACCTACAAATGCATCCATTACGAATACATCTTTTCCTTGTAAGTACGAACGTACTTTACCTAGAATACTATCGAACTGATCAGTAGTCATTTCAGCGTTGTTATCCCACCATACGTGACCTTCTGTAGTGTCTTCTCTAACAATGTATTTGTCATTTGCCGAACGAGCAGTGTGTTTACCAGTTGTTACTGATAGTGGACCACCGTTAGCGACTACACCTTCACTTCTATGAATTGCTTCTTCATATAATGATGGAGCAGGTAGATTCCAATATACTTTACCAAGGTTTTTTAATCCATGGTTCTCTAAACCAAAATCAGACTTCAATGAGTCAGCTTGGTTTATTGCTGGAGAATAATTAATATCTTTTGACATGATATTCCTTTATTTTTTTATCAAATTATTGATTTTATAAATAGTTAAAATCGTATTTACAAAATTGACGATTTTTTAAATAATATTCAAGAGTATGACTTGGTGTTGTTTAAAAGTAATTATCTAATTATCATAAATTTAAATAATTCTGATTCAATATTGTTTATGCTTTCATCGGAAACAGAATTTGAATTTCCTTCGACTTTATAATAATAAACACCAGGGTTAAGTTTCTCACCGCTGTCATCTACCATATTCCATTGTTTACCACCATCACCATCAGAATCAGACAACGTTTTAATTAACTCACCTTTTGAGCTATATACGTAAATAGTAGCAGTAGCTGTCAGGTTTGCAAAAATCAAAGTTTCATCTATTGATAATTTTAAAGGTTGAGGATAAACAAATACATTTGATAAATTATCTTCGAAGAAAGTAAATTGTAATGTATTACCAGCTCCTGTAGTCATTTCTTTGCCGTCTGTAGAAACTATATTTTGACTTGCAGTCAGTGTATATTTATTCCCTAATGAGTTTTCAGAAATTAGTTCTAATTCCATTATTACAGTATTGTCAGTTGTAGTTTTTTCTATACTTTTTATTCTTCCAACAGGGCCAAAGTTATAATTATCAATTAACAATGCAGTTTCATTTACATCATCTGAAAATGTCACTCTATAGTTTTTATTTTCTACTTCACCGCTTGCAAGATATAACTCTTCTTTATTATTTGAAATTATTGATAAATTGAATACTTCACTTTTAGTAGGTTGTCTGTAGTAATCTTCAATGCTTGGAACTGACAGTTGGTACTCACCACTTAGTTTACTATCAACTATAATTAATTCTAACTGTCCAGATTGCGATGATAATGCTGCATCAGGATTATAAATAACCCCATCAACGGATAACTCAAAAATTCTTGGTTCTATACCATAATCGGGCAATCGTCCATCATACTGTATAGTAATCACATTATTAGCAAATTTTGCAGTTAGCGGTTTAACTATCGGATGTGTATAGCAGCTAACTAATTCTGAAGCATTATTACTGAATACGCCTTTGTCATTTTCTGAAATAATATAGAAATCATACCAAGTAAAATTTTCTAATGTATCTATAGTTAAGCTTGTTTGATCAGTAGTCGCATATAGCTGTCCCTGACCGGTATTCGGATTGATTAATCTATAGATCTGATACTCCTCTGCATTGGGTGCTGCGTCCCAACTTAACTCAACTGTACTTTCATTTAGTGGGTTACCTCTGAAGTTAGCTGGGGCATTTACTGACTTTTCATTTTCTGTTATTTCAAAAAATTGTGTTCCAAAGAAGGTATTTATTGCTAGCTCGTTTAATCCATTGTCATCAAAGTCAAATACCATCCCATCATGAGACTGTGTATTACCATAATGCCAAAATGGTTGCATAGTTGTGCCATCATACTTGAATACATATAAGTCTGGAAATACAGAGATAGCAATTTCATCGCCTATTCTCCCATCCATATTACCTGTCACAACGCCATTTTTATAGCCATTATTATTATTATTCACTGGCCCAATTTTAACGCCTGAAAAAGATTTTTGCCAGATTGACTCAAAATCTTCGCCATTGAATGACCAAATTTTTGCAGTCCATAATAAGTCTTTACCACTTGTAAAGTTATAGGGCATTTGATACCCTGCATTCAAAACCAATATTTCTTTTATACCGTCTTCATTCAAATCTAACGACGCTAAGTGTTGGCTAGATATACTTATGGGCAATAAATCTTCAAACTCTTTTACAAATTTGCTATCTACAAATTCATAAATATAGAAACGTCCAAAAGAGTTGGTGAAAACTAACTCCATATTGGGATCGGAATCTACATTGTCAAAAACATTACTCATCAGATTATCAAATCTGCCTTCATTAATAGGCATAATTATTCTATTTATTTCTTCGTAACTTCCATCTATATATTTCAAAACAAAGTATGAGCTATCATCATGAGCAATAATCTCACTTGAACCATCATTATCAATATCAACAAAATTAGTTGGCCAAACTATCCTATTAGAAATTGAGAAAATCTCTTCCCCAAATTTATAATTTTCTTGATTGTATAACTTTAACTCACCATTTCCAGCAGTCAGTATTTCTTGAATCCCATCTCCATTCGAATCACCATATCCTTTAATTAACCTTGGTGAAGTTAGTGAATCAGTTTTTGTAAACTGATTTCCACCTTTCTTATAAATAGAGGCTCCCACAAAGTTAACACCATTTATATTAGTTGCAGCAAAAACTTTATTAGCGGTATCTAATAGTTCTTGATTGAAGTATAATCCATCGAGTCGATATGATTTTGGTCTAAATGCGGAAGTGCTAAAATTAGTTTTTTCGAAGTCGAAAATCCCAGTGAAATCTAAAGTATCTTCATTTGAAACAGCATATGCCTTAAATTTATATCTATTATTATTTTCTAATCCGTCTAATAAGACTGAGTGGTCTAATTCACTTCTTATCATCTCGGTGAATGTATTTAAGTATTCATCATTTTCATTGTAAAGCTCTACATAAAAATCAGCATCAAATTTTGTAGAAGCTGTTATCATTGCTTTTGATTCAACTCCGTCATAAAACAATACTTGTTTTGGTTTTTCAGAATATCTGTTTCTCGTTGCGGTGCTATTATTATATGGTCTGAAGTAAAACCTTTCTTCATATGTTGTATTATTAATTAAATCGAGTTTGATTCTAATTGTATAAATTGAATCACTCAATAATTCTGTATCTATAGAAGCCAATGTGTCATTAATAACTTGACTGTACAGTCTTTCAGAAACAGAAGTCCATTCTTTAAATTCTTGTTTACTCCTGAAGTTATATTCGTTAAAAGGGCTTTGTCCTTTTCTAATAAAAACTTGGTAATTGCTCATAAGTGGGTGAGCAATAATCCCTACTAATGGAATTGCGTCAATTGAAGAAATATCAATTGCTTGTTTAAACGAGGGGTAATCTAATTTTACTGCACCCGTTGTGTTATTATCCAAAGATGCTTTTATATCTAAAATCCCCTTTCCATATAGTGGATCCCAGCCCTGTTCTTCAGTGTCTTCCCTTGCCGATGATAATAATCTGAATTTCAATGTTTCTGGAGTAAGTGTATTATCTGTCTCTAATAGAATAGCCGCAGCCGCTGCAACGTGAGGTGATGCTATAGAAGTACCCGAAACTGATCTGTAAGAATTGCCAAAATCTGTAGATTGTAGTAAAACTCCGGGTGCCATGATATCTAGCCTATTACCATAATTAGATGAACCAGCTTTCAACCCATTATCTGTAATTGAACCAACAGTTATTACTTCTTGATAATCTGATGGGTAGTGTTCTTCATACCAATTATTATTTCCAGAGGAACTAACCATAGTTACATCATTTGCATAAGCAAACTTGACTGCTGCATGTAGAATCGGTGAATGATATTTCTCACCAAAACTAAAGTTTAGAACTTTTACTCCATTTGACACGGCATAAACTATTGATGCTGCTATATCATCAGATTCACCTTCTCCACTAATATCAAAAGCTCTAAGAGTAACTAATTTTACACCAGGGGCTATTCCTTTAATACCAAGTCCATTGTTGCTGTTTGCTCCAATTATCCCTGATATATTTGTACCGTGACGGTTTTCATCAACTGGTATAGGGTCTGCATCTTGATCATCACCTACATTTCTGGTAGTTACATCAACAAAATCATATCCAATTACATCATCAGCGTATCCATTACCATCATTATCTACAAAATCTAAATCACCAGATACCCCATCTCGTTCTTCCGTAACTAGCCAAGGATCAAATTTGCCATTATTATTAATATCCTCATCAGTATTAATCCACAATTGATTTTCAAAATCATCATGATCAATGTCAATTCCTGTATCAACAACACCTACTAAAACACCATCACCCGTTGCTATTGGCCATATTTCATTCATATCTAAGAAATCCAATGACCACTGCTGACCAGATAAATCATCTGTGGTTGGTTGATCAATTCTAAATTTGTAATTGGGTGATATTGAGAGAACTGAGGTGCTTTTTCTAAATTCAGCAACTTCTTCTGGTGTCAAATCAACTCTATAAAACTTATAGAGTTCATCTAATTCATTTGTTGCCTGTACTTTAGAATTCTTACTTAATGTTTTGGGGAATATTGGGATAAATTCTTTTGAGCTCTTTACCGAACTTAGTTTGCTATTTTCTTTTATTTCAATTATATATTCATCAGATAGTAAAGTCTCACTATTGATGATAGTAAATAATATGAGTAGTGTAACTAAAATTGATCTTGATTTCATTCGGAATTTATAATGTTAATAATGTTTTCTAATATTACAAACGAAATTTCAGCCATTCTGTTACTATCATCTAATAACGGGTTAATCTCACACAACTCTAAAGCTTTAACAATATCATTTTTTAGTAATTTAGAAACCATTTCTATTACTTCATCAGGTGTAAAACCTTTAGCTACTGGGGTACCTGTCCCATAAGAAGTAATGTTCGGATCCATAGAATCTACATCTAATGAAAGGTATATTGCATCACATTGCTTTAGGTGATCTAATGAATCATCTAATATCTTATCAATACCATTATCTCTGACCTCAGAAACACTAATAGTTTTCACTTCATGGCCTTCTATCAGGGCTAACTCTTCTTTTTCGTAACTCCTTAAGCCGATAAAAACTAAATCTTCAGGGTTTACTTTTGGGGTTATACCGAACAAGTTCTTAGATTTTTTCCAATATTTCTCAGCTTTTTCGCTTATTTCATTTCTCTGATATTTCAGATTATCTAACCCCATTGACATAGCAAGTGGCATACCGTGAACATTTCCCGATGGTGAAGTGTAAGGAGTGTGCATATCAGCGTGAGCATCTATCCAAACAATACCTAATCTCATATCTGGGTATGCTTTCTTTATACCAGCAATAGTGCCAGCCGCAGATGAGTGATCCCCGCTTATTACTAATGGAAATTTACCAAAACGTAATGAAGTTTCCACCTTATTACCCAATGTCTTAATCCGTTTATATATTTGTTTTAAACGAATTGCATGAGGGGTATTAATCTTTTTAAATAGAAGTTTGTTGTTCTTATCAATAGTAACTATTTCATTTTCATAAAATAGCTTAGAATCTTTGTTAATAGCGGCTATTCTAAGTCCATTTATTCCTACACTCGAGCCTCGAGTCCCGGCACCTAATTCTGAGGGGTTTTCTATAATCCTAAAGCTTTTCATATTTGTTTTTGTTCGTGTCCATATCTGATTTAGTCAAAGATAATTAACGTACTAATTAATCAAAAAATTGTGGAATGTTAAAAAACAAAAATTTTACTGATTAACTATAACTTTCTTAAGATTTTACGTATATGATATAATGTATGAAAATTAACTTTAATTGAAAATGATGTCGTTAGCCTATGAATAATGATTACTACCCAATTCAGCAACCACATGATTTACCTTCTAAAGAAAAAGAAGAAGGAATGAGTGCTTACTTTATGATGTTTGCGTCTCTAGCTGCTGGTATACCACTACCGATATTAAACATAATAGCTGCAGCTATATATTATCATGTGAACAAACATAAAAGCAGATTCGTTCAGTTTCATTCACTCCAGTCTTTGCTATCTCAGCTGCCTGTAAGTATTCTTAATTTTGGACTGGTAGTCTGGGTTATCTACCTGTTTAGGAGTAATTTCGATGTATCATTATGGTTTGTTCTCTATGCTGTTATGACAGCACTGTTCAATCTATTATACCTGATCTTTAGTATTGTTGCAGCAATAAAGGCAAGAAATGGCAGAATGTACTATTTCATTTTTTTTGGTAATTATTGCTATGAAAAAGTCTATAAAGTTCGTAATATAGAAGAAGAAAAGTTTAGAAAAGAAAAAGAAGATTATGGCGAATAAGAAAAAAATGAAGCGCGATTTTTTTGTGCTTTTGGGATTATTTATAGCTGCTTGGATATTTTTAACCTACTATGATCCTGATGATAGTGATTCCGTGGAAGAGGAACAAGAAACAATATCAGATGTAAAAATAGATGAAGAAAACCCCGAACAATTGGAATTAACAGTGGAACTTATATCCACGTTAAGATACAAAGATATTGATAATGACAATTCAGATATTGTTAAAGTATTAGACGAAGTTGAGAGGGTTGTAAAAAATAATGGTATTGACTTTAAGTTATATCTGGATAATAGTAATGAAGTCAACCTGTATTCTCTACCCTCAAACTTAGTTGTTATAACAAGAGGATTGTTAAAAACAGTAGATAGTGCTGAACAATTAGTTGCTCTAGTATGTCATGGAGTTGGGCACTTAGTTTATAATCATAATATTGAAGAATTAGAGAATAGCTTAAAGATTGCTGTAGTCTATTCAGATATGGGTTCTGCTTTTGATGAGGCACATATAGTGCTTAACAAAAATAAATATTCTTCTGATATGGAGAGTGAAGCTGAAAAATATGCTATTGATCTAATGAAAAATATCTGGGTTTCACCTTCTGTACTGGGCGAATATTATGCCTCATTATATAAGAATATTGAGAATGTCCCAAAGTTTTTGGGAGCTCATACAAACTCTAACGAGAGAATAAAGATTTTGAATTCTGCTGGTAAAAATGATCAAAAAATTAGTTTTACATTCAACTGGGATGAAGTTAAAGAATCATTATGATTAACATTTCTTTCCACCCAAGTTACCACCACGGACTGCCAGAGAATCATAAATTCCCTATGTTGAAATATAGCGAGTTAGTGAGAAAGATTAAATCTGAAAAAATCTTTTCGGAAGAAAATTTTTTTTCTCCTAGACCACTTGATGAAAATCTACTTTTATTAACTCATACTGAGGAGTATGTTAATAAAGTTAAAAATATCAAATTGGAAAGAAAGGAAGAGAGAAGAATGGGATTCCCACAAAGTAAGCAACTTTACGAACGTGAATTAATAATTACCAATGGAACTTTGAGAGGTGCAGAACTAGCAATATATAATGGGCTTTCATTCAATATTGCTGGTGGTACTCACCATGGATTTTCTTATAAAGGCGAAGGTTTTTGTATATTTAATGATATAGCAGTAGCTGCTAACACTATGCTTTATAATGGTATAGCTAGAAAAGTTTTAGTTATTGATCTTGATGTTCATCAAGGTAATGGTACTGCTGAGATTTTCGACAAAGAGCCGAGAGTGTTCACATACAGTGTACATGGTAAAAATAACTACCCCCTTAAAAAAGAAATATCTGATAGGGACACTGAACTTGATGATTTGACTGGTGATAAGGAGTATTTGAATATAATTAGTGAAGAAATTCCTTATTTACTTGATTCAGAAAAACCTGATTTTGTGTTTTATCAATCCGGAGTTGATGTATTAGAGTCTGATAAATTTGGGAGACTCTCACTTACTATTGATGGCACAAGGAAGAGGGATGAAATTGTATATAGTGAATGCAAGAAAAGAGGCTTACCTGTATCTTGTACTATGGGTGGTGGCTATTCTAAAGATTTGAATTTAATTTTAGAAGCTCATTTAAATACTTATATTATTGGAAAAAAATACTATTATTGAAAAATTGTGGAGGTGGTGGGGATCGAACCCACGTCCGAAGAACTGCATCTGAAGCGTCTACAATCATATTCTTTCTATAAGTGTTCATCAAGCAAGTAACCGAAAGACAGGGCTTGCAAGATATATCAGCTTTTAGTTTCGCCTAAGTCCCAGCTGAACTGACTTCGACTATCCTGTCAGGTTTCGACACCTCAATATAAATATGAACAGGCACATATTTAAAGAGATGGGTTACCTAAAAATTATGTTATTTAGGCAGCCATTGCAAAATTATCTTCTGCATTTGTTTGTTTTACCGGTTTTATTAGCGTGCACCACCGATAGCAGCACGGATTGCAACATCCAAAATTCGACACTCCGTCGAATCCATGTCACCCCCAATTTTCAAAGAGCTTATACTTATATAGACTATTTAAGAGTATAGTTATTTTACTCTTTCGTGCTCAGAAGTAAGTAGTTTTATTTCTTCTTCTGTAATTTTTTTATCTCTTCGTCCCATTACTATGCTACAAACTTCTATTGCTTTGTTTAGTTTGTATACTGGTGAACTATGTAAGCCACCCCATGAGAATGATTTTATATGGTTTGACAGAAAGCCAGGTCTCACCAAAATCCCACATACACCAGCTATAGTTCCTGTGTTGAACTGAGTATTGATAGCTGACTTGGTGTGGTCACCACAAATTAGACCAAGGAACATTGTTCCAGATGATATTTCTTCATCTTTCTGTATTACTTTTATCTCAGAGTAAGTGTTTTTCAAATCTGATGTGTTTGTATCTGCACCTAAGTTAACCCATTCACTTAAAAAGGAATGACCTAAGAATCCATCGTGTTGTTTGTTGCTGTATGACTGTATTATAGAACTTTCTACTTCGCCACCAACCTTACAAACTTCTCCAATCGATGTGTCTTGATAAATTTTTGCACCTACTTTTATGGTGGAATTCTTACCAATATAACAAGGACCGAGTATAGTCGCTCCAGACATTATAGTAACATCCTCGTCTATTATGACAGGGCCATTAGTTGCATCTATTACCACATTGGGCTTTATCTTTGATTTTTCAGAGATAAGTATATTCTTTTTGTCGACTAAATATACACCTTCATATGTTGAGTAATCTGCCAATGACATGTCAGAGAAAAAGTATCTGTCTTCTTTAATAGCTTCTGAATTTTCAGAAATTGCATCCCATATATAATTCAAATATTTTATATTATCTGGTAAATTATATACCTCGTATCTGAGATCAGCATCATCAAGACATTTGATACTATTAAAATTTATATACTCATTAGTAAATATCCCTACTGTTTGGCCTTGCAACTTGATTAAGTAGTTTTTATTTTCGAATACAATTTTTCCAATTTCATAATGTAAAGTTTCGTCTAATATCAACTGAGACGAAAGTATTAAATTATAAGCACCAGGAGTAATAGTATTTTTTATGTTAAATCTTTTCAGGAATGAATTAAGTTTATCTTCATTTGCACAAGCGAAAGAAATATTAAAATCTGGGTACTTCGATAGGTACTTTTCAAATAATCTCTTGGCACCTACTCTGAGTTCCCATACAGGATGAAGTACGGAAAATGGGTAAAATCTATCATTTTCTTCATTATCGAATAATATGATAGAATCTAAATTCATTCTGATTCAGATTGTTTTTTTAATTTTAATACAGCTTTAACAAAATCAATGAATAATGGGTGTCCTGATACAGCTCTTGATTTTAGCTCTGGGTGAAACTGAACACCAACAAACCAAGGGTGGTCGTTCAATTCTACTATTTCGACCAAATTGCCATCTGGTGAAAGTCCTGAAAGTGTCATACCATTTTTTTCTAAGACTTCTCTGAACTGGTTGCTAACCTCATAACGATGTCTGTGTCTTTCAGAAATCTCCAATTCGCCATAAGCTTTATGAGCTTTGGAACCCTTAGTTAATTTGCAAGGGTAGGCGCCTAATCTCATAGTGCCACCTTTGTCTTCAACGTCCACTTGGTCAGCCATAATGTCAATTACATTCTGATCATTTTTATCGAATTCAGCTGAGTGTGCGTTCTTAAGTCCACAAACATTGCGAGCAAATTCAATTACTGAACATTGCATACCTAAACAGATTCCAAAGAAAGGAATTTTATTTTCTCTGATAAACTTAATTGCGTTAAGCTTGCCCTCTATTCCTCTGTTACCGAAACCAGGAGCAATTAGCACACCGTCATAGTCTTTTAGTAATTTCTTTGTTGTTTTAGCATCTAACATTTCTTCAGAGTTCAACATATCCAGCTTGACTCTACAGTTGTTAATAGATCCTGCGTGAATAAATGCTTCTGAAATACTTTTGTATGAATCTTCGTATTTGGTGTATTTACCTACTAAAGCAATTTTAACTTCGAATCTTGGTTTTTTTATTTTTCTTACGAATTTGTTCCAAGTGTCTAAGTCAATATCTTTAACTTTCACGCCTAATTTTTCTAATATAGTTTCTGTTAATCTCTTTCTCGCGAAGAACAATGGTACTTCGTAGATTGTTTCTACATCGCGTGATTCGAAAACAGCGTCTTCATCAACATTACAGAAGAGAGCTATTTTCTCTCTCATATCTTTGAGCAAGCTGTGCTCACTTCTACAAAGTAATACATCTGGCTTTATTCCATATTGCATTAGTTGTCTTACAGAATGCTGTGTTGGTTTTGTTTTCAGCTCTTTTGCAGCAGCTATGTAGGGTACATAAGTCAAATGAATATTAAGATAGTTACTCATACCGAGTTCATAGTTTAGCTGTCTTTGTGCTTCTAAGAATGGTAATGACTCAATATCGCCGACTGTTCCACCAATCTCAATAAGAACAAAATCTTTCTCCCCATCGAAAGCAGTCATTCTGTTCTTAATCTCATTAGTGATGTGGGGCACAACCTGTACAGTTTTACCTAAGTAATGTCCACGTCTTTCTTTTCTGATTACATTATCATAAACTTGACCAGCAGTTAAGTTGTTCAGTTGTGACAATGACTCATCTATAAATCGCTCATAGTGACCCAAATCCAAATCAGTCTCTGCACCGTCATCAGTTACATACACCTCGCCGTGCTGAGTTGGACTCATAGTTCCAGGGTCGATGTTAATATAAGGGTCAAGCTTCAGTATGCTTACACTGAATCCTCTTTGCTTTAATAAAAAAGCAATAGAAGACGAAGCTATCCCTTTACCTAATGAAGATACTACACCACCAGTGACGAATAAGTATTTCGTCTTTTTTAGTTTTTTAGATTGAGCCATTTAATATCTAACGATTTTGTTAATTTAGATTAAATCAATTTCAAAAATAGAAAAAATGCTGCTAAGTATCAATTTTACTTTTGCAACTTTTTTTAATTATATGATAAATAATAAGTTTAAACTGATTCCGATACTCATCGCAATAATTGCATTATCGACACTTAGTGGTTGTTGGCATAAGAAAAGTGATGATGAAAATACAATCAGATTTTGGCACTTTTGGAGTGAGCCTTATCAAAGGGTAGTGGTTGATTCGTTAGTTAAAGTGTTCGAGAAACAACACAATGCCTCAGTTGAAGTAACAGAGCTTAGCTGGGCAGACGGCAAGGTAAAGCTAATGGCCGCCTTCAATTCAGAAACTGCACCTGATGTATTGGAGCTTGGCTCCGATTGGGTGGCTCAGTTTTCATCAGCAAGTGTATTGGCAGATATAACCGATAGTGTTGATGCTAATAAATACTTAGACTTTGCTATGGAGCCAGCAATGTGGAAGGGGAGTGTGTTCGCTCTTCCTTGGATTGTTGACACACGTGTTATGTTTGTTAATATGGATTTACTCAAAGCTGCAGGTTTTGATGAGCCACCCCGAGATTTCAAAGAAATGGTAGAAATGGCTAAAGCAGTAAATGGCAATGGGAAATATGGATTCGGAGTGAATGGTTCGGACAGGCACAGATTATACAAGAAAGTTCTAAGCTATATCTGGTCAGAGGGTGGAGTGATATATGAAAATGGCAATTTCGTTTTCGATTCGGAGGAAGTGATTTCAGCAGTTGAAAAGTATAAGAAAATTGGTAACTTTGGATTAGTTGGGCCGCAAAAAGAATTAGATAAAAACTTTGCTCAAGGTAAGATTGCCTTTTGGATTTCGGGCAGTTGGTTGATGAAGAAAATAGATTCATTTGATAAGATTGATGATTTGGGATTGATGGAAATGCCCGATATGGCTGCAAAAGGAATGTCATTTGCAGGTGGGGAATACCTAACAGTGGACAACAGAAGTGAGAATAAGGAATTGGCTATCAATTTTGTTAAGTTTATGACTGATGGAAAAAACTCAATTGAGTTTTGCAAAAAAATACCTGAGGGTGGCTTTCCAGCAGATAGGGAATATTACTCAAAGAAGTTTTATGATAACGAATACAAAGCAGTATTTGCAAGCCAATTAGCTAACTCGAAGATGACACCTGTCCACCCAGATTGGTTGGAGATTGAAGAGTTATTTGAGCATGCTGTAGAGTTAGTATTGTACGATAAAATGACAAGTAGAGAGTCTATGATAAAGTTACAGAAAAAAGTAGAGGATATGTAAAATGGGTCATAATCATGGTCACTCTCATAGCCATTCACACCATCACGGAGATTTGAGTGGTAAGCGATTGGGCTTTTCTGTTATATTGAACTTGACAATTACAGTAGTGCAAGTGATTGGCGGTATTCTGTCGAACTCATTATCATTGCTTTCAGATGCGGTACATAATTTCAGCGATGGCGTGGCTCTGTGGATTGCCTACGGTGCTAATAAGATGGCAGGGAAAGATGCAACAAAGCAGATGACATTCGGCTACAAAAGGATTGAGATACTCGCTGCTTTTGTGAATGCAATAACTCTGATTGCTATAATTGGCTATTTGGGTTACGAAGCATTCCGAAAGTTCTCTAACCCAGAAGTAATAGACGGTTCACTAATGTTGATAGTTGCTACTATTGGGCTGCTTGCTAACTTGATTTCTGTATTCCTACTTCACCAAGACAAAGACCACAATATGAATATTAGGGCTGCCTATGTGCACCTGATGAGTGATACTCTGTCGTCTGTGGCGGTAATTGGTGGTGGCTTGCTGATTATGTTCTACGATATGTATTGGGTTGACCCAGTGGTCACTCTGTTGATTTGTATTTACATACTTTACCACACAATTGGCTTGATTAAGGAGAGCGGTAAGATACTAATGCAGAGCAAACCAGATAACGCAACAATAGAAGAAATCAATAAGTTTATTCTGCAATATGATAAGATAGCAAATGTTCACCACGTTCACTATTGGTCGCTGAGTGATGAGGATAGCTACTTAGAGTGCCACATAGACCTAACTGAAGACCTGAAGATATCAGAAGTGGATGAGATTAGACAGAAAATCACAAATGGATTACACGATGAGTTCCACATACACCACTCTACTATCCAAATGGAATTCAACTGCTGCGAGGAGAAAGATTTGATTCCGAGTCATTAATGGGTACAAACAATTAAAATAGACGCGAGCAATCCAAATGAATAACCTTATAGTCAAAGAGTGGGAGATAAAATGATTAAAAGTATACTAATTATTTATATATTTCTTACTTCAATCTATCTTGTTTATTCAAACGAAAATATAAATGATAGTTTAAGAAAGGAATTGAAGATTGAAGTACGTAAAGATATTCAAGCTAGTTTGTTAATTAACTTATTTTATGATGATGTAGTTAACAATAAGAGTTCCCTATCTGATGTAGATGATATATTGCTTGATTATGAACGACAATACTTGCTATATTTAGATTTTACTGATGATACTTTAACTTTTTATGACAAAAAATTTACATTAGTCAAGTATAATTTTGATTTCGTGAGCTCATCTACACAGTCAGTATGGGATGACTCGACTAAAGTTCCTGAAGAAAAGCTTGGATTTGAGGAACTTACATCGTACATGTCCCACTCCCTTAATATGCTTAATTATGATGCCATTCATAAACTACATAAGAATGGGTTATATTTATTATCAATAGATAAAAAGTTCTTTACAAAAATAAATATAGAATCGGACTGCTTATTTCTAGTTGATACACTGACAAGTAAATCAGTAAAAAAAGATATTCAATTGAAATATTATCATTATATGCCAAAGGAAATTAAGGTTGAAATTAGTGATTCCCATTTCTTTTTTATTCAGAGGTGTTAAATAAGTATTTTTCAGGAAGGATTGTTTATAAATCAAATTATGGCTATATAATGTCCTTAACAAATGGGGTTTTGAAATGAGGATTCTTGCCTTTTTCATATTATTGTTTACTTCAATTTATTCTTTATGCACAAAAGACTTTACTCATTATCATGACTTAAGAAAAGAAATTGCAAGTAGCTTAACATTAAACTATTTCCATTTAAGCATTAGTTGTGATGATTCAGAAGATAATAATTTAGCTATTTTAGACCCTACTTGTCTATACAACCTAGAATTAAAAAAATCAATGATAAACTAAGTATAAGTAATATTGAATATGAATTATTAACTTATAAATTTAACTTTACGTTTAGCTGCTCCAGTAATAATTGGACAGATACATTAAACCATGATTTGTTTTCTGATACATTAGAAACATATAAAAGGTCTTTGGAGTACTATTCAGCAGTTAATAAACTACATTTAAACGGTTTAATAGGGTATGATTCGGTAGGTAATAGGTTAAGAAGTATAAGTGGCACTTCTATGGTCTCAAATATAGAATTGCAATTAAAGAAAGATTTAGATTCTGTATCAATACTACGATTAATTAATTTAAAATACTACAATTATACCAATCCATTAACAGATGAAAAAATGGAATGCACACCCCCCGAAGCTCTTTTTATGCACTTATACTACTTAGCTATTGTAAAGGACAATACGGCAGCTGCAAAGCTCTTACTCGACAAAATAGACACTTATAGTAAAGATAATGAACAAGATGAAGACTTCGACTCTATGAGTTATGAAGAGCTTGTAGAACGTCAAAGACAACTAAATGAATTAAGGTCTATAGAAGACTTGAAAGAGGAAATAATAGAGCTACAAGAGATAATTGAAATGAAGGAAGGGGGGGAGCTTAGAAAACCATAAGACCAGTAAATACTGGTAAATACTGTATATTTCGCACACAAATCAACTATATGAGTAGTTATTGCAGCAATGTAGAACTACTCTTTTTATCTAATTAAACCCCCGTAAAAGTCTTTATATAAACTATTATTTATTTTTTTAACCTAACTTATTTTCTATATTTGTTTTGGACTCATTTAAGAACAAAGCAACAACCTATGAAATCAATATTTACTCTTTCAATAATTCTAACCTTATTATTAATATCTTGTAGCAGTCCGACAGATACTAAAGATAAGAATACACCCAGCGAAACAATAAAAGTTGCAACTTGGAATATTCAAATATTTGGACAATCTAAACTTTCAGATACAACTACTATGAGTGTAATTAAACAAGTTTGTTCTGAATTTGATTTGATAGCTATTCAGGAAATTAGAAGTAAAGAACAAGATGTTATTCCAACCTTAATTGATAGTTTAGGCAACGGTTGGAGCTATGTAATTAGTAGAAGGTTAGGCAGAACCCAAAGCAAAGAACAATATGCCTTTGTGTATAATGAAAATGTATTTTTAATAGATACATTCCAGACCACCGACCCATTAGACCAAATACATAGAGAACCATTCGGAGCTACTTTTGAGATTAGCAATAAGGAATATACATTCTTAAACGTACACACCGACCCAGATGAAGAAGAAATTGAAAGTTATTATTTAGATACTTTGGCAAGGTTGCATAATGCTATTTTGTGTGGTGATTTCAATAGACACCCTGAAAGATATTCAAATGATTATTTCTTTGAAGAATACAACTACTCATTAGAAGTAAATGAGTTTACTAATATAGCTGAATCCCAAAGCTATGATAATTTTCTATTTATTAAACCGATGTATTACAAAGGAACTATTTATAATTTTAGAGATAGTTTAACCTTATCTGAATCAGTTACAAAAGATGTTTCAGACCATTATCCTGTATATATTCAGATTAAATAGCATAAAAGATACACCAATCACTAAATTATTCTACACCAAATAAAGTTTTTTATAATAATAACTGTCAACCTATACTAGCGTAAGACAATATCAAGGAGGAGTTAGAATATGGAAGTCCTCCCTGATAAGGGAGGATTTAGGATGGTTCTTTCCACTTCTATTTAAAATTATACAAATGACTCAACTAATAAATATATCGATTTCATAATTCCTACCAATATCTCAAAAGAAATCCGTATATTAAAATATGAAATCAATAATAATAAGTTTAATATTAATACTATTTGCCACAAATCTTTACTCTGCAAATCAAGTTCTAACTGCGGATATAGATGAAGGCATTGGCAGCTTTACCTCTGAATATATATCTACTTTGGTAGATGAAGCAGAGGAAGGTGAATACGAAGCGCTTATCATAACCTTAGATACCCCAGGTGGTTTGCTCGATGCAACCAGGGACATAGTAAGTACAATATTGGAGTCCGAAGTTCCTGTTATAGTCTATGTTGCTCCTGGTGGGGCAAGGGCTGGCTCAGCGGGAGTTTTTATCACTCTTTCGGCCAATGTAGCTGCTATGGCTCCGGGAACAAATATCGGTGCCGCACACCCAGTTGGAATGGGTGGTGAATCTGGCGATAGTGCTGAGGTGATGACCCAGAAGGTGTCTAACGATGCTGCCGCTCTGATTAGATCAATAGCTAAGAAAAGAAATAAAAATATTGATATGGCTGAGCTGACTGTAAGAAATTCAAGTTCCTATTCGGAAACGGAAGCATTGGATAGCAACTTGATAGATTTTATTGCTAAGAACAAAAAAGAACTATTGAAATTAGTGCACGGTAAAGTAGTCAGTACGGCAAGCGGAGATATTAAACTAGATACAAAGAATGCTGAATTAGTAGAGCGTGAGAAGAACTGGAAGGAAGGACTACTCAGTTTCCTTTCTGATCCAAATATAGCTTATATATTTATACTATTAGCTATGTATGGTATATTGATTGAGTTCTATAATCCAGGGTCAATTTTTCCAGGTGTTATCGGAATAATTTCGGCAATTATAGCTGGGTTTTCTCTACAAATGCTACCTGTAAATTACGCTGGTTTAGCACTTATGGTCGTCTCAATCGTATTGTTTATTATGGAAGTCAAGATAGTATCCTTTGGGTTATTATCATTGGGAGGTGTAGTTACATTCCTGCTCGGCTCCATTATGCTAATTGATTCACCCGGAGACTTTATGAGTATTGGCTTAGGAATTATTATACCATCAACAGCTGTTACAGCTGCCCTGTTTATTGGTGTGGTCTATTTGGCAGTTAAATCACAGAGAAAGAAAGTTTCATCTGGTGTAAGCACCTTGGTAGGCAAAGAAGTAGTAGTCTTTAGTGATATAAAACCCCCTCAGTTAGGTAAAGTGAAGGTAACTGGGGAAATATGGAAAGCAAAAGCTATTGAACAGATGAATAAAGGTGAGTTTGCCAATATTACAGCTGTTGATGGGTTAACACTAACAGTAAAGAAAATAGAAAAGAGTTAATTTAAATTAAGGAGTTAAATATGGCAATACCATTTATTGTATTGATAGTTTTTGGAGCGTTTTTATTCTTCTCGATGATAAAAATCTTGAACGAGTATGAGCGTGGTGTGATTTTCAGATTAGGGAAATTGCAGGGCGTAAAAGGGCCTGGACTAATAATATTAGTGCCTTTTATCGATAAGATTATGAAGATAAGCTTGAGGACTGTAGTTCTCGATGTAGAATCTCAGGATATAATCACTAGAGATAATGTGTCGCTGAAAGTAAACGCAGTGCTTTATTTCAAGGTAGTACACCCAGATAAAGCTGTGATTGAAGTAGAGAATTATCTATATGCTACTAACCAACTAGCACAGACTACTCTGAGAAGTATAATTGGTCAATCGGAGTTAGATGAGGTATTAGCTGAAAGGGATAAGATTAACGAAAAGCTACAAACTATAATCGACGAAGAGACTGAGTCTTGGGGTATCAAAGTAACTGCTGTAGAAGTAAAACAAGTTGACTTGCCGCCAGAAATGCAACGTGCTATGGCAAGACAAGCAGAAGCAGAGAGAGACAGAAGAGCGAAAGTGATTAACGCAGAAGGTGAGTTCCAAGCGGCTCAGAAGCTAACGGATGCTGCTATCCAAATGGAAAAACACCCAACAGCACTCCAACTGAGATACTTACAAACGCTAGCTGACATTGCTACTGAAAACAATTCGACTACTATATTCCCAATCCCAATTGACTTGTTCAAACCATTTGTGAATGGTGGCAATGCCAATGGTGGTAATATGGGCGATTTGGAAGGAACTATCAGGAAGTTCATCGAATCGCAAAGTAAGTCGTAGAAACTAACTAATATTAGATTTATTTACTAAACTCCTGCAGCTATTTTAGTTGAGGGAGTTTTTTTAGTTAAAGTATCAAATGATAGTATCAGTAAGACACATAAGAATAAAAAAAGGAGATTATTAACTAATCTCCTTTTTAATATTTAATCTATTCTAAAAGTTCCCCTAAGCTTTAATCCACTTAACCAAATCAGAGAACTTCGGTTTTTTACCAGTCATTAATATACCAATTCTGTATATCTTAGCTGACACCCATACGGCAACAAAGAAGAAGCCGATAAGTGCAGCTGCCGAGGCAATTACTTCTATTATTGGTACATTCGTAGCGGCTATTCTTACTATCATTATAAGTGGTGATGTAAGAGGCACTATTGATAACACAACTGCCAGAGTGCTGTCTGGGTTGTTCATTATCTGTGGTGTAATCATAATTGCTAAGATTATTGGCAGTGTTACAGGAAGCTGCAATTGTGCTGCATCTTGCTCATTGTCAACTGCTGCACCAACGCCTGCAAAGAGAGTTGCGTAGGTGAAGTAACCCATAATGAAATAGAAAAGGAAACCAAGAAAAAGCGTAAAATCAACTCCTGGGATTGATAAACCTTGAGTTTGATCCATCATATTCCCACCTTGTGCTTGTGCCATTTCTGTCATTCCTTTTACAGATTCCGGGTCACCGAAAATCAATGGTTCAAGTAGAGTTAGGAGACCAAAGCCAAGCAGTAGCCAGAATATTATTTGGGTGAGCCCCACAAAGCCGATACCTATTACTTTACCCATCATTATTTCAAATGGTTTAGCAGAAGAAGCAAGCACTTCTATTATTCTGTTCGATTTTTCTTCTATCACACCACGGCTAACAAAACTACCGTATATGAAGACTAAGAAATACATAGCGAACCCAAGACCATAACCGACATAGGCCATTGCCTTGGTGTCGTCTTGTTCCGTTTCACCAGTCTCTGTTATCTTGTTTGTGTTTATGTTGACTCTTTGCTTGATTAAATCTATGACATCAGGGTCAGTGCCTATTCTTTCTAGTCGTTTAACTCTCACTATCTTATTTAGGTCAGATTCGAGTGATGATATTAGCCCGAGACCACCACCACCAGTTGTGTAAACTGAAGCTTCGCCTTTGTCTAATATATCCTCAGGTATTACTACATAGCCATCTATTGTTTCTTTTTGCAGTTCTTCTTTTAGTTCTGCTATACTCTTTTGTGTACTGTAATAAAGACTTGTATCTGCTGCAACTAATTGCTTTTCGATCACAGTGCTTTGGTCAATAATTGCTAATTTTTTACTTGTGTCACCAAATGACATTGATATATAGACGATGATTCCAAGTAGTGCGACTAATCCTAACGGACCAAGAATAGTACCAATTAAAAAGCCCTTAGTCTTTACTTTTGAGATATACTCGTGAGCAATTATGGTTTTAATTTTACTATACTTACCCATTTGCTACCTCGCTTCCTTTTACAGAATCTATGAATATTTCATTGATTGACGGCTCTACTAACTCAAATTTGTAAAGCGACAGAGTCTTATTAATCTCTTCTAAGAATTTGGTAGAATCGAATGATTCGTCAGTTATTTTTAATTCTAATCTGTGTGTGCTTTGGTTCACCACTTTGAGTTGCGGATGCGCAAGAACTGAGCTTGCATCACCTTCAAATTCGAGCAGTATAGTGTCCCTACCAAAGCTTTTCTTTATCTGCCTTACGTTTCCTTGTAATATAGTTTTGCCTTTGTTAATTAGGCACATGTCGTCACAAAGCTGTTCTACTTGGTGCATAACGTGAGTTGATAGTATTATGGTTTTACCCATCTCCTTAAGCTCTAATATTACATCCTTAAGCATTTCAGCATTTATTGGGTCAAATCCTGAGAAGGGTTCATCTAATATAAGTAACTCGGGTTCGTGGAGTAGGGTAGAGATGAACTGTACCTTTTGTGCCATACCTTTCGAAAGGTCTTGTATTTTTTTGTTAGACCAGCTAGCAGCGTCAAATTTGATTAGCCATTTTTCAGCTCTTTTCTTAGCGTCTTCTTTACTTACTCCTTTTAGTTTAGCAAAGTAAATCAACTGATCCATTACTTTTTGTTTCTTGTATAGTCCACGCTCTTCTGGTAAGTAAGCAACTCGGTTCTGAGTTTCATTACTAACTGCTTCACCGAAAACCTTTATAACACCTGAATCAGGCATATATATATTGTTTATCATTCGGATCAGAGTAGTTTTACCTGCGCCATTAGGTCCTAAAAGACCAAATATTGTACCTTTATTGACTTGGAGTGATATATCATTATTTGCTAGATAGTCACCAAACTTCTTGTGTACGTTTTCTACCAGTATTACTGGTTCGCTATTTTGATTTTGCATAGATGTGTAAGAATTCCTTTTCTTCTTCTGTTAGTGATTTAAACCCGAGCGCGTTTATTTTATCCAAAATATCGTTCAATATTTCTTCATTTTGTTCTGGATCTTCTTCCGAGAAGGTAATTAATTCTTCTTGTGGCTGTGGTTTTTGCATTTCCATAGACTTGTAAGTGTCTATGAGAGCAGGAGTAGGCTCCAAATCTCTTCTTTCTGGCATTTTGTATACTTGGAATCGATTTAAATCAAATTCCTTAGTTTCATTTTTTAAAATGAAATACCCTAAAAAACCAGTTAGGAATCCAATACCCAACATAGCAGGTGATGGACTGATTATATCACTGTTTATTCCCATAGCCCCTGTTCCCAAAAGATAGAGTGCTGACCAGCCTACTAATATAAAGATTGGGAATGCTGTTCTATTTAATCTTATTGATTTGAAAAACCTTTTATCTTTCTGTCTGTTGAATAACGCATATAGAGATAATACAAATGCTGAAAGAGCTTCAATTCCAAAAACAGGTGTTTTCGGGGAGTTAAAGTTCAACATAAAAAGTACCATTCCAATAAAGAAAACAGCGAAAGAGAATGAGAAGTCAAAAACTCCTTTGTTAAGCTGTTTCTTAATTTGTGGAGCTAAGTAATAGAGCGCTACGAAACCAATAAATGCATTTGCTATATTACCATAAATAAATGGGTAAGTAGCAAATCTCCATAGTTGCATTTTATTGGTGAGCATTTCAGCATCTACAACCATATAACTAGCAATTGCACCATTGAGAAAACTGTCAACTAGGAATATGACAGCTGAAAATATTGCTAATACTCTATATATGCTAAAATTTGTCACAATTTTTACTTCAATGAGTCAATAAGGGAATCTATTTTATTAATATCTAAATTTTCGTGAAAGTCTTCGTTGATTGCCATCATAGGTGCACCACTACAAGCTCCCATACATTCCATTTCCTCTAAAGAGAATTTACCATCTGCTGATGTCTCGTTACTTTTGAGATCTAATTTGTCTGAAATCATTTTGTATATTTTATCACCTTGATGAAGCATACATGAAACATTAGTACAAACTTGAAGGTGGTATTCTCCTCTTGGCTTTTGCGAAAACATTGTATAAAATGTAACCACACCATAGATATGAGAATATGACTGATCTAATAGCTCAGCTATGTATTCCATCATTTCTTTAGAAATGTGTCTATATTTTCTTTGAGCCATCCATAAAACTGGTATTACAGCAGCTTTCTTATCAGGGTATTTTGATATATAATTTTCAACTTCTTTAAGTTCTTCAGTCTCAAACTTGAATTCTTTTGCTTCCATGTTTCCTCTAATTTGAATTTTGTACTTACAAAAATAATATTTTTTTATAAGTTTTAAAGGTTTTTATTATTACTAAACCTATTTACAAACAATTTTAAATTTAACCAATGTTTTACAGCTATCATAACTTTATGAACCAATGATACTTTTATCTTTTTCTTGAAAACATTGTAATTATTTAGCTCTATTTTTTCTAACAAACGGAAATATATTTCATCCATTACTTGAGCAGGAAGCATTGAGTTTTTATCCTCTGACATAAGTTCTGATCGTGCTTCATAATAATATTTCTTTGCTCTATGTACCTGAAATTCCATTAATTTTATAAAGTTATTATTATATACTTCATTTATAAGGTCTTCTTCACTATAACCAAATTTCTCCATGTCTTCTTTTGGCAAGTAAATATAGCCATTGTCCTTGTCGTGTTTAACATCACGAAGTATATTTGTTAGTTGTAGTGCATAACCTAGATTGACTGCATATTGCTTTGTTGAATCGTATTTGTACCCAAATATTTCAATGCTCATTAGCCCAACAACTGATGCTACCGAGTAACAGTAGTCTTTCAATTCTGTAAAGCTTTGATAACGATTTTGGTATAAATCTCTTCTGCACCCTTTGATTAAAGTAATAAAATACTGTTTTGGTATGTTAAACTTGTCAAGTAGATCAGTCAAAGGTGCAATTAATATGTTTTTGTGTTCTTTATTATAGAGTTTCTCAATCTCTTTTTCCCACCAATTCAATCTCTTTTCTTTTCTTTCTATGACTTCTGGGCTAGTGCTTGATGTGCTATCTACTATATCATCTATATAACTACAGAAGGCATAAAGCGAGTTGATTGCAGCTTTTTCATCCTTTGGTAACAAGGAAAACGAATACAAAAAGTTAGACTTAACTTCCTCTATTGGTTTTTGCTTTTCGTATTGAGCTAAGCTCTTTTTTGTTATGCTTTCCATCATAAGGTCAAGGATTTTAATATTATACCAATGTAATCAACTTTATTCAATGCAGGTCTTTTAGATATTATTTTATCTTCTGATATTCTGCATTTCTCTAAAATACGTATTCCTGATGAAATTATTAATTTCAGTTCGAATTTTAATCGTTTGTTTTTAACAAGATAGAGTAAATTTATACCTTTTTCAAATAATTTTTCAGTTTTTGCATAAAGCTGATTCATGCATACGTTGAAATTAACAATATTATAACTAAGATTGTTACAGTCTAAATGATATTTTTCTAAATAATCTGAAGGTATAAAACAGCGCCCCTTTTCAATATCTCTACTTATATCTTGCCAAAAGTTAACTAATTGTAGTGCAGTACATATATCATCAGAGTAAGCTACAGCTTCAGCGTTATTATTATCAAATAATTTAAGAATCATTTCACCAACGGGGTTCGCAGAATAATCACAATAGTCCAACAGTTCTTCGAATGTTTCTGCATGGTGGAAGTAAATATCTTGTTTAAATGCTTTATTGAGTCTAATTAAATCTGTAGTTTCAATTTTAGTTCTAATAGTTGTGTCCACTACTGCTTTCAATATTGGTGTTTGCAATGAACTTGATGGTAATACTAAGTTATTTTCAATTTGGTTAAGCAGGCCATAGCGTTCAGATTTTTCAATTTCTAAGTTTTCGTCAGCTATATCATCACATAATCTTGAGAAGGCATAGATTGAATAAAAGTATTTCCTTAGGTGCTTAGGTATAAGTACAGAACCTACAGGAAAGTTCTCATAGTGAGAGGTAGCTAACTTTTTGCAATAAGAATATGCTTCGTCTAAATTACTAACATTTAGGTCCGAATTACTTGCAGCTAATGATTCTATTTCTTCGTAGGTATATTTCATAAAAAAAGCTCAGTTGGATTTAGGAACTGAGCTTTGAAGTTTTTATAATCTAAAAAGAGATTAATAATTAATAACTCTTGTATTGAGTATGTCTCATATCTTCGATTTCAGCATCTTTCTTAGCTTGATTTAACCATAAGAAATAAGTATTCCTTTGATTTTTTGCTTTAAGTTGCTGCATGTAAGAAGGTAAAGCATTATTTACTACTTCTTCACTTGGAGTCTCTTTACTAGTTACTTGAATTATATAAACAGCGTTATCACCCATAAATGGTTCAGATACCTTGTTGATAGGTGCATTCATAACATAATCGGTAAAGATGAAGTCTTTACCACCACCAGGGATAGCTCCGTTATTACTTATATTTTGAGCATTCTGTACTTGAAGAGATGGGTCAACCTCTGCTGCTTTTGTTATTACACCAGAACCTTTAATCTTGCTATATACTTCATTTGCTTTAGCTAATTGATACTCTAATGCTTTTTCTATTCTAACACTAGCTCTAACTTTTTCTTCTACAGCTTCAAAAGGTGCTATACCCTTTTCTGTAGCCCCAGTTACCTTTGCTACAATGTATCCATAGTTGTCAATTTCAATAGGTTCCAAAACTGTATTTAATTCAGAAATGAAAGCCTTGTCAGTTAAATACTGGCTTGTTAATGTTGGTCTTTGTTTGATAAATGGTGCTGTCTCTTGAACATTTAGTTCTAGTTTTTCAGCTAATTCATCAATATCAGCACCTTTTTCTAATTGATTTTTAAATGAAACGGCGTCTCTGATAATTTGATTTTTACTAATTCCAGACATCTTAGGAGTAATATTAATATAAGAATATTTGTATTCTTCAGATTTAATATCCTCTATTTTGATTACGTGGTAACCAAACTGAGTTTCTACTGGTCCAACAATATCACCAGGATTAGCATTGAAAGCAGCTTCTTCGAATGCTGGAACCATTTGTCCTTTTCCAAAGTAACCCAAGTCACCACCATTTTGTGCAGCTGATGGATCTTGCGAATTTTTTCTAGCCAAATCGTTAAAGTCAGCTCCGCCTTTAGCTTGATTCAATAAGTCTTTAGCTTTAGCCATTGCGGCATCTTTACCATCATCGAACTTAACAAGTATGTGGCTAGCTTTAACAACTTTGTTCTCGCCTGTTCTTACATCATCTAATCTTACGAAATAAGTACCATCAGATGCTCTGATAGGACCTTTAATTTCACCTTCGTTTATGTCAGTAAGGAATTGAGCTATTCTTGGCTCGATATCTTTAATTAATGTATAGTCAGATGTCTCACCATTGAAATCTCTTAGCTTCTCTGAAAAGACGCTGTCTTTACTAGAAGAGTCAGCAGTTATTAATAAACTACTAAGTAGATTCACTTTTTTAGAAGCACTTGCTGTGTCATTAGCAGAAGGCTTCAATCTAAAAGCTGCATATTTGATAGTTCTAGTTGCTTCTTGTCTGTATCTTTCTTTGTGTGCTTCATAGTATGCTTTAAGGTCTTCATCAGTTATGTTCAAATCATCATCTGAAACAGATGCTGTTGGAAACTTAATATATAATGCATTAGCCGTACTATTATTATCAATATAAGACTGTTTAGCATAAGTTTTAGAAACAACGCCAGTTGCAGTGTTTACTACATTAGTAAGCATTTGTTGTTTCTTTTGGTCACGCAAGTAATTTGTAATCATATTGATTTCATCACGGAACTGAGCCAATGCTTTTTGTCTTTCATTAGGATCCATATCAGGTGCAACTCTGTTGTAGTAACCTGCAGGATCAGTTAATAAGTCAACATAAGCTTGTCTTTGGAAAGTACCTGCTGAATCCATAAATCTTTGTTTCATAAAGTCTGGTGGATTAGAAAGTAATTCCTTTGCTACAACTTCTTCAGTTACATAAGCACCAGTTTTCTTAGAATATTGATCAACAATTTGACCATTTATCATAGTGTTGAACATCTGGTTTCTGACTTGTTTGTCATTAACAGGTGCATCTGGTTTTTGAGTTCTTTGGTTTTCTAACTCTTGACTTACATTTCTTTCGTAATCAACATATTTTATTTCTTCGCCATTAACAGTAGCAATCGGCATAGTTTGCGGATTGTTTGTAGCGGATGTAACTCCACCTATATCAGCATCTGCAAGTGCCATAAATAAAATAAAAACTACTGCAAAAGCCGTAAGAATCCACGGCGACAACGATCGTATTCTTTCAAAAGTACCCATTAGTATAAAACCTTAATTTATTAAATTTCTTTTTTGCAATTGAGTGCAAGTAACAAAAATAACAACGATATGGTAAATATCCAATAGTATTTGTTAGATTGTTAATATGTGTTTAGTTTAGTATATGACTAATAGCAAATAAATAAGTAATAAATAGATATGATAAAAGTAGGTAAATTTCAGATAGATGCAGTAGATACAGGTAGTCTAGCTCTAGATGGTGGAGCTATGTTCGGTGTTGTACCAAAAGCCTTATGGCAAAGAGCTTACACAAATGCAGATGATTTAAATAGAATACCTATGGCTAGTCGCCCATTACTTGTCCGTTGGGATGATAAAGTTATGTTGATTGACTCTGGTAGTGGTAATAAACTTGGCGAAAAATTAGAAAAAATATATGATATAGACCCTAAATTAACTCCAATTAATATTGGACTTTCGAAATATGGTTTGACTGCAGACGATATTACCGATTTCGTTTATACACATTTACACTTTGATCATTCTGGTGGGTCCACAATTATGGAGAATGGTGAGCCAATCCCAATTTTTACAAAAGCAAAGCATTATGTTCAGAAAGAACAATACAAATGGGCAATGAACCCAACAATGAAAGATAGAGCTTCATTTATGCCTGTGAATTGGGAACCTGTCAATGCAAATGGAATGTTAGAGTTTCTAGATGGGAAAGGGGAGATTTTTCCAGGTATAACTGTTATTCCTGTAGATGGACATACCAAAGCTATGCAAATGGTTAAGATAAGCGATGGGGGAGAAACACTTCTTTTTGGAGCAGATTTGACTCCAACAACTGCTCATATTAGCTACCCATTCATTATGGGTTATGATAATTTCCCACTTACTACACTCGCAGAAAAGAAAAAGCATTTTCCTATTGCGTATGAAGATAAGTGGATTGTCGTTTTTGAGCATGACCATGAGGTGCAGGCGGGAAGATTAGGGTCTGGTGAAAAAGGAATTTTTGTAGAAGAAAAGATTCAAATTAGTGAGTTATAGATTTATCTAAGAATTATATAAATAAAAAGCATAAAATGTTTTGCAGTTAATAAAATATCTGTTAGATTTGTAGTTCTTGTAAAATCAGGATAATAAAAATGGCAAAGAAGCAAACATTCGACGCAAAAGGAAAAGGTTCAGACCTAATTTCAGTAAAAGTATTGAAATGGTACCAAGATGAAAATCGTGATACTTTAAGACTTTTGACAAAATTAATTAAGGTTAAAGACCTTAATGAACTACAAAAAATAGAAATAAATAAATAGGTTAGTTTTATGAAAAAGGGAATACATCCTGACTATCATGTTGTTGAAATAGTGATGACAGATGGTACAACTTATAAGACTAGATCTTGCTACAAAGATGACAGAATGGTTTTAGAAATTGATTCTAAATCACACCCATTCTACACTGGTAAACAAGTTTTAGTCGATACTACTGGTAGAGTAGATAGATTTAAGAAACGTTTTGAAAAATCGAAAAAAATACAAGAATCGCGAGGTATATAATGTCAGCTATACATCCAATGCAAACTGGAGCAGCAGCTCGTACTAAAAATAAAAGTAAACCGAATCCATTAGGTAAGCAAAAAGTTATCGATTATATGGATATCAAATTCCTTGGCAGATTCACGAACGATCAAGGTAGAATTCTACCTAGACGTATCACTGGAGTTTCTGCTTACCAACAAAGAAGAATTGCGAAGGCTATCAAGCATGCTAGACACCTAGCTCTTATGCCATTCGTAGCTCAAGATATTTCGTAATCTAATTGCGAAGTTAGAAAATTTATAACCTCTACTGTTTTCAGTAGAGGTTTTTTTTGTGTTCTAATTCTATAATCATAAAAAAAACTGCAAAGGGATTACCAATGCAGTTTGTTAAATATATACCAGCTTAATTCTTAGTGCTTAAAGTGGCGCATTCCTGTAAATATCATTGCAACATTATTTTCATTTGCTGCTTTAATTACTTCTTCATCTCTTATTGAGCCACCTGGCTGAATTACAGCAGTAGCTCCTGCTTTTACTGCTTCCAATAGCCCATCTGCAAATGGGAAAAATGCATCTGAAGCTACCACGCTACCTTGCAAATCAAGTTCCATAAGCTTAGATTTTTCAACGGCTATTCGTGATGAATCTATACGTGACATTTGACCTGCACCTATACCCAAAGTTCTGTCTTTTTTACCATAAACAATTGCATTCGATTTCACATGTTTACAAACTTTCCAGTTGAACATTAGTGCTTGCCATTCATCATCAGTTGGTTCACGGTCAGTTACTACTTCCATTTTCTCATTATTAATTAATACCGAGTCAGCTGATTGTGATAGTAAACCACCAAGTACAGATTTCAACTCGTATCCTTGTGCTTCTTTCAGCTTATCATAGTTAAGTTTGATTAATCTTCTATCTTTCTTCTTCATTAGGTGCTCTAGTGCTTCGGTCTCAAAATCTGGAGCAATTAAAACCTCTGTGAACATGCTATGGATTTTTTCTGCCATTTGCATATCCAATGTCTTGTTCATAGCAATAATGCCACCGAATGGAGAAACTTTATCTGTTTCAAAAGCATTTTCGTAAGCAGTTACTAAGTTACTACCTCTACCAACTCCACATGGGTTTGTATGCTTTATTATAGATACTGTTGGTTCATCATCATCAGAAAATTCGTTTATAATTCTCGCCGCAGAGTCAATATCAATTATATTATTGTAAGACAAGTCCTTTCCATGCAGTTTGTCAAATATTTCTGTTATATTACCATAAAGTGCTGCAGACTGGTGCGGGTTTTCACCATATCTTAAATCTTGCTCTTTGTTGAATGAGATATTTACCGTCTTCGGTAATTCAATTTCATTATAGCTATTAAAGTAATTGGAAATAACAGAATCATATCTGGCAGTATGTTCGAATACTTCTCCTGCTAGTTGAACTCTTAAATCTTCCGAAAGAGTATTTTCATTATTTGAAAGACTCTCTAATACAGTTCCATATCTATTCGGATTAACAACTACCGCAGTCCACTTGTAATTTTTTGCCGCTGCTCGCAACATAGTTGGTCCACCTATATCTATGTTTTCTATCATATCATCATGAGGAGCGTTCTTTTTTAGTGTTTCTTCGAACGGATAAAGATTAACAACAAGTAAGTCTATTGACTCTAAGTTATGTTCCTTCAATTCATCAATATGATCTTGCTTACCTAAGTCAGCTAAGATTCCAGAGTGAATAGCTGGGTGTAAAGTTTTGACTCTTCCCCCTAATACTTCTGGGAAATTAGTGAGTTCACTGACTGATTTAACTGGAACTCCAGCTTCACTTATTTTAGCTTTAGTACCACCAGTGGAATAAATCTCTACTCCTAAATTATTTAATTTCTTAGCAAATTCAGCTATTCCTGTTTTATCTGATACAGATATTATGGCACGTTTTATTTTGTGTGTGGAAGGTGTGTTCATTATAATTTATTATGATATTAGTGGTATAATATTGAGTACAAAACTAATAAAATATAAGTTTAATATAAGTGTATAACTTGATGAGTTATTCACAACTTCTAAAAGTCTATGGGGTTATGCCAACTGTGAAGTATATACTTCTTCTTGCTGCAGGAATTATCCCAGGGCCAGGGTAACCTGTAGCTCTTCGAGTGAAGTACGAGTTATCAAGTAGGTTGTTTATTCCAGATTCTAATTGAACTAAACCAAATGTATAGCTCAGAGATAAATCAAATACATCGTATGTAGGAATTAAACCTGTAATCCCACTTGCCGAATTGTCTGCATTGGTTGCATCGCTAAAGTGCTCTTGAACATGAGAGTAACTGAATGACATTCTGAAATCGTCAGTTTTATAGCTTAGCCCAGTTCTTAATATTACCGGAGGAGTGTATTCAACTAAGTTACCATCATATGCTGTTTCTTGGCTTTGTAAAAAAGATGCATGAGTATATGAGCCATTAATAAAGTAATTCAAATCATATGTATCAGAAAGATTTAGCAACTGATTAATATTGATTTCTGTAAACATTTCAAAACCAATACTTCTACTATCTGAGATATTAGTTTTTAGCAAATATGGAGTAAATGTGTTTTCATCTTCTTGTAAAACTGAACCAATTTTATCATTATAGTATAAGTAGAATACATTTGCATCGAAATATAACAATTGACCCAGATTACCACGTAAACCTATATCACCAGAATAACCATTTTCATCTTGTAAATCAGCATCAATTCGCATGCTAGGATTCACCACTCTCATATCGTTGAAAGTAACAGCTCTGTAGTTTTGAGATATATTAAAATATGTCTCAATCTCTTCGCTTACCTTATAGCCAGCACTTACACCAAGTAGCGTGAAGTTTCTTGTATTTTCTCTTTCTTCATTCATTTGATCGTTCAGAATTATATTTCCTGCCAAATCCCTAACTGTATTCGAATAATAACCTTTAGAGCCAGTTGTTATGCGCTCAAGTCTAATTCCAGGAGTAATTGTAAACCTTCTGCCTATTCTGAATAAATTTTCTACGAAAAATGCATAATTAGTACTTGGATTAGTATATTCATTTCGCATCGGCTGAAAATTAGAATAGTTAAAATTAGCTTCACTACCTGCGTCCCCAAATCCTTGACTTTGTAAAGTCCTGCCATTATACATTCTGAACCCAGTCAAAAGTGTTGAAGGAGTATTTTCTTGAAGATTATAGCTATAAACTAATCTTGTTTCATTACCTAAGTTATGAAATTCGCCTTTTATTAAGTCTCTCTCTAAGTCAGGGTCTGTTCTGTCTGGTCTAACTAAATATCCAAGCGCATTTCTTGAAGCATTCAAATAAAAAGTTCTTGAGTTTATTTTTAAATTACTAGCTAATTTGTAATCAATTACACCTGCTAATATATCCCAACTAACACCAAACCAATTTCTATCTCTTACCGATTGGTCGGGATTATTATTAAACATAGCGTCAGTTAGTCCACCAGATTGCTTGGCTAAGTAATTCATGTGAGTAAACTCTGCAGTTATGTTCAAATCTTCTGATACATCATAAGAGTTTTTGATAAATAAAGTAAGAGCATCGTAATTAGAATTTGGTCTAAAGTCATTCCCTTGTTTGTACTGAATGAAGCCATAATAATTCATATTACCATAAGTGCCACCAATGCTGTTAAAAGAGTTGAAATTATCATAGCTAGATAGTGTCTGTTTAGAAACTATATCAACAGGAACATCTTTTGCGCCATCTTTCAATTTAAAATTCAGAAATCCACCAAACTGTGTACCGTATTGTAATGATGAAGCACCACGGACAACTTCAATCTTCTCTAGTGCTTCCATAGGTGGAGTGTAATAACTTTCCGGATAGCCAAGTGCATCAGCAGAAATATCGTAACCGTTTTGTCTAGTATTAAAATTCGATGAACGATTAGGACTTAATCCACGACCACCGATGTTCAGTTGAAGACCAGAGTTGTCATTTTCCCATATATTCATTCCAGTAAATTTTGAGAAGACTTGGCGTGAATTATTTGAGGCTAAATTAGCAGTTAAGCTATTCATATATAAAGCTTCTGATTTTCTTCCAGCATAAATAGCTGCTCCGTCTACTGGAAGCAGATTAGACATACCAAATCTGTTACTTTTATCTTCTTCTACTATTATATCATCGTACTCAGCAACAAGTGTGTCTATAGTTAAGTCAATTTCTTTTGTCTTATCAGTAGAAATTGTAGTAGGTAGTCCTGCAACATCATCCGTAGAAGCAATTAATGTATAATCACCCTGAATAATATTAATGGAAAAATTTCCTTCCTGGTCAGTTAAATATGTTTTATTTAATTCACGGACTAGTATTTTTGCTTCTGCAACTGGTTTTCCGGTGTATTTATTATAGACTGTACCAGATACATTAGTATTTGTATTAGCAATGCTACATATAGTTAGTGCAAAAAATATGATTAATATGTTATTTATTAGTTTCAATTAATATGGTAAAATCCATTTATCAAGGTCATCAGAATATTCTATAGTTGTTAAATCAATACTCTTGTCAATGTATCTTTTGCTGTAGCTATCATTCAATTTGACATACGAGTCAGCAAAAATAGCAACATTGGTGATGCCTTTATTTTCAAATTCATTTTCAATTATACCAACAAACTGCAATATCAAATCTGGTTGTGTACTCATCTGCTTTTCTTGATTTGGTGTCAAATAGTTAGAATTAACAACTTCGTATCTCTTTCCATTAGATTTATCTAAAATAGTAAAAAATACAGTTCCTGACTTCTCCATCAACATTACTCGCCAAGAGAACCTGTAACCTTCTTCTTGCCAAAACAAGTTTCCATCATAGAGCATAAACCTTAGTGGAATTGCAATTTGCGATAATGTAAAAATAACTATTGAATACATTATTATTAGCTGCTTGCGTTGTTTGTAACTGTGTGTGTTTTTATTATCTATGTAGTAAGTATTATAATTGGTTATAGATTTTAAAATATTAATTACTTTAGTCTGAAATGAAGAGTCAAAATATATAGTTGTTAAGGCAATCATAACAAATGGGAAAACACCAATATTAAACAATACCCACGTTGAGAGATGAAATATAATAACAAATAAGTAAGCAATTTTTCTAGTCTTTGGGTATATTAGAAAAAACACTATGAATAAATCATATGCAGCTCCGAACCAACTGAATAGGTATGCAGTTTCCTTCATTGTCATTAGTTTACCCACTATTGGTAAATTACTATGCGCAGGTAGCCAGATGGCCAAAGGCATAGCTTCAACTATCCATGAATAATTCAATTTTGATAAGCCGGCAAAAATATATACAATTGCCACTAGAAACTTAATCATCAATACTGACCAGTTATCAATCTGTTTGGCTTCTCCTTTTTTTATTTCATCTACTGAAAAGCAACTGGCAGCTGGCATAAAAATAAGTAGAAATGCGGTTATCGATACAAAGTAATAATGATTTAGATAATATGTGATATCAATCAACTCAATATAAATGAAGCTTAGAAAGAATGCTATAATTGAGATTCTGTACTTATATCCTATGGTTATAAATAGAGAGCTCAATAAAAGAACTGAGAATAGAATGTAAACACCCATTTCACCAGGGTTTTGTACCCAGTGAAAGTAAGGGTACTTGAAAAAATACTGTGGCTCGACGTAAAATTCTTTTACCCAACCTTTTGAAATAAATCGAATGATAGAAAATAACATTAAAATCCCGAACACTATACGGAAGAATGCTAGTGGTTCGGGATTAATTTTCTTGAATAGCAAATTGTATATTTTTTGCTTAATCTCCATCATTATCTTGATAGCTGATTAAGATTCCCATAGAAGAGGTCATATCAGTTTTGACTAAAACAACCATTTCCTGCATGTTCTTGTATAAAGCATCAATTTTTTCTTTACCACTTGGTTCTTGTACCATTTCATGCATGGGGTCTCTGAATGTCTCAATTTTTGAAATCGATTCATTTAGTTCTTCTGTTATTATCAATGATAAGTCAGAGTCATTTCTAGTTGCAGAAAGTGCGTCTAAGTATTCTTGAATATTATCAGTTCGTTCCGAGTCATTGTTGTTAGGTCCTGTAATGAATCTCTTATAAGCCGTGAGATTTTCATGCAAAAGTACATAAGATAGATTACTGTGGGGTGCTTCAAAATTATAAGGTAACACAGAACCATAGATACCAGAGGGTATACCTACTTTTGCACGCTTTGCAATTTCATAGTCGAATACAAATTCATTAATCATAATTGACAATGAACTGCCAGCATCATTGCCCAAATTTGTAATGAACTCTTCTCTGTAATCATTCCAACCATTATTGACGTAACTAATATTATTGTTTATATCATTTACTAGGTCTGTCAGGTAAGTAAGTAAATTGTCATCGGTAAAGTATTCTTCTGTGTTTTCATTTTCATTTGGATACAATAAGTACCCCAAAGCTGGCAATCCCTTTGCCTTAAAATTAGAAGAAATAGCAAGTGAGTAACTACCTGAACTTATATTCTCTACTATTCTTACGGTATCTGTTGGAAATGTATTTATTGCCTGTCTGAGTTGTATGTCCTGCGCTGGACCAAAACCATACATAGAACAAGATTGCCAAGAAGTAGCCAACTCAATATATGCAGTTCTTACATTTTCCAAATTAGAAGGCGAGTATTTTTCTTTCAAATCGACTAAGGACTCGCTCAACTTGATGGAATTATCATTTAGCTCACTGAATGAAGGTATTATTAAATTATCAGCATAGTTTACTAACAGTGCTTGTTTATCAATTTCTTCATCTGGCTGCGTTGTTTCATCCGAACAGCTGAGTAAAGCTAATGACATAAATAGTATTGATGTCAATACTTTATAATTCATCTTTCACCTCGTTCAAATCGTATGCATTAGCTAATATATTTATTGCTTCATTGATTTGTATTAGAGTTGTTTCCCAGTAGTTTGTACCTATCTGAGCTTGTGCTTGCTCATAGAAAAAACCATTACTAGAAGGGTTGAATTGAACCGACCAAAGGAAAACCCATGCTTCCGAAAGCTTATGATGTTTTATAGCATCGTCAGTGAAATCTTTTTTGGCTCCATTCAAATAGTGAATTGCAGTAGATGCAAGTACTAATTCCCAACTTTCTTTTATTTGAGCTATTGCTTCCTCGAGCCTTTTCTCGTCGTTATTTTCTATTGCTGCTCTACCTTTGATAAAACCTTCTTTCATTATTATTTCGTTCAGACCTAATAACTCGTTTCTATCATTACAGTATTTAGCTATGTATCTTACACCTTCAGTTGACTCTGGAAACCCATTAGGTGCTCCAAAATATCCGAATGCTTTGTCCCAGTTTTGAATTCTTGTTAGTGAGTCTACGCTACTTCCTACCATGTCATCTGCTGTTAAAATCTGTGCAACTTGGTAGTAAAATATTGCTCCCATGAGACCTTTTTCAATCATTTGGGCATATTCTCGCCCTAATGAGTCAAATAAGTATCTTTTTTCACCATCTGCTGATATAAGTATTCCTTTCCTGCTGTATTCTGCGATTCTTGTTGTAGAGGCGTTATTGATGTCTCCAAAATATCCTTCTACGAAAGCTTGACGAGTAGGGTCAGTTACAGTATAAAGTTTTAAATCACTCTGATTCAATTCGTCATCATCAAAGAAGGTACCTTGATTTCTATACATTCCCATCAACGGACCTCTACCTACAGATGCCTCATTATCAATCGCATCAGTTATTTCTTTTTTTATTTCAGCCAACATAGCAAAGTATGTTACTTGATCATCAAAGTTAACATCTTCAAACTCATATGTATTAGGTATCTCATACTGTGGATTTTCATTTTTTGGAGGATCAGTACCGTTGTCATCACTGCAACTCCACAATAGTGATAATGCCAGTATAGCCATTAATATTTTTATTTTCATTTCGTTATTTTCCAATAATGTGATTTTTAAATAATTATTAATATATAGACTACATATTTTATAATTATTGCACTTCTATTTATGTATACTATGTGTTGTTAAAAAAAAGCCACACATATGGTTATGATGTATGGCTTAACATATTAAATATTTTTATAATTCTGATTTTACCTCTTCCCAACCATAGGCAGCCGCTAAAATATCAATAGCTGTATTCAGATCTGCAACAGTTACTGTCCAATAATTATCACCAACAATATTTATAGCTTCTTGATAAGCTGTATTATGACCTGGATTAAACTGTATAGACCATGCAAACGCCCAAAATTCAGATAATGCGTGTATTCTTGCAGCATCGTCAGTTAGCTTTGCTTTTGAGCTATTAAGATAATGAATAGCAGTGGCAGCTAGTACTTGCTCCCAAGAGTTTCTTAATGTTTCTACAGCTTCATCTACAGATTCGTAGTCACCGTTCATAATAGCAGAACGACCTAGTAGATAACCATCATTCATTATTTTAGCATTTAGACCAGTGATATCATCAGAGCTATTGCAATATTTTGATAAAAAAGTAACACCTTCAGTTATTATTGGAAATTGTTTGGGTGCACCAAATAAACCATACGCTTGATCCCAATTATTAAGTGCAGTTTCTTTTTCTACACCACTTCCTATTTTATCATTTTCTGTATAAATCACTACATTGTGAAGCATTAATGCACCAATAAGGCCTTTCTCAAATAGTTGTGCATATTCCTGACCTTTGTCATTAACTAAGTATGTTTTTTCGCCATTGCTAACATATCCTCCCTGACCGTCACTAGCATTGCCTAACTTACTGTCTGCTTCTGCTGCAGAAAACATTACGGAGAAAAATTCAGCATCATCGCTTGAAACATGAGAAGCTAGATTTGAATCCCATATTGTTTGCATCTCTGATGCATTGACGTTTTCTGTTCTAGAAAGCATTGCTTTGATCTCCGCAACTTTAGTTAAAATTTCAGTTTGAGCGCTATAATCAGCTCCATCATAATTATATATACCAGGTATCGAATATTCTGTATCAGGACCAGTTGTATTTTCTTCGTCACTGCATGATACTAAGAATGCTGAAAAAGCAATTAGAGTTATTAGTATTCCTTTCATTATAACCTCAATTATTGATTTTGTTTTAAATAACTGATACAAAAATGGTATGTAAAAATTATTTTCAATAATTCAATTATTATTTGTGTTACTTGTGTTGTTGTAACTATTTTTGGACTCACAGTTTTGGATTATACATATTGTATACTGTATGTAGTTTATAATAAAAATAAAATTCGATAGTTTAGAACAAATACAAAAGACAATTTTAGAGAAAACTTATATGAATAAAATAATCGCATTAGCACTAATTTTTTTAAGCGCTATTAGTTTACAATCAAAATCAATTTATAGTGAAAGTGACTTCCTTTCAAATTCAAGACAGTTGATTTATGAAGGGAAACGTTCTGGAGAAGGATATTTTTCCCAAGATGGTCGCTACTTAATTTTCCAAAGTGAGAGATTAGACGATAATCCTTTTTATCAAATCTTCATGTTAGATTTTGAGACTGGAGATATTAAACAAATAACAAATGGTGTTGGTAAAACAACCTGTTCTTTTATACAATCAGATGAAAATGGAAAAGTATTATACAGTTCAACTCATTTGGATCCGAAAGCAAAAGAAAAACAGAAAGAAGAGTTTGAACTAAGAAATTCGAGTAAGAAAAGAAGATATGCATGGGACTATGATACAACAATGGATGTATTCATGGCAGAATTCGATGGTTCAAATCCTGTACAACTAACTGATGCTCTTGGTTATGACGCTGAGGCATCTTTTTCACCAGATGGTAGTAAAATCCTATTTGCTTCTAACAGACATGGATATACTGATGATTTGACAGATAAAGAAAAGAAACAATTAGATTTCGATCCATCTTATTTCTGTGAATTATATATAATGGATATAGATGGTAGTAATCTTAGAAGATTGACAGATAATCCTGGATATGATGGTGGTCCATTCTTTTCACCTGATGGAGAAAGAGTGATATGGAGAAGGTTTACTCCAGATGGACACCAAGCAGATGTATATACAATGAAATTGGATGGGACTGATTTAAGAAAGATTACTAGCTTTGAGTCTATGTCATGGGCACCATATTATCACCCTTCAGGAGAGTACATAGCATTTGCTTCTAATAAGTACGGTTATGGTAATTTCGAAGTCTTTATAGTAGACAAACTGGGAGAGAAAGAGCCAGTAAGAGTTGCTGAAACTGATGGTTTTGATGGTTTGCCGGTATTCCATCCAGATGGAGATAAATTAGTTTGGACTAGTAGCAGAACTAACAATGGTAAAGCTCAGCTATTTATGGCTAAATGGAATCATAAAAAAGCACTTAAAGCTTTAGAAGAGGCTCCATCAAGAAAAAATGTAGAGAAAGTAAAGAATACAGGTGCTATAAAGCTGAACGAAATAAAAGAAAAAGTAAGGTATCTAAGTAGTGATGAATTGGAAGGTAGATTTACAGGTAGCGAAGGGATAAGGTTAGCGGCAGACTTTATTGTTTCTGATTTTGAAAATTTTGACATAGAACCACTAGAAGGATTTGATGACTTCAGAGTACCTTTTGAATATACATCTGATATTAGTATCAAAAAAGAATCAAACTATGTTAAGGTAATTAACTCTGAAGGTAAAGAAGCTAAGATTAATTCTGGATCTACATTTATGCCTTTAGCTTCAACTGACAATGGGAATTTTGATAGTGAGATTATCTTTGCAGGTTATGGAATAAAGACTTCTGATGATAATGAATTAGAAATGAATTCTTATGCTGATCTTAAAGTAAAGGGTAAGTTTGTTATGGTGTTAGATGATATGCCATCGAACTTAGACGATAAGCAGCAAAAGTCACTCACTCGCTATGCGTCAAGAATGTATAAAACACTGACTGCAAGGGAGCTCGGAGCGGATGGTGTTATATTTATATCTGGTAGAAAAGAGATTAAAAAGCCAAGAAGTGTAAGATTAAATATAAAATCTGGCATGTTCTTATCTGAAGTAAATTCTGAAGCAGCAAGCAAACTACTAGGTACAGATTTCAATAAAATTAAAGAGAGAGTAAAAAACTATAACCCTCATGAAAAATCTTCATTTGATCCGAAGATAAAAGTTAAAGGTAGTTTTAAAGTAGAGAAAGTACAATCTTCTGATAATAATATTATTGGCGTTGTTTACGCTGATAACTCTGATGATTACATAGTACTTGGTGCTCATTACGACCATTTAGGATACGGTGAGGGTGGTTCATTAGCTGAAGATGATGTCATACATAATATACATAATGGTGCTGATGATAACGCTTCAGGTACAGCAGTAGTTATGGAGTTAGCTGAATACTATGCTAATCTGAAAAAAACAGACCCTGATGCTATCAAGAAAAATTTAGTATTTGCTTTTTGGTCTGGTGAAGAATTAGGTTTATTAGGCTCATCGGAGTTTATGGATCAATCTGAAGACAAGAACATCAAATATAGTACTTATCTTAACTATGATATGGTTGGGATGCTTAAGGATAACAAGCTTTCGGTTCAAGGTGCAGGAAGTGCTGAAAATTGGAGAAAATTAATTGAGAAGAAAAATATTTTAGCTGGTTTTAATTTGGCAGTTTCTGACGACCCATATTTACCAACAGATGCAACTTCGTTCTACAAAAAACAAGTACCTGTTATAGCATTTTTTACTGGACTTCACGATCATTACCACAGACCTAGTGATGATTTTGGGAACCTTAATTTTGAAGGAATGGAAAGAATAGCCAAATTCTCAACTAAAATATTAAGCGAATTAATATCCGATAAAACAGAAATTGCTTATAAAAAAGTAGAAATGGCTGCTCAAACTAATGTCCGTGGCTTCTCAGTTTACTTAGGAACTATCCCTGATTATGTTGCAGAAGTTGAAGGTGTAAAGCTATCTGGTGTCAGAGGTGGTGGTCCAGCGGATAAAGCAGGACTTAAAGCTGAAGATATAATAGTTAAATTAGGCAAGAAGGATATTAAGAATATCTATGATTATACAAATATTCTAGCTGATTTAGAAGCAGGCAAAGAGTACAATGTAAGCGTAATGAGAAAAGGAAAGAAGGTTGATTTAACAATCATACCTGGAAGCAAGTAATTCAGATATTAATTCGGGGTAATTTGTCACTACGGCTTTTATCCCGAATTTTAATATGTAGTCCAAATCCTTTTCATTGTCAGCAGAGTAAACACCTAAGTAAAGTCCTAATTCTTTGCATTCTGTTACAACTTGCTCATTTAACTCTTCAATTGAACAAATATAAACATCGCAATTAGTTTCTTTTTTCAAATCTTTTATTGGTATCTGTCCCATTGATATAGCTGCAGTATGATACTCTTTTTCTTTCATTTTTATGTATTTAATAGCATCTGTGCTGAAAGAGGCAAACAAACAATTATCACTAAACCCATATGAATTAACACAATCAAGAATGCAGTCAATATCCTCCAAAACAACTTTGTTTTCTTCATCTGGCTTTATTTCTATAACAAGATAAATCTCATTTCTTTTAGCAAATCTAATTATCTCGTCTAATTTTGGTATGTGTACTTTGTTATCTAGCGTTTCGTCTAAATTAATTTGTGCTAACTCATGAGATGATAATTCACGTGTTTCAATGTCACTATATTTGTCACCTAAACTAACGTCATGATAGGCAAAAGGAATTTGGTCTTTTGATACTTGTACATCTACTTCAATGGCTTTTGCACCGTTCTCTATTGCTTTTTCAAATGCAGGCATTGTATTTTCAATCATAGTGCCAGAGGCGCCACGATGTGCTATAATAAACTTATTACCTTTTGTTACGAACTCTTTAAGTGTCATCATATTTATCAAAATATTTACCCAAATTGGAATATATTCTTATATTATCATTTATCAGAATCAGAATATAATAAATTATATATACTCTCAATTATTTTCAGCATCAGTTGTTGGAATCAATGCCTTTTTAGTAGAAATTGAATGCCATCTGGACTCACAATTGCCAAAAATAACAATTGTAGGGCTACCGAGCTCATCTGTAAAAGAATCAAGTGAAAGAGTGTCTGCGGCAATAAAAAAACTCTGACTTTTTATTCCCAACAAAGAAGATAACAATCAACCTTGCACCTGCTGACATCAAGAAAGATGGAAGTGCATTCGACTTGCCTATAGCATTGGGTATATTAGCTTCAACTAAAGTAATATATCAAGATGATTTGAAAGACAAACTAATATTAGGGGAGCTTTCATTGGAAGGTGGATTAAGACCTGTACGTGGTACGTTGTCAATAGCTATAAAAGCAAAAAATGAGGGTTTCAAAGAGATAATGATTCCAGTTGAAAATGCTGATGAGGCTGCTATGGTCGAAGGAATTGATGTCATTCCAATTAGTGATTTGAGAGAAGCTGTTGATTACATAAAAGGTAAAAAAGAAATAGAACCCAGAAAAGTAGATTTAAAAAAGATTTTTGAAGTTGATGGTGGCTTAATAGGGATTGATATCAATGACTTAAAGGGACAAGAGAATGTAAAAAGAGCTATGGAAGTTGCTGCTGCCGGTGGACACAACTTGCTTATGATTGGACCTCCTGGCTCAGGTAAAACAATGATTGCCAAAAGGCTTCCAGGCATATTACCACCTTTGTAATTAGATGAATCATTAGAAACAACTAAAATACACTCAGTATCTGGGCTGCTAAGCAAAGAAAAAGCCCTTATAACTACACGTCCGTTTCGTTCTCCGCATCATACTATTTCTAATGCAGCCTTGGTTGGTGGGGGTGTTTCTAATATTAAGCCCGGTGAAATTTCACTTGCACATCATGGTGTTTTATTTTTAGACGAGCTTCCTGAGTTCAAACGAGATGTACTCGAAGTAATGAGACAACCGCTAGAAGATAAAAATGTAACAATATCTAGAACAAAAATGACTGTAAATTACCCTGGTAATTTTATGTTAGTATGCTCTATGAACCCAACTCCTGATGGAGAGTCTATTGACAAGTCTAGTTCTACATCTCAAAAAATAAAAAGATATTTGAATAAAATATCAGGTCCTTTATTAGATAGAATTGATATTCATGTGGACGTTCCTTCAGTTAATTACAAGGAATTATCTTAAGAAAGAAAGGGGGAGAGCTCTGCTGAAATAAGAGATAGAGTTGTAAGAGCAAGAGAAATACAGTCAAACAGATTTGCAGACTATAAAGAGATATATAAAAATGCTGACATGAATAGCAAACTAATTAGGGAGCATTGTAAGTTAGATGCAGCTTCGCAATCTCTTTTGAAGACTGCAATGGAAAAATTAGGTTTGTCAGCTCGTGCTTATGATAGAATATTAAAAGTATCGAGGACTATAGCTGATTTGTCTGGTGATGAAAATATAAACTCTCTTCATGTTAGCGAAGCAATTCAATACAGAAGTTTAGACCGAGACTACTGGGGTGATTTGTCATAGTGTTTGAAAGTAAAGTTTTACAAGCAAAATTAGTGGGATAGAGCAAGTAAATAGAAGAAGATAGTATGTAAAGGCTTTCCTGCCATCTTGTTTATTTTCTTTAAGAATTAATACAGCCCAACCAAGCATTAGGAATTCGTACACTATTAGGCAAACTAAAACAAATAGTGCTAAGTAACCCCATTCGTATTCGTGAGTGCTAAAACTATCACCAGCCATCTGTGATTGCTTATAAAATACAATACTAACTTCAAATAGCTTATAAAAACAAAAAAGTATGATTATGGAAATATAAGTTACTAAAGCAGTTTCTTTTGATTTCCAATTAAAATTACTCATTATTTCCTGTGTACCATATAAGTTAACATTACACCCTTTCCTTTTACTTCCATTGGTTCTAACTCTTCAAAATAGAAATCTTGTTTATGACGGTCTAACTCTGCTTTAGTGTTAGCGGATATGTGTACAAGGTCAGGTGTACCTGTTGATTCCATTCTAGCTGCTGTGTTTACGGTGTCCCCCCACAAATCATAGGCAAACTTCATATCTCCAATAACCCCTGCCACTAATGGTCCAGACTCTATACCAACTCTTGCTCTGATGTTGGTGTTATTCTCTTTATTTATTTTCTCTAAAACTATATGAACATCGAGCGAGAAATTGGTAGCTCTTACAGAATGATCATCGCAATAATCAGGTACACCAGCTGCTGCCATATATCCATCACCAATAGTTTTGATTTTCTCTAATCCGTATTTGACTATTAGCTCATCAATCTTATCGAATGTGTCGTTGAGCATCTGTACTACTTCTTTTGCTTGTCTGTCTTTTGAGTAGGCGGTAAAGCCCACCAGATCAATAAAAACAACACTTGCACTTTCTATATTATCAGCAATCAATCGCTCTTTTTTCTTTAGTCTCTTTGCAATATTTACTGGTAGAATATTAAGAAGCAACTTCTCAGACCTTTGTCTTTGCCTGAAAATAATAATTGCTACAAAACCAACAGCTATAGCTCCTCCAATAACAGCAATTCTCTCATTCTCGGATTGTGTTATCTCTAAGTCTTTGATGACTAACTCTTTGTCTTTTAACATGTTCTCACGTACAGCTTCAAGGTTAGCAATCCTAGTTTGGGTATTTTCTGTGAAAACTGAATCTTTGAGAATGATATATTTTTTATAAAGTTCTAATGCCTTTTCATGATCACCTTGTTGTTGGCTTACGTTGGATAATCCTAATATGAAACGAGAACGAGTGTCTAACTCTCCAGTTGATTCTAATAAATCTATTGCTTCTTTGTAGTAAACAATTGAACTATCAATATTGTTTTGCTTATTCAAATCACCTGTATTTAACTTTCTGTCAATACTATTTAGTACCGAGTCAATGGTTAGAGAGTAATAAAGCTCACCAATATTACCCAAATTATTAGCTAAATTGGTTTTACTACCTAAATTATCATATATTCTAGCAGCTTCTTTATAATTAACTAATGCTTTAGAATAATCACCTTTTTTCTGATAAATAAGCCCAATATTACCAAAGTTAGATGCCTGACCATTAAGACTTCCTGTTTCTTCATAAAGCTCTTTAGATAGAATAAAATTATTAAGGGCCTTATCATAATCTGCTTTGAAATAATAAACCAAACCAATATTTGCCAATAATGCGGCTTCACCATTTTTATCATTCAGCTCTTTTTTTATATCTAATGCTTTGTTGTAATACTCAAGAGCTCTATCAAAATCACCTTGATAATCATATATTGTCCCTATATTACCAAGATTAGCGGCTATTCCACTTTTGTTGTAGATCTCTTCGAAAATTATGAGCGATTTTTGATAATAATCTAATGCCTTTGGGTAGTCAGATTGATTCCTATACATAAAGCCAATATTACCTAATATACTTGCTTTACTTTTCTTTATCTCGGAAGTTTGGGGCAATTTGTCATATATGTCATAAGCTTTTTCATATAGTTCTTGACCTAATTTGAAATCAGATTTACCCCATGAATAATTAACCCCTTGAGCCACATAAGAGGAAGCTAATCCTTTTTCCCATCCAATATTTTCTGCCATTTCTTGTGATTTTTCAGCATACTCTAGCCCTTTGTCAGGATCGATTGAAAAGTGCATTGTAGCAATATTATTAAGAACTTTTACTTGGTTAGTATCTTTAACATCTGGTTTTAACTCAGAATTTAAAGAATCCAAACGCTCTTGCCCTTGCTTCTGAGCCAATATTGAACCAGCCGCAAAAGTGAAGATGAATATTATAAATAATAGCTTTGTATAAATTTTCATAGTTTTATTTTATCAAATACGTATTAATAATTCCTTTTCCTTTAACTTCCAATTCACCACGATCAATAATTTGAATGTTCATAATTTCTACTTTCTTCTTGAATTCTTCTGTGATTTGAATTTCTCCTGGAAGCCCTGCATTTTCCATTCTCGATGCCGTGTTTACTGCATCACCCCAAAGGTCATAAATAAACTTGCTTGTACCAATAACACCAGCCACTACAGGCCCAGTATCAATACCTATTCTAAACTGTAATTTTTGGCCATCTGGTGTTTGGTAATTTTTTACTACTTCTTTTGCTTCTAAAGCAAAGCGCGCAGCTGCCAAGGCATGGTTAGAATTTGGTTCAGGTAATCCACTTACAGCCATATAGCAATCACCAATAGTCTTAATTTTCTCTAATTTATGCTTTTCAGATAAATTATCAAATTTTGTAAAGATATCATTCAAAGCTTTAACAACTAGTTTTGGATCTGTAACTTTTGAATATGCCGTAAATCCAACAATATCTAAAAACACTACAGAAACATCATTGAATTTATTAGCTATATTCTTCTCATTTCTCTTTAATCTTTTTGCAATCTTAGGTGGTAAAATATTCAATAATAGTTTTTCAGACTTACGCCTTTGTAATATTATTACAATAAGTGCAACAACAAAGAGTAGAATTCCGAGAATTAAAGCAAGTCTTTCGTTGTCTTTCCTTGTTAATCGTAAATCTACTAACTTTAATTCTTTTTCATTAAGTTCTTTTTGCTTTTTAGCTTCTAAGCTTGCTATTTCTGTTGTTTTTCCAACGCTGAATATTGAATCTTTAAGTTCTACCCAATTGGATTGGTACTGATGTGCTTGTTTATAGTTACCAAGCTGATAATTTGATTTGTCTAAAACTTCATACATCTCAACTAAAGGTCTTTTTGCTCCAATTTTTAAGGAAAGCTCTTTTGCATTCTCAGAATACTCAAGGGCTTTTTTATAATTGTATGCTTTGTCAAGATTAAGAGTTGTGTTTTTTATCTTTGAATATACACTGTCCTGAGCCAAGTGAAAATGCAGTTCACCAATACTTGCTAAGTTGATTGCTTCTCCATCTTTACTTCCTATTTCTCTGTTCTTAGCTAGTGCTTGCTTATAATAATTCATTGCTTTATCATAGTCGCCAGTGTACCTATAGACAATACCAATATTACCAAGTCTTATTGCTTTTCCCTTTTCGTTATGTAGCTCTTCATCAATTTCGTAAGCTCTGCTATAGTATTCTAGGGCCTTGTCAAATTTCTTTAAGTAGTTATAACTCAGTGCTATATTGCCTAATTGGCGAGAAATACTTTTTTTATCACCTAATTCATTTTGTATTTCAAGTGCTCTTTGGAAATAAATTCTTGCTTTGTCATACTCTTTCAAGTTATTATAAATTGTACCAATGTTTCCAAGCTGTTTAGCTATTCTTTTTTGGTTTTGAATTTTCTCTGCAATATTTAAGGATTGTTGATGATAATTCAGTGACTCTACAAATTTAGATTGATAGTTACTAATAATACCAAGTCTACTTAATTGTTGAGATATTCCTAATGAATCATTTAACTTTCTATAAATACCAAGTGCTTTTTTAAAATACTCATTAGATTTATAATAATTACCTAGAACCGAGTTGTTAATTCCCATGTAATTATATGATGATGCAAGGCCTTCATCATAGTCGGTATCCATCGATAACTTAACAGCTCTTTCACCATATTCTAAACCAAGTTTTGGATTTTTTGAACTGTATTTACAAGCAATTTCATTTAGTAATTCTATTTTTTTTGTATCTTCATTAGTATTCTCTAATTCAACTATTATAGAATCCAAAGGATTGGAAATAGCAATTGAAAATACTATAATAAAAGTTACTATATGTGTGATGAGTATTCGCATTATTCTTTGATAAAGTAAGTAGTTATCTTTCCTTTTCCCTTAATTAGAATTTCGCCTCTTTCTTCAAAATTTATATCAGTTTCTTTAATTTTATCAATGATATCTTTTGTGACTTGAATCTTGTTTTTTACACCTGTGCTTTCCATTCTTGAGGCAGTATTTACTGAGTCACCCCACAAGTCATAGCTGAATTTCTTTTCACCGATAATGCCTGCAACTACTGCACCACAATCGATACCAGCTCGGAAACTAATTTCTTCTCCATTTGGTCCTTTTAGTTCTCTGAGCATTTCACCGACTTTTTGAGAAAACTTAACTGTGTTGTATGCATGATTCTCATTTTTTTCAGGAAGTCCACAAACTGCCATATAACAATCACCAATTGTTTTTATCTTTTCTAATGAATATTCTTTGGTGATTATATCAATTTTTGAAAAGACATTATTTAAAAATTCTACAGCATTTTCAGGGCTAATATTTTGTGATATTCCAGAAAACCCTACTAAATCTATAAATACTATAGACGATTCGTCAAATCTGTCAGCAATGTTTTTTTCACTTCTTTTAAGTCTTTTTGCTATCGAGACGGGTAAGATATTATGCAGTAATTGTTCTGACTTCCTTCTTTGCAAAAAGATTATTAGTAATACAATTGCAGCACTACCAAGGCCAGCAAAAAGATACATTTGCTCATTCTTTTTACGTAATAATTGTAAGTCCTTCAGTTTTAATTCTTTTTCATTTATCTGGTTTTGCTTGTCAAATTCAAGTGTTGCGATCTCTTTGGCCTTATCCATACTAAAAACAGAATCCCTAATTTCAGTCCACTTCTCCTGGTAATAATATGCTTTTTTGTAATTACCGAGTTTGGTATATGCTTTATCTAAACTCTCATACCAATCTGATAACATATTTAGAGACCCTACTTCTTTTGCAAGCTCTACGGCTTTTTCAGAATATTTTATAGATTGAGTTATATTCTTTTTGGGATTCGAGGTTAAAGATGGATACTGGCCTTTGTGCATATTAATCACTGAGTCTATGCTTAATCTTAAGTAAAGAATACCCGCATTTCCATATAATGCACTTAGACCATATTTATCACCTATCTCATTTGAGATAGCGGTGGCTTTTTCATAATATTTAGTCGCCTTAGCAAATTCGTTCGATAAGTTATATGAATTGGCTATACTCCCTAAATTTGTAGCTATACCCATTTTATTTCCAAAGAGTTGCCATAGTTCTAATGACTTATAGTAATACTCTAATGATTTTTCGTATTTGCCTTGTTGATGATAAACACTACCTATATTACCTAATATAGTAGCTTTACCTCGCATATTGTCACTTAACTCATACATCTCAAGAGCTTTGGTGTAATACTTCTCGGCATTTTGGAAGTTAGATAAATTACTATATACATTACCTACACTGCCATAGTTAGCAGCAATACCAGACTTATTATCTAACTTTTCATCTAAATGAAGAGACTCTTGATAGTAAGATAATGCTTTTGTATAGTTTGATAAGTTATAGTAAATATTACCTATGTTTGCATAGTTATCGGAGAGTTTATCTTTGTTGCCAAATTGTTCATTTAACTCCATAGCTTTGCTAATTGATTGCAATGCTTGTTCCAAATCTCCCATTGCAAATTGATTGCCACCAATTCGGTTATGACTTGTAGCAAATCCATTTTCATAGCCTATTCTTTTTGCTAATTCTAAAGATTGCTTACCATACTCAAGACCTTCCTTAGGGTTAATGCTATTATATTCAAATGAAAGTGATTGTAATAGAAGGACTTTGTTGGTGTCTTCTTCTGCTGTAGTAAGCTTTTCTTTAAGTAATTCTATTTTTGCAAGTTCACTGTTCTGAGATAGTAGCGGCAATGCTACTACAATTAAGAGAATTGGTAATAATATATTTTTTATAGCATTCATTTTTGTAGAATGAGATAGACAAAGTTAAATAGTAAATAAAAAAAATGCCTTAAGAATTACTCATCTTTACATAATAAGAAAAATTCTTTTATTTTCTTTACTTTTTTATAAAATTGAATTTTAAAAAGTACATTATATTCTATGAGTTGTATAAAATTTGGTAATGAGTTATATTTATTTTTAGTTTAATAGAAATAATAAAGATTTACATATGAATATTGATTTGAAAGGTAAAAGGGCGTTAGTTTGTGGTTCAACCGATGGCATTGGAAAATCAACCGCAATCGAATTAGCTAGCTTAGGTGCAGATATTGTTTTAATGGCTCGTTCTGAAGAAAAATTGAAATCTACTTTAGAAAAATTACCACAGCAACACCACCAAAAGCATAGTTACTTAGTAGCCGACTTCACAAAACCTGAAGAAGTAAGAGATAAGGCAAGCGAATATATAGCTCAAAATGGGAGTATTCAGATATTGGTGAATAATACTGGTGGTCCTCCTGGAGGTCAGCTATTAGACGCTGATGTTGAGGCCTTTTACAAGGGTTTTGATATGCATCTAAAATCAAGTCACCTTCTTGTCCAAACCCTTTTCGAAGGGATGAAAGACTCACGTTATGGTAGAATAATTAATATTATATCTACATCCGTTAAGGTGCCAATAGCAGGACTTGGTGTTTCTAATACAGTTCGTGGAGCTATGGCTAGTTGGTCAAAAACATTATCAAATGAAATTGCTATGTATGGCATAACAGTAAATAATGTATTACCAGGATTTACAATGACTGGTCGGTTAGACAGCATAGTTAAAAAGAAGTCAGAAAAGCAAGAAAAAACTGAAAGTGAAGTAGAAAAAATTATGATTTCTACTATTCCTGCTGCAAGATTTGCTGATCCTGAAGAAGTAGCTAATGCAGTTGCATTCTTGGCGACACCTGCTGCGGCCTATATAAATGGTGTTAGCTTACCTGTGGATGGTGGAAGATTAGGCTGCTTTTAAACGAATTAGATAGATAAAAAAAGCTCTATTCTTTATTCTTGAGAATAAAGCTTAATAATGTTTTTATAGTTTATTTAAAACCTGTTTATATATTCGAACCTTAAAAATCTTACCAATGATTCTGATTCTTTAAAATTATCAAAAGCATCACGGAATATTAACATCACTGTTAGGTCTTCGGAAGCGGCCCATTTTAACTGAAAATTTAACAAGCCATTGTTTTCTAATACTGATGTGTTGTTTTCTAAATTCAAGTTTAATTCAGCTCCAACTGAGATTCGAGTTAGTATAGTCTGCTCGGCTCCAAAGTAAAAATTAATACTTCTGTGGTCAGGTATTGGTTCTAATGAATAATTTATCCCAGCGTGTAAATATGACAAACCTATTGGCGACAGGAAACTTTTTGATGCAGCTAAATAACCACCGGGTGAAAGGGTTTGATACCTATCTGTGGATTCATTATAAGTGCCTAATCCCTGTGAATTGAACCCAAGTGAAATAGCTGGGAATTCGGAAGTTTCATCTATTATTCTATACTTAACTTGTACACCAGGGAACTCTTGAAATTCAGGAATGCTAACTCCGATTATTCTTTCACCACCAAATGAAATTCCTACCGTAAAGTTAGAGAATGGTGATGCTATAAACTCTGCCATCAATCCACCTGATTGCATAAGGAATGAATTTACTTCAAAGTGCCCTTTAGGGATCACTCCTGCTGTTGGCATATCAACTATCCTTCTGGGTTCATAGGTTGCTTCTGAGCCAGCAGAACCATTTGCAAAAGTTTGTAATGGGATTAAGGTAAAAATCAATAAAAAATAGTATATTGGATTGCGTTTCATATTTATCCACTTATTTGTTCTGTTAATATGGTTAATTATTACAATATAACGATTTTGTTATTAATATCTCTATTTTTCGGTTGTTCGTCCAATAAATTTTGTACAATTGAGGGCGAAGGAGAGACCTTTATAACTTCCGATTCTGTATTTTCAGTTACACCAGCTTATGTATTTGAACAATACAGCATTATGGTTGAACTCAGACTGACAAAACTTAAAAATGATGATTCATATTATTTTCCAAACTCTGAACAGCTAAGAGTTGTGATTATGGATAAAGATGGCAAAGAAATAATGAATACAAATACTGGGAATTATGATTTATCAATTAGTGAGGTTTTGCCCAAAGAGGTTGGCAAAACTCAGGGGTATGTTTGTCGACTTTCCGGTGTGTCATTTATCGAGGAAAATGATGAAATTGACTTAACGATAATGCTTCCTGTCAAACCAAATCCAATTGTTTATTCTACTAAGATTGAACTAAAAAAATGACGAATTCAGAGTTTATGCAAAGGGCATTGGAATTAGCTAAGTTAGGACGAGGATATGTATCTCCTAACCCGATGGTAGGTTGCCTTATTACTAAAAATAATGAAATAATTGCTGAAGGTTATCATAAAAAATATGGTGGACCTCATGCTGAAGTAAATGCAATAAATAGCTTAATGGGAGATTTGATAGGCTGTTATGTTTATGTAACTCTAGAACCATGCTCACACTTTGGTAAAACGCCACCATGTACCGATTTACTAATTGAAAAGAAGCCAGATAAAGTAATAATAGCTATGGAAGACCCAAACCCAGAGGTAAGTGGCAAAGGAATCCAAAAGCTGAGAGCAGCTGGAATTAATGTAGAAGTTGGGGTGTTGGAACAAGAGGCACAAGAATTGAACAAGTCTTTTATTCTTAATATGACTGAAAATAGACCATATATAACAGCAAAGTTTGCTCAAACATTAGATGGATTTATGGCTCAGTCTAACAACGAAAGCAAATGGATTTCAAACGAAGAAAGTAGAAAGTATGTCCATAAACTCAGAGCAGAAGTAGACGGTATAATGGTAGGTTCTGGCACTGTTCGCCGCGATGATCCGAAGCTTAATGTAAGAATGGTGGAAGGGAAAGACCCTACTCGGATAGTTATTACGAGCAGTTTAGATATCCCGACAGAATCACAATTACTTACAGATGAAATTGCAAAAGAGAAAACAATAGTTGTTTGTAATAATGAGACTGATTCTAAAAAAATAGAATTACTGAAGTCTAAAGGTGTAAAGGTTATAGTCAGTGAAAACTTAAGTAAAGCTGGTAACCTAAGGAAATTAATGTCACTACTATACGAAGATTATAATCTTGGTCATATACTGTTAGAAGGTGGTTCGGGATTATTCTCCTCATTCTACGAAGCTAACCTCATCGACGAAATCATCAGCTTCCAAGCACCAAAAATTATTGGTCAAGGGCTTTCTCCATTCAGTAGAATAAAGCCAATCAAACTCTCTGAAGCAGCAAGATATAAACTCCATAGTACTCAGAAGTCAGGTGATGATGTTATGAGTGTTTGGCGAAGGAAATAGTAGACCTACTTTATCATTTTACTCAAAACATCAACAGACATCATATCTAAAATACGGTTGCTGTTGGATAACACAGCAACAAATTTGCCATCTACAAATGCTACAAAAGCAGCATTGCCATAGGTATTACCATTGTGCCAATAAACTTGTTTGTCACCAAGGGGAGTGATATGCCAGCCCAAAGCCATTGTCATTCTATCGTTAACAGTGTGAGTTTTAGCTTTCATCTTGTCTGTTACATCTTCTTTGACTACTGGTGTTTCTGATACATATTGGTTCAGGTATTTTGCCAAATCCTCAGTTGTGCTATAATAAGCACCAGCCCATTTTAATACGTTAAATTCCCAGTTCGGTACGGCGTCGTTCTCTCTGTAAGGTTGAAATAGTCTTTCTTTTTGCTTGTCGGAAAGAGTAAGTTTGGTATCTTTCATCCCTATTTCTTCTAATATCTCTTTTTCTATATAGCTTTCTAAACTAGTATTTTTGTTCTTTCTTAGGTAAGTGTCCATTGCTAAACCAAGTACACCATAAGCCAAGTTAGAGTATTCGTAAGACTTTCCTGCTTCTCTTGTTAATTCGTAAGTACCAAGAAACTGGTAAAGCATAGCAGTTGTATAATTTGCATATGGCTGTAATGTATCTGCCATACCTACAAAGATATTTATCGGAAGTCGCGGTAGTCCTGAAGTGTGATTAGCAAGTTGCTTTAATGTTATACCCGCTATTCTTTTGTCCTTGTATTGCACTCCCATTAAAACCTCCGAAAGAGGTGTATCAAATTCTAAATCACCTCCAGCTACTAAATTTGCTAATGCGTGTGCAACAAATAGCTTACTTACACTACCAATTTGGAATATTGGTACTTTCACTTCTTCCTTTTTAGAGCTAAGCAAATAAGTTTTGTATCTACCATCTTCATCCAAGTATGTAAAAGCTGTGATATTATTTTCTAAGCTATCACTATATGCTTTGTAGTTTTCGTTGATTATTTTAGTTATTTCTTCGGCTTGAATCCCATAAGGAATTGTAATAAACATAGCAGAAATTATTGAAATGATAATGTAATTCTTTTTCATTTTAGTCTTGATTTCATGTTTACTAAAGTTCAAATATAATAAAAGTTGAGCAATGCCTAACAAAAAAACCAGCTAATGGTTAGCTGGTTTTTTCATTAAACTCAATTCTAGACAACCTTAAGGAATAATTCTGTGGATCATTCTTGGCATTGGTATAGTCTCACGGATGTGCTTAGCACCAGTTATCCATTTTACTGTTCTTTCTAGTCCCATTCCGAAACCAGAGTGTGGTACACTGCCGTACTTACGCAAGTCGAGATACCATTGGTAATCTTCTACTGGCAAGTCGTGTGCCTTAATTCTTTCTAAAAGCAAATCATGGTCGTCTTCTCTTTGGCTACCACCAATTAGCTCGCCTGCTTTCTCTGGGCCAAGCATATCCATTGCCTTCACAACTTTTGGGTTGTCAGGGTTGCGCTTCATATAAAATGCCTTGATGTCAGTTGGGTAATCATAGATGAAACATGGTTGGTCAAATTGCTCCATTAGTGCTTCTTCCTGAACTGTGCCGAAATCTTCTCCCCAAGGGAATGGACGAATTTCTTTGTCTTCGCCATCTACTTTTTGGATAAGAGGCACATCGTTCTCAACTAACCACTCTACAGCTTCTGTATAAGAGATACGTGGGAAGCCGCCAATTACTTTTTTCAATGGCTCTTGATCTCTTTCTAATGTTTCTAGTTCTGTTTGGCAGTTGTCTAGGACTTGTTGCACAATATAAACTGTCATGTCTTCAGCAAGTTGCATATCGTCTTCCAAATCGAAGAATGCCATCTCTGGCTCTACCATCCAAAATTCTGTTAGGTGCTTTCTTGTTTTTGATTTTTCAGCTCTGAATGTTGGGCCAAAAGTATAAGTTCTTCCCAACGCCATAGCAGATGCTTCTGCGTAGAGTTGACCAGATTGTGATAAATATGCTTTACCCAAATCGAAATATTCTGTCTCGAATAATGTAGAAGTACCCTCACAAGCACTTGGTGTCAATATTGGCGAGTCCATTAGTCTGAATCCGTTGTAATCTAAGAAGTCACGAATTGCTTTGATGATAACAGAACGAACACGCATAATAGCATGCTGCTTAGATGAACGCAACCATAAGTGACGGTTTTCAATTAAGAATGAATCGCCGTGCTCTTTTGGTGTTATTGGGTATTCATCAGCCACTTGGAATACTTTGACAGAAGTTACATCTAACTCATAGCCGCCAGGTGCTCTTTCGTTTGATTTTACTGTACCAGTAACGCTAAGCGATGATTCTTGAGTAAGTGATTTTGCTGCCGCAAAGTCTTCCTCGCTAACATTGCCTTTGAACACAACGCATTGTGCTACGCCTGAGCCATCGCGCAGTTGGATGAACTGTAATTTACCTTTTCCAGTTTTGTTGTAAACCCATCCGTTAAGGGTTATTTCTTCGCCATCATATTTTGGCAAATCTTCTATATATTTAAATGATTTATAACGTGCTGACATATTTTTATTTTTTGTTGAAATTGTATAAAAAACAAAAATACGAAGATTTTTATAATAAGTTAAAATTTGTGAAAATGGAGAGGTATTATTAACTTTATAAAACTAAAAAACAGGAAGATTGTGAAGATTAAAATAATTATAAAAAGTATAGTGATAGCAATTTTTAATAGTAGTTATGAGCTCTTGCGGGAGTATCTATGATTTGAATAATCTAACATTAGTTGAAAATCCTATAGAGTATCAAAACCCTTACTTCCCTTTGAGTGTGGGTAATCAATGGTCTTATGATATAATGAAACCAGATGAATTAGGAAATATGGTTTTTTCTGGTAACTTAGAGTTCAGAGTTGTAGATTATAGCTATAAAGAATTTTACTTAGGTGATAGTTTAGTAAATACTTTACTATTCAGAATAGAAGGTGAAATGAAAGATGAAAATGGAGTTGATAATTTTACTCAAGATAGCTATGCTTTGAAGTCAAAAGAAGGGATTACTTTTTTACTTGAACCTAATGAAGATAAAGAGGTAGAAGTAATTAGATTTGTACCACAATCACCTGATTATTTTCATTTATTTAAAGAAATCAATACAGCCTCTATACTAAATGACAATTTTATTAGTATAAATCCCTTATTACAGCTTGTTGAAAAAACTCCTGGAACTAGGGTAAAGACATATTATGAGAAGAATATTGGTCTAGTTAAAATGGTTCATGACAGATATGATAAAAAAAGGTTTAGCAATATCATAGAAAATGATTATAACATTATTGAATATCAAGTCAAATGAAATTCATTGGGTCTATTTATTAGTAAACACTGACAATTACCAACAACGACAACACCGAAATAGCAACCCATAGCGATACACCGAGCACTATTGATTTTATTCCTGCGGACTTGATTTTATCTACAGATAGTCCTGCTCCGATTAGGAATAATGTCAGCACAAGTATTGATTTGGAGGTGTTGGTAATCCCCGAAGTAAGCTCCAATGGAATAGCCAAATAAGTATTGAGTAAAATTGCTATGATGAATAGGAATATGAACCACGGTATTTTGACTGACTTGCCTTTACCCTTGAATAAGTAAAGTGATACGAATGAAAGTGGGATAATCCACAGAGCTCGTGCTAACTTTACTGTTGTGGCTATCTGCAATGCCTCGTTACCATAAGCATAGGCAGCACCAACAACGGAGCTAGTGTCGTGAATAGCAATAGCTGCCCACAGCCCAAATTGGTGTTGTGTCAGCTCAAAGAAACTACCTAAGAATGGGAAAATGATTAGAGCCAAAGAATTCAGCAAAAATACTACTCCTAGCGACACTGACATATCCTTTTCGGTGGCATTGATAACTGGAGCAACAGCAGCGATAGCACTGCCACCACAGATTGCCGTACCAGAGGAAAGCAAATGGCTGGTTCGCTTGTCCATATTCAGCTTTCTGCCGATTAAATAACCCATTACGAGAGTGAGAACGATTGACGATATGGTTAGCAAAAAACCGTCTTTTCCCGCTTCCAAAGTCTCGGTTATGTTCATACCGAAGCCCAGACCCACTACCGCAACTTTAAGTAATATCTTTACTGCCTTACTGTTCAGCTCCTCAAATGGATGCCCAAAGAGAAAGACAAACACGAATCCCAAAACCAAAGCCATAGGACTAGATATGTATGAAGACAAACACAACCCCATTACTAATAAGAATAGTGCTGTTCTAATATTATTATTTATATTTAACTTCGGATCCATAGTGCAAAGTTATGGAATAATTCAAGAGTAGTAAATCTTTCTTTTCTTTCCTTATTTCAAAATATTCTTGTAATTTCGTAGTTCTTTAGTTTACAAAGAATTAAATTCTTAGAATACATATGAATATTAGTTTTTATAATCTTGGCTGCAAGGTCAACTTAGCCGATATATCACGCATAGCAAAGCAGTTCGAAGAGCTGGGGCATTCTGTGGTGGAATTTGAAGAAAAATCCGACATAGTGCTTATCAATACTTGTACTGTTACACACAGGGCAGATGCTGATTGCCGCAAGATTGTTCGTCGTGCTTTGCGTCGTTCACCAGAGGCATTTGTTGGTGTACTAGGCTGCTATGCTCAGCTGCAACCAGAACAACTCGCTAAGATTGAAGGCGTAGATGCCGTGATTGGAACTAAGCACAAATTTGAAATACCTAAACTAATAGAAAACTTTAATAAGAATAAGAGCACGGAAATATTTGTCTCCGATTTGGACGACGCTCCTTTTCACACATCGGCAGTGTCAGACAATTCTGGTAGAACAAGAGCCGTTCTGAAATTACAAGATGGATGTGATTACCACTGTTCTTTCTGTACTATCCCACTTGCTCGTGGTGCCAGCCGTTCTATGCCGTTTGAGCAGATAGAAGGAGAGTTGGAGCAATTGCAAAAAGATGGATACAGAGAAGTAGTGCTATCTGGTATTAACTTAGGTGATTATAAGACTCCAGATGGCAAGAAGTTTGTCGATGCTCTAAAGCTAATCGATGAAAAGTCAGGCGATTTGAGAATCCGTATTTCGTCTATAGAACCAAACTTGCTTTCGGAAGAAGTGTTAGAAGTTGTTGCAAATTCTAAGAATATAGTACCTCATTTTCATATTCCTCTACAATCTGGATCGCAAGAGCTATTGAGAAAGATGAAGCGAAGATATAAGGCGACTTACTATCACGATTTGGTTCTTAGAATTAAGGAAGTGATGCCTCACTGCTGTATAGGGGTGGATGTAATCGTTGGTTTCCCAGGTGAGACCGATGAGCTTGCAAAAGAAACTTATGATTTCCTCAATGGTCTTCCTGTTAATTACTTGCACGTATTCACATACTCAGAAAGAGAGAATACAAAAGCCGCAAAAATGACTGAAGTAGTACCACATAAAGTTAGGAAAGAAAGAACTCATGAACTCCGAGAGCTTTCTGATAAGAAGAGATTAGAATTTGATAAATCACAAGTTGGCACAGACAGAGTAATAATACCAGAAATGTATAATGAGCAGAATGGTATGTGGCGCGGATGGACTGAGAACTATGTCAATGTTATATTCCCAGCTCCTGAGAACTTAGATCAAGTGCCGCACAGAATTAATCTAACCGAAATGGTAGAGAGCAGAGTGTTCGGTGAGTTAACTGAACTAAAAACTAGCAAGAAGCTGACCGCAAACAAAGGATTAGAACTTCCAGTATTGGATTAATAATATGAATCTCAAAAACAATAAAACTGCACTTCTTTTAATCGACATCCAAAAAGGATTGAAAGAGGATGACTATTATGGTGGGAATAGAAATAACCCAAATGCTGAAAAAGTATGTGGTAGAATATTAAACAAATGGCGTGAGCACAAATTGCCACTTTTCCATGTCAGACATAGCTCAAAGCACCCCGAATCTCCACTTTTTGAATCTAAGCCAGGTTTTGCTTTTGCAGATGAAGTAATGCCATTGGAAGGCGAAGTTGCAATGACAAAGCATGTCAACAGTGCTTTTATTGGTACGGATTTGCAAGACTTATTAGAAAATCAATCTATAGATAACCTTGTAATAGTCGGTCTCACTACAAACCATTGTATTTCTACTTCCGTAAGAGTGGCAGATAATCTTGGCTATAAAGTATATCTCATATCCGATTCCACAGCTACTTTCGATACCATTGGCACAGATGGTAAGAAATACGATTCTGAACTAATTCACCAAATCAGTTTAGCCAACTTAAAAGATGAGTTTGCTATAATACTTACAAGCAAAGAGTTTTTTGATAAAATTTAATTTTGTTTTACCAACATTTATATTTTTTTTGAAATAAGATAAAAATAGTCTTGTTTTTGAAACGTTATGAAATTGACAAACAAATTAGATAAAATTAAATTATGTTGTGGCTTTCAAAAAAGGTAGAATATGGGATATTAGCTATGCAATATATGGCCTCTCACCCTGGGGACTTATATACTGCAAAATTCCTATCAAGTGAGTTGCATCTTTCTTATGATTTCCTTGCCAAAACTATGCAGAAATTAAACAAAGCTGATTTGGTAGACTCTCAACAAGGTACCAAAGGCGGTTATTTTTTAGCAAAGCCTTCAAATGAAATCAAACTGATGGATATTATTGAAACTTTAGACGCAAGACCAGAGCTTGTTGATTGTGTCTCTGATAATCCGGAGAAAGATTGCGAAAAGAAAACAAGCTGTTTGCTGCATGATCCAATTAGGATTATTCAGAAAAAAGTTGAAGCAATATTCACAGGCACTAGTCTGGAAGATATTGTAGAACATAATTTTGTGAAGATAGAAACTAAAAATTACCGAGGTTGAAATGACTGATTTCAATGAAGATAAGTTAATAGAAGAAGTAACCACCAGTGAGTATAAGTACGGCTTTACTACTGATATAGAGCAAGAGTTTGCCCCAAAAGGTTTGAACGAGGACATAGTTCGCTTTATTTCAGCTAAGAAAGAAGAGCCAGAATTTATGCTTGAGTGGAGACTAAAAGCTTATAGACATTGGTTGACAATGAAAGAGCCAAAATGGGCTAAAGCAGATATTGAAAAAACAGATTATCAAGATTTATATTACTATGCAGCTCCTAAGAAGAAGCCTGAATTAGAAAGTCTTGACGAGGTTGATCCCGAATTACTTAAAACTTTTGACAAGTTAGGTATCTCAATAGATGAGCAAAAGCGTTTGACAGGTGTTGCTGTCGATGTCGTTGTAGATAGTGTTTCAGTGAAAACTACATTCCAAAAAGAGCTAAAGGAAAAAGGAATTATATTCTGCTCTATGAGTGATGCCGTAAAGAATCACCCAGAGCTAGTGAAGAAATACATTGGCTCTGTAGTTCCAACTACTGACAACTTTTATGCAGCATTAAACTCTGCTGTATTTAGCGATGGTTCATTCTGTTATATACCGAAAGGAGTGCGATGCCCAATGGAGTTAAGCACATACTTCCGTATGAATGCAGCTATGACTGGTCAGTTCGAGAGAACGCTTATCATTGCAGATGAAGGGAGCTACGTTAGTTACTTAGAGGGCTGTACTGCACCAATGAGAGATGAGAACCAACTACACGCTGCTGTAGTAGAAATCGTAGCTCATAAGGATGCTGAAGTAAAATACTCTACAGTTCAAAACTGGTATCCTGGTGATAAAGATGGTAAAGGTGGTGTTTATAACTTCGTAACAAAGCGTGGACTTTGTGAAGGTGACAACTCAAAAATATCATGGACTCAAGTCGAGACTGGTTCGTCAATCACATGGAAATACCCGAGTTGTATTTTGAAGGGAGACCATTCTATTGGTGAGTTCTATTCTGTTGCAGTAACTAACAATCATCAACAAGCTGACACTGGCTCTAAGATGACTCACATTGGTAAAAACACAAGAAGTAGAATTATATCTAAGGGTATATCTGCTGGAGTGAGTGAGAATAGTTACCGAGGTTTGGTAAATATTACTAAAGGTGCAGAAAATGCACGTAACTTCTCTGAGTGTGACTCACTGCTTATAGGCGATAAGTGTGGCGCTCATACGTTCCCTTACATTGAAATAGGAAATTTTAGTTCAGTCGTTGAACACGAAGCTACAACATCAAAAGTATCAGAAGATATCTTGTTCTATTGTAGTCAACGTGGAATGGACGAAGGACAAGCAATGGAGTTGATAATAAATGGATATGCCAAGGAAGTGTTAAATAAACTTCCAATGGAATTTGCAGTGGAAGCACAAAAATTATTAGCTATCAGTTTAGAAGGTAGTGTAGGGTAAACCTCAAAATAAAAAAAGAAAATTAGAATTAGGAGTTTATTAAATGTCATTATTAAAAGTAGAAAATCTACAAGCAAAAATAGAAGAAAATCAAATTTTAAAAGGGTTGAACTTAGAGGTTAATCCTGGTGAAGTACACGCAATCATGGGCCCAAATGGTTCTGGGAAGAGTACTTTGGCATCTGTAATAGCTGGAAGAGAAGATTACGAAGTGAACGGTGGCTCAGTAATTTTTGATGGTGAAGATATTACTGATTTGGAAGTGCACGAAAGAGCACAGAAAGGAATATTTCTTGCATTCCAATACCCAGTAGAAATACCAGGTGTGAGTAATGCTAACTTCATGAAATCATCAATCAATGCTCTTAGGGAAGCAAGAGGTGAAGAACCAATGGCAGCTAAAGATTTCTTACAAAGAATGAGAGAGAAATCTGCACTTGTAGAAATAGACAGTAAGTTTATGAGTAGAGCTGTGAACGAAGGTTTTTCTGGTGGAGAAAAGAAGAGAAACGAGATTTTCCAATTGGCAATGTTAGAGCCGAAATTAGCATTGCTCGATGAAACTGATTCAGGGCTAGACATTGATGCACTGAAGATTGTATCTGACGGTGTAAATAAATTAAGGAATGAAAATAATGCTTTTGTAGTTATTACTCACTACCAAAGATTGCTTAACTATATAGTTCCAGATTTTGTTCACGTACTTGCTGACGGTAAGATTGTGAAATCTGGTGGCAAAGAGTTAGCTCTCGAATTGGAAGAGAAAGGTTATGAGTGGGTAAAAGATCACGCAGCTGAGACTGTATAAATATAAATAGCGAGGCAAAATAAGATGGCTATAAAAGGCAATAATTTCAAAGATAGAATATTAAACAGTTTTGATATTTTTGAAACTCATCTGAACGGTCACAAAGATTCAGAACAACACAAACAAAGAAGAAATGCAATGTCTATTTTCCAAGAAAATGGACTACCTACACTCAAACATGAGATGTGGAAATATACTAATGTAGGCTTTCTGAATGGTTTAGATTTTGATTGTGATATTTCAGAACACAAGCATGAAATTAAATCTCAGATAGTGAATGAGCACAAAGTTGATGGCCTGGATAATGTAGTTGTATTAGTAAATGGCTATTACAATGAAGATTTATCTGATTTCAACAGCAATTTAGAAATAAAAAGCATGAAAGCTGCTCACAGTGAAAATCAAGAAGATTTAGATAAATATTATAACAAATATTTGAAGAATGAAGAGAATGTATTTTCTGCAATAAACACTGCTCTATCATTTGATGGCGTTTTTATAAAAGCAAAGAAAGGCATCGTAGCAGATAATCCTATTTACATTTTGAATATAGTTGATACTCAGAATAGCAATCAATTTAAGCAAACAAGAAACTTGTTTGTTGTTGAAGACACTGCTGAAGTGAAACTATATGAAACTAATGTAACAGTTGGTGATAATGTTGGGATTATGAACATTGCTACAGAAATATATGTTGGTAGTGGCGCTAACTTAGAGCATATCAAGTTCCAAAACGATAGCGACAAGGGGATTTATTTCTCTCAATCGGAAGCATTCCAAGAGAAAGATTCTGTTTATACTAACAACACAATTACTCTGAACGGTAAGTTTGTTAGGAATGACTTGGGTACTACTCACAATGGTGGTAATATCAATACTAATTACTTCGGTTACTACTATGGTAGTGAAAGAAACCTGATTGACAATCACACTTTTGTTGATCATGCTACTCCTCATTGCGAAAGTAATGAGCTTTACAAAGGCGTTTTGGATGACAGATCTATCGGTACTTTCAATGGTAAAATTTTAGTACGACCTGATGCGCAGAAAACAAATGCTTATCAATCAAGCAAGAATGTACTACTTACAGATACAGCAAAAGTTAATGCTAAGCCAGAGTTAGAAATTTATGCTGATGATGTGAAATGTAGTCACGGTTCTTCTACTGGATCAATTGACAAAGATGCGTTGTTCTACCTACAGGCTAGAGCCATACCAAAAGACAAAGCTAAGGCGATGTTACTTTTTGCATACTCTCAAGAAATAATAGATAAGATTAGTATTGAGCCAGTAAGAGATTACATCACTCACCAAGTTGAAAAGAAATTCGGTATATAATATTGGAAACATTGAAAACATTTGATGTCAAAGAGATTAGAAAAGATTTTCCCATTCTGAATGAAAAAGTGAATGGGAATAATCTTATTTATTTTGACAATGGGGCTACTACTCAAAAGCCACAACAGATGTTGGATAAGGTTCAAGAATACTACTCGCACCTAAACTCGAACGTACACCGCGGCGTTCATACCCTAAGCCAGTTGGCTACCGAAGAGTATGAGGGTGCAAGAGAGAAAGTTCGACAATTCATGAATGCAAATTCTACTAATGAGATTATCTTCACTAAGGGAACAACAGATTCCATAAATTTAGCTGCTTACACCGTTGGCAAAAAGTATATCAACAAAGGTGATGAGATACTGATTACACAGATGGAACACCACAGCAATATAGTGCCTTGGCAAATGATAGCAGATGAGCGAGGAGCAAATCTTAAATATATACCTGTTAAAGACAATTCTGAGCTAGATTACAGCAAATTAGATGAATTAATCACTGATAAAACTAAGATTGTGAGTTTAGTTCATGTTTCTAATTCACTTGGAACCCTTAATGATGTTAAGAAAGTTATAGAAAAAGCCCACAACGTTGGTGCGAAAGTTATGATTGACGGTGCCCAGTCAGTACAACATATTCCCATAGATGTGCAAGATTTAGATTGCGATTTTTGCTGCTTTTCTGGTCATAAGCTTTACGGCCCTTTGGGTATTGGTATATTGTACGGTAAAGAAGAGCTATTGGAAGAACTACCACCATACCAAGGTGGTGGTGAGATGATAGCCGAAGTGACTATGGAAAAGACTACTTACAATGAACTTCCATATAAGTTTGAGGCAGGTACTCCGAACATAGTTGGAGCAATTGGCTTAGGTGCCTCTATAGACTATGTAAATTCTATTGGATTAGATAATATCGATAGACATGAAGATGAGCTATTAGCTTATGCAAATGATAAAATCGATAAAATAGATGGTTTAATTAGATATAATAACTCAGCAATAAGCAAGAGCATATTGCCTTTCAATTTCGATGGCGTATTTCACTTCGATTTGGGTATGTTTTTAGATAAAATGGGCGTTGCTGTCCGCACTGGGCATCACTGCTGCCAACCAGTTATGAAGCGCTTCGACATACATGGAACTATCAGAGCTTCATTCTCCTTCTACAATACAAAAGAAGAAATAGATTACTTTATCCAAGCTATAAAGAAGAGCTTAGCAGTTTTGAGGTAGTTTTCAAGTAAAATATTTTCTTTTGCATTATATATAATTTAATTATATATTAGAATCAGCATAAAGGAAGTTTTCCACAATTCTTAGGTAATCATAAGATGAGTAATTTTGAGATAATCGGGTTTTTACCAAAATCCGATAGAAAGATACCGTTTTTTACAATGTCGGTAGCTGCAGGTATTCCTATACCAGTCGAGGGGGATGTAGATAGGGAAGTTGATTTGAATGATTTTTTGGTGGAGCGTCCAGCTGCTACTTTCTTCGTGAAAGTAAAGGGTGATATGCTCAAAGATGTTGGTATATCGGATAATGATATATTGATTATCGACACTTCTATTGATCCAACTGATGGCAAGTTTGTTATTGCTTCTGTAAATGATGAATTGGCTGTTCGATTCTACAGAGAAATTGAAGGCGAGCGCTTCTTGGAATCACACACAGGACAGTTTCTATCTTTAGATAATGATAAAGCACTGATAGAGTTTCAGTTACTTGGTACCGTCACTAAAGTTATTCATTCGCTGTAATAACGGCACAGGTTTTGATTACTATGTCTTGTTATTCAATGACAAGACAAATGAAATATAATGCATAAATTAAAAGCAGAAAAATATGGTAACCCAAAAAATGGGTTTACTTTCGAGGCACCTCTTCGCTCAGCTATAATACAGCGCGGCGGCAAAATAGAGAATGTAGAAAGTAGTATTGATCTTGGTAGTATGTTGCTAACAGGGTCAAAAGATGTGTATATGGCTCGAGTTACTGGTGACAGTATGATTGATGAAAATATATACGAAGGAGACATCCTTATTGTGGATGCCAAAATAGAACCAAAAGATGGCCAAATAGTTGTAGCTTCACTCGATGGTGAAATGACAGTAAAGAAACTTCACAGAGTAAACGGTCAGATATATTTAGTTTCTGCTAACCAAAAATACCTCCCAATAGAAATATCTGGATACTGCAAATTTGAGATTCAGGGCGTTGTGAAGCATATAATTCACGAAGTTTAAACTATCCTAAAGACTAAAAATCATACCTTCTAAATATAAGATAGATTTGTCCGTTTTATATTAAAATTAATTATTTGAAGAAGTTATAATGAAGTATGATATAAGAAACAAAGATGATATCAAATTGTTAGTTGATACTTTCTACGGAAAGGTTCAAGAAAGTGAAATCTTGGGCTTCATATTTAATGACATAGCTGAAGTTGATTGGGATACTCATTTGCCTCATATGTATAACTTTTGGGCTGGAATACTTTTTGGTGAAAATCAATTTCGTGGGCAGCCGATGTATAAACACATTATGCTAAGCAAGAAAACCGAAATGAGCGATAAGCAATTCGCAGAATGGCTAAGATTATTTGGTGAGACTGTATTCGATTTATTCGAAGGACCAAGAGCCGACGAGGTAATTGCTCGCTCACAAATGATAGCTAGGAACTTCCTATACAGGATTAATCAAGTTGAAGATAGAGTAAAATAAGTTAAGACAAATAAACTCAAAAAAAAACCACCCAAATATTGAGTGGTTTTTTTTTCTTAAGTCATTGTTACAGTTTTATTACGGTAACATTACCTTATCAATTGCATGAATAACGCCATTAGTACCTTGTACATCAGTAATTATAACTTTTACTGTTTGTCCAGATGTTGTAATTAACTCAGCACCATTGTCTAAATCTACTTCTATTGTTCCACCACTAAACAAACCAATAGTTTGTCCATCTGTTAATTCAGATGATTGTACGTTTGCATTGTCAACAACGTGATAACTTAATACTGCAGCTAGAGTCTCGATAGGAATATCACCTAATGAATTCCAATCGTCATTTGATGCAAGTAAAGCTTCAAATGCTTCATTAGTAGGAGCAAATACTGTGTAAGGTCCAGCAGCGTTTAATGTAGCAACAAAATCAGTTGTGTGTCTACCATCTGTTAAGGCAGATACCAAAATTGAAAAATTGTCATTGCTTAAAGCTAATGCAACAATATTCTTTGGCATCATTACCGCATCGATAGTGTGAATAACACCATTGTTTGCTTCAATATCAGTATTATTAGTCATTGCAAAGTCATTAAACACTATGCCTCCTTCTACTTGAATTTGAAGAGATAAATTTTCGTCATTTGGCCCAGTTGCCAATGTGTTTACATAAGTATCAGTCAAATCAGTTGATTCTACTGTAGAACCTAAAACATGGAATAAAAGAACATTTCTCAATGTTTCAGTTGGAATATCAGTAAGTGAATTCCAGTCATCATTTGATGCCAATAAAGAATCAAATGCAGCATTATCAGGAGCAAATACTGTAAAAGTTCCTTCACCGTCTAAAGTTCCATCTAAATCTGTTAATTCTAAAGCTTGTACAAGAATACTTAGATTATCAGTTTCTGAAGCTAGTTCTGCAATAGATTTAGAATCTGGTACTGTTGGATTGTCGTCATCATCATCACAACCAACCATAAATGTGCCGAACGCTAACAATAATACTAGAATTTTTAAGTTAAAGTTTTTCATAAAATTACACCATATTAATTAAAAACCTACTTCTATTTATAGTCTAATTCGGCTTATTCCGACTCTAATTCATTGAATAATACTAATCTCAATATATAACGAATTATTAATAAATATTATTTTAAAACATTTTAATTTTATAATAAAAAACCTCACACCAAAGGGTGCAGGATTGTAAAAATACGTGTATAATTTTTTTAATTATATATTTACAGCTTCGCCATAGGCAGCAGCAGCAGCTTCCATAATTGATTCACTTAATGTTGGGTGAGCATGAATAGTTTTGAAGATTGATTGAGCTGTAGCACCTAATTCAATTGCTAAGCCTATTTCACCAATCATTTCAGTTACGTCTGGACCAATTAAGTGAGCACCCAGTACTTCACCATACTTAGCATCGAATACTAACTTCACAAAGCCATGGGCTTTACCAATACCGTGAGCTTTACCATTTGCAGTGAATGGGAATTTACCAACTTTTACATCGTGTCCTTTTTCTTTAGCTTTTTCTTCTGTTAAACCGATAGATGCAATCTGTGGGTTACAGTAAGTACAACCTGGTATGTGGTCATAATCAATACCTTTGTCAGTGTGACCAGCAATAGCTTCAACACAAGCTATACCTTCTGCAGATGCCTTGTGCGCTAACCAAGGAGCACCGGCTACATCACCAATAGCATATATGCCATCAACATTTGTACGGCACAATTCATCTATTACGATAGCACCTTTTTCTACTTTAACACCAACTTTTTCTAATCCAATGTCTTCTAAGTTAGCTTGTACACCAATAGCATTGATTGCTTTGTCCGCTTTGAGTGTTTCTTTTTTACCATTTCTTTCTATTACTACTTCTACGCCTTTCTTAGTTGGCTTAGCAGATAATACTTTAGCAGAAGTTACTAAATCAATCCCTGATTTTTTGAAGTGTCGTGCTAATTCTTTTGAAATATCCTTATCTTCTACTGGTAATATTCTGTCCTGATATTCAACTATGGTTACTTTAGTACCAAAAGCATTGTAGAAATAACCAAACTCAATACCGATTGCTCCAGCACCCATAATAATCATTTCTTTTGGTGCTTCGTCCTGTAACATAGCTTCTTTGGAAGTTAAAATATTCTTATAATCAACTTCTATTCCGTCCATTACTCTTGGTCTTGCACCAGTTGCAATGATAATGTGCTTAGCGTTGATTGTATCTTTTACTTTTCCTTTATCGTCAAGTACTTCAACTTTACCTTTTGCAGCGATTCTACCGAATCCATCTACTTTATCAACTTTATACTTACCGAAAAGATATTTAACACCACCAGACATTTGGTTTGCTACTCCTCTTGATCTTTCAATTACTTTGCCGAAGTTTTTCTTTACAGAATCAATTTCGAATCCATAATCATCAGCGTGTTGTAAGAAGTGAGAATACTCTGCAGATTTAAGTAATGCTTTTGATGGGATACAACCCCAATTCAAACACACACCCCCTAATTCAGCTTTTTCAACACAGATTGTTTTAAGTCCTAATTGTGAAGCTCTATTAGCAGCAACATAGCCGCCAGGCCCAGAACCAATTATTACTACATCACATGATTTGTTTGCCATTTCGATAACCTATTATTTTCTATTATAAATTCGTTTTTATTTTATGCAATTTAATTCTTTTTTGTAGCATTCTCAAAAAATGCTAATTATTATTATTCACTAAATTTTAATTTTATATTGCGTTATATAACTGATAGAATGTGATTATATTATATTCCGAGCCTTAGATGATGAAAGATATAACTGAAAAATATAAAAACCTTAAAGAAAAAGTAAAAAAACATAGCTATTTATACTATGTAAAAAACGAACCTGAAATTAGTGATAGAGAGTTTGATTCACTTTTTGATGAACTCTTAGAGCTAGAAAAAAATAACCCACAGATTGTTTCAGATGATTCTCCTTCACAGAGAGTTGGTGGCGAGCCAGTGGAAGGTTTTGAAACTGTGGAGCATTCTCACCCTATGCTTTCTTTGCAGAACACATATAGCCGTGAGGAAGTAGAAGATTTTGATAAAAGAGTTAGGAAAATATTGGGAGAAGTTGAGTTCACTTACACTGCTGAATTAAAGTTTGATGGTGTTGCTCTTAGCTTGGTTTATGAATCTGGTAGATTAGTCAGAGCTGTTACCAGAGGCGATGGATATAAAGGTGATGATATTACTTCAAATGCAAAGACAATTAGGTCTGTTCCATTGGTAACAAATGGTGAGCTAACAGATTATGAAGTAAGGGGAGAGGTGTATATGACTAATTCCCAGTTTGAAAAAATAAATAAGCAAAGGGCAGAGCAAGGAGAAAAACTATACGCTAATCCACGAAATACCACTGCTGGCTCACTAAAACTACTAGATTCCAAAGTGACTTCAAGCAGAAATTTACAAATCTATTGCTATTCACTTTATTCCGAAAAACACGAACTTAATAGTAATAAGGGAAATACCGAGATTATAAGAAAAATGGGATTCCCTGTTTCTAATGATTTTGTTGTTTGTAAAAATGTTGATGAATTATTTAAATTTATCGATGAATGGAATAAAAAGAAAAGTGATTTGCCATATATGATAGATGGTATAGTGATTAAGGTTAATGAGTTTGAACATCAACAAACTCTTGGCTTTGTAGCTCGCGCACCTCGTTGGGCTATCGCCTATAAGTACGAAGCAGAGCAAATGGAGACTCAAGTCTTATATATTCAATTGCAAATTGGTAGGACCGGAGCTGTAACACCAGTGGCTATTTTGGAGCCAATATTTCTTTCTGGTTCAACAGTAAGTAGGGCATCTCTACATAACGCTGACTTCATTGCAGAAAAAGATATCAGAGTTGGCGATTTTGTAATGGTCGAAAAAGGTGGTGAGATAATACCCAAAGTTACTTCAGTTCTAACAGAAAAACGACCAAGCGGAACGGTGGAATTCAAATTCCCCAATGAAATAGATGGTGCTAAGATAGTTAGAAAAGAAGGAGATGCTGCTCACTATATTTCAGATAGAAATTCTAAAACTATAGTTAAAAGAAAAATTGAACACTTCGCTTCCAGAAATGCAATGGATATGGATGGCTTAGGCAAAAAAATAATAGATGATTTTGTTGATAGAGGATGGTTAACTAGCATAGCAGATATATATTCATTAGACAAGTATTCTGACAATATGAGAGAGTTAGAAGGTTGGGGAGAAAAAAGCGCAACAAAGCTTCTGCAAGCTATAGAGAAAAGTAAGACTCAACCATTTAATAAGGTTTTATTTGGCCTGGGAATCAGATATATTGGCGAGAAAGGAGCAAAGCTGTTAACTAAACATTTTATTTCTTTAGATGAGTTGGAAAATGCTTCTTTTGAGCAATTGATAGAAATTCACGAAGTTGGCGATGTTATGGCTGCATCGGTTGTAGATTACTTTAATGATGAGCACGAACTTAGAGATATTGGTAAATTAAGAGCAGCTGGATTGAATTTCGAATCAGAGGAACTTGATCAAACTGGAAACCAATTAGATGGCAAAAGCTTTGTTTTTACTGGAGAACTTGAGAGAATGCCAAGAAAAGAAGCTGCAAAATTAGTTGAGCAGTTTGGTGGTAAGCAGACTAGTTCAGTAAGTAAAAAGACGAGTTATGTTGTTGTTGGTGATAAACCAGGAAGTAAATCTGACAAGGCAAAAAAACTGGGTGTTACTATATTGAATGAAGATGAATACTTTGATCTAATCGAGAACTTAGATTAATATTTGCATATAAGTTTGCAGCGCAAGTTACCTTTTTCGTCTTTGCTCCATACTTGTCTCGTTACATATCCGTGGCCGCTAGTACTTATTGCAATTCCGTTAGATTGTAAAACAGATATTGCTCTTCGCATAGTAAAGCCAGTTACATCATGTTTTATTTCACTTTCACTTCTTGTGCTATCTATTGCTATCTGTTTTAGACCAGTTGTAAATATCAATTCCTCATTACCTTTTACTAATTGATTTGGTCTAGGGAACTGATTGTAAACTACTCTGCCATCGTCCAATTCATCGTAATCGAAGTTATAATCTTCTAGTATATCATTTACAAACTCTGAGTTTAGACCAATCAAATTAGGCATAACTATACTATCGTTTTCTACATTTATGTAGTTTCCGGTTTTGTAATATCCCTTACTCATCATCCATCTGGCTGCTATGTTCTTGAATATTGGGGCAGAGTTATATCCGCCATATATACTACGACGTGGGTTTTCTACGATTACTATTACAGCTAACTCAGGATTGTCTGCAGGGAAAAAACCTGCAAATGATGCATTGTAGTTACTTTTAGAATATCTACCATTTGTGATTTTTTGTGAGGTACCAGTCTTTCCAGCAATTTTTAGTTTGTCTATTTGCGCTCTTTTCCCAGAACCACTGTCAACAACACTTACTAATAGATCTTTTACTCTAATTGCTGTTTTTTCGGATACTACCTGCCTTACTTTCTCTGGCTTGTTTTCTTTTATTATTTCGCCATTAGCATCTGTTATTTTCTTTATTATATATGGCTTCATCAGGTTACCACCATTCGCAAGAGCAGAATAGGCGTTTACTACCTGTAGTGGAGAGGCATTTAAACCGTAACCGTGACCAATATATCTTTTTGTGTTAGCATGAAAGTTCTTGGGTTTTGGTACTGAGCCCGTTACTTCGCCTGGTAGATCAACATCTGTTGGCAGTCCAAACCCAAAATCACGAACATATTTGTAGAATACATCTGAAGGTAAACGGTTGGCAACTTCTCCTAATATTATATTACTCGAATTTTGCATTGCTTCTCTGAAAGTCACCTTTCCCATTCCGTGTACGTCAGCTATTCGAGCACCACCCTTGTATATTGCAACACCATTATGACCATTTAGTATCTCGTCTTCCGATACTACACCTTCTTCTATAGCTATTGCGGCTGTCACCATTTTGAAAGTAGAACCTGGTTCTAAAATATCTGTAATTCCTCTGAGTCGCATACCAGCATTCGAATTTTCATCAATATTGTAGGGGTCGAACATAGGGTAGGATGCTATTGCCAATATCTCACCAGTCTCTGGTTTGAGGGCAATTACTGTTCCTGCCTCAGCCAGAGTCCGTTCCATACCTGCACGAAGCTCATATTCTACTATTCTTTGTAGCTCAATGTCTAATGTCAGCTCTATATTATTACCATGAACGGGTTCAACTATTTTCAGATCCGGAGATGGTCTTAATCTACCTAACCCATCACGATACATATGCATAAACCCACTTCTGCCATGTAGTATCGAGTCAAACCTCATTTCAAGTCCGCTAATGCCCTTGTTGTCAATATTAGTAAACCCTATGACCTGAGCACCAACTGAACGATATGGGAAATTACGCTTTGGCTCTTCTAATTTGATTAGCCCTTTATCATCAATATTGTTTACATCAAAAAGTCTATCCGGGGATATACCACGTTCTAACCATGCAAAAGAACCTTTGGCTCTGTTGATTTTTTTAATGTATTTATTGGGGTCAGTTCCCAAATCTCTTGCCAAGCTATTAACTATTGATTGCTTGTCTTCTATTAGAGTTGGGTCTACGGCTATTGATACTGTTTTGAAAGTAGTTGCCAAAAGCTCATAACCACGGTCATATATATTGCCACGATCTGCACGAAGGTCAATTTTCGACTCGTGCTGCCTTTTGGCTATGTTTTCATATTTCTCGTGATTAAGTACTTGAATTGAAAACAGACGCCAAACAACAGAAAGAAAGCCAATCATTATAATTGCCATAAGTGACCAAAACTTCCAGAACTTTCCTTGCGGTCCTTTGTATGCAGAGTCTTCTTTGAAGTATGTACTAATCTTTTTCTTCATTCACTTCAAGTATGATTGGTGCTTCATCTGCTAATTTCATATTCAACTTTTCTTCGGCAATTTTTATTATTCTATCGGGGGACTGTAATCTCTTTAGCTTGGCCTCAGCCATCTTCTTCTTATTTCCCAAATCGTCTATACCACGTTCGTAACTTCTTATCTCTGTCAGCAGCTCAGTAGTGTCATTGACATTACCAACATACAGCACTGCCGCAGCGGCAATAATCATGAGATATAATATGATTACCCAACGGTTAAGATTGAGCCAATTCTTGAAGAAATTGCTCACTTCGTTTCTACTCTTATCTATATTAATGCTGCTTTTTTTCAAATGGATTTACTTCTCCCCCCGAAGAAGATTTTAATATTATGCAAAATATCAAATCAATTAGAAGAAAAAAAATGTTTTTAAATTTTTGAAATTATAAAATTTATTATAACTTGCAATCAAGAGAGCACTCCGAATATCCTAAATATTCCATTTAACAAGTTATAAGTGCGATTATTCTCCTAAAAATTTATCCAATTGATGATAATAATTTAAAATTAATTTCTTTATATATCTTTATGAAACAACGAGACAATAGAAGACCGAAGAGAAAATACTCTTCGGGAAGGGATTCTAAGAATTACAAAAAAACTAGTAATATAACCCCTTCACAAGCCCCACCTCCAGCTCCAACTATAGACATAGAAGAACTGAAAACTAAAAAAATATCTGAGCTAACGGAAATATCCAAATCCCTTGGCATAACTGGTATTAGTGGTTTGCGTAAGCAAGAGTTAGTTCTTAAAATAGTAGAGGAACAGCGCTCGAAACAAGATAGAGCAGCCAGTGACGATGGACTATTGGCAAGTGGTGGAGTGTTAGAGATATTACCCGATGGTTATGGATTCCTTAGGTCACAGAGTTATAACTACTTACCGTCTCCTGATGATATTTATGTTTCTCCATCGCAAATAAAGCGATTTGGTATGCAAACTGGTGACACAGTTACCGGTATGGTTAGGCCACCGAAAGAATCAGAAAGATTTTATGCTCTATTAAAAGTAGAGACAATCAACTTCTCAGCTCCAGAAAAGAGTAGAGAAAGAATTATATTTGACAATCTTACCCCACTTTATCCAGAAGAAAAATTAAACTTAGAGACAATTCCATCTGATTATTCTATGAGAATTGTTGACTTGCTTTCTCCTATTGGTAAAGGGCAGAGGGGACTAATTGTTGCTCCTCCTAAGTCTGGTAAGACAGTAATATTACAGAAATTTGCTAATGCAATCGCTCGTAATCACCCAGAGGTGAAGCTTATAGTGTTGCTAATAGACGAGAGACCAGAGGAAGTAACGGACATGGAGCGTTCGGTAAAGGCAGAAGTAGTATCTTCTACATTCGATGAGCCACCAGAAAGACACGTTCAAGTTGCCGAAATGGTATTAGAAAAATCGAAGAGATTAGTAGAAGCTGGTCAAGATGTGGTGGTCCTATTGGATTCAATTACTCGTCTTGCTCGTGCTCATAACACAGTTATTCCTCACTCAGGTAAGATTTTATCTGGTGGTGTGGATGCAAATGCTCTACACAAGCCGAAGAGATTTTTCGGTGCTGCCAGAAATATTGAAGATGGTGGTTCACTAACTATCTTGGCTACTACATTGGTTGATACTGGCTCTAAGATGGACGAAGTTATCTTTGAGGAGTTCAAGGGTACTGGTAATATGGAGCTTGTGTTAGACAGAAAAATCTCGAATAAGAGAATATATCCTGCTATCGAGGTTAATCGCTCTGGTACTAGAAAAGAGGAGCTACTTGTATCGGAAGACAAACTACGCCGTATGTGGGTACTCAGAAAAGTGCTTGACGAAATGGATTCTATACAAGGTATCGAGTTCTTACTCGACAGATTGCGTGGCACAGAAACAAATGACGACTTCTTGAATGGCTTGAACTCGTAAGCTTAGTTTACGAATTACAAAGTTTTGAATTGAGCCAATGATTTATGTCATTGGCTTTTTTTTACTTCAATTCACGCTTAACAAAACCGCAGTTAAGCATCTTGTCGCCATAGTAGGGGTTTAGCACATTCTTGTTTTTGCTTAGCCACACAGCACTATCACCTACAGTTGCCATTGGGCATTTCAATACATATAGTTCATCATCGAATGATTTGGTGGCATCCATTATATCTATTAGCAATACAGATATATTGCTGAATTTCTTTCTTGCCTTTTCTATGTCACTATCACCCTCTATTCCTTTTGAAAGTGATAGTAATGACTCAATTCGTTGCTCGTATTTTGATTCTTTAAGCTCATTTGTACTTATAAGTTCGCTACTAATATAATCAACTAACTTCTTGGAGTTTGCCTTTGCCTTTTGCAAATCTGTTGCTACGAATGATTCTTGCAAATCCATATAGTGGGGTAGAAGACCTGAGAAATCTATCTGAGTTCTAATTTTTTCTTCTTGCTTATGCTGTTTAACGTTCTCTGAATTATCACTATTCATTGTCATCATGCTCTTCTTACCTGCAATTTGAGCTGCCGCATCTATTGAGAAAGCACCATTTTTAGCAATCTCCTCACCACTATTGAGTCCATTTAGAACAGGGTAACCAGAATCTGTGAGCTTACCTATTTTTATTTCCCTTGCCTCGAATATATGCTCATCAGTATTTGGTACTTTTACATAGACTACTGAACGCTCACCAGTCCACAGCACAGCAGATGTTGGAATTATAATCGATTCACTATTCGATCTACTGTTGACTGTTCCAGTAACAAGCATTTCCGGTTTTAATAGCCCAGCATTATTGTTAACGCTCCCTCTTATTAGTGCTGTTCTGGTTTCGTTATCTATAATTGGGTCAATATAATCTATTTTGCTCTTGAATGTCTTGTTAGGATAAGCAGGAACAGTAAAACTTACAACGTCTCCTACGCTTATATCTGTCAAGTCACTCTCGTAAGCGTCGAATTCTACCCATAAGCTATTTAGATTAGCTAACTCTATAATTGGGTCACCCATAGCAACATGGTCACCTGAACTGATAAGTAGCTTAGTAACTACTCCTGAGTGATGAGAGTGCAAGTCAAAACTTTCTTCAATTTTACCACTCTCTATAATATTTTCAATCTGATCATCATGAATTTTTTTTCTCTTTAGCTTACTTACTACCGAGTTATATAGCTCTGGGTTGCTATCTTTTTCTTTATGAGCTGAAAGTAATTCCCTTTGGATTAGTACCAACTCTGGAGAGTAAATAGATGCTAACTTTTGCCCATTTCTTACAGCTGCTCCAGTGTAGTTTACATAAAGCTGTTCAACTCTCCCTGAAAAATGCGACGGTTGGGTGTATTTTTTTCGTTCATCTATCCCTATTTTGCCACTCAGATTAACTTTGCTATTCGCAGATGAACTACCAACTGTCATTGTACTAATGTTTGCTATTCTTATCTGATTTTCTGAAAGAGTGATAGCTGAGTTGTCAACCTCTGAACCACCTGACTTTGCTGGAATCAAATCCATACCACAAATAGGACAATCACCAGATTCTTGACTTCTTACATTTGGGTGCATAGAGCAAGTCCAACACTCTGCTGTTTCATCGCTGTGGTCGTGTTTGGGTTCTGGTCTTTCACCAGCGAAAAACACCCAACCGAGACCTAACCCAACTACTAATGCTAATATTGTGATTATATACTTTTTCATTCTGTTTTATTTATTTTTTTGATTAAAGTTGAATTTCTTCAATGTCGAAAAGTTGAGGGATCTTTGCATCCCAATCATAAATAGTTTTGATGCCTAATCTCAAAGCTTCGGCTTGTTCTTCTTCGCCATGTACAATGAAAATATGCTTTGGTTTTTTCCTTATTTTACTCATCCAGTTGATAAGTTCTGTATGGTCTGCATGAGCTGAAAGACCTTCAACCTCTTCTACTTTCATATTGAATGGAATTATTTTACCGTATACTTTTATTTCTTTATCTCCAACCAGCAATTTCCTTCCACGTGTACCATCAGCTTGATAGCCAACGAATATCATTAAGTTGCTGGGGTTATCTGCCTGGAACTCCAAATAATTTAACATTCTACCTCCAGTTAGCATACCGCTACCAGCAATTACTATTTTTGGTTCATTGTTACTTCTTAATTCCAATGTTTCCTCGTAATCGCTAACAATTTTGAAATTTGAACACATCTCTTTGCATTCATGGTTTTCTAATCTGTGCCAATCTCTTGTTCTCAGGAATAGGTCTAAAACACTTGCTCCCATGGGACTATCCATAATCATAGGGATTTCAGGTATCCTTTTTTCTTTTAATAGTCTCCAAAGTATAAGCATTATTAACTGTGCCCTTTCTACGGAAAAACTGGGTATAAATACACTTCCACCTTGTGATATGGTTTCATTAACTAATTCTTCAATTTTCAAAATGGCATCACTCTCGTCAGGATGAACTTTTCCACCATAAGTGGACTCTATAAATAAAGCGTCGGCTTTCTTTGGTTTCAATGGAGGGAATAATAATAAATCATTTATTCTACCAATATCTCCTGAAAATACTAATCTTTTACCTTTGATATTTAATTCAATATAAGTTGCACCTAGGATATGTCCATTATATTGGAATCTAGCTTTTATACCGTCGAATAATTCTATCCAGTGTGAAGGTGGAATACCTCTGAAATGTTTAATTGTCTTTTCTACATCCTTCCTGTCATAAAGTGGCTCAGCTGGATGATGTTTAGAATACCCTTCTCTGTTAGCTCTTTTTGCGTCTTGTTCTTGAATTTTTGCACTATCTTTTAGTATTATCTCTGTAATATCTAAAGTAGGATAAGTCCCATAAATAGATTCTTTATATCCTTGTTTAATTAACCTTGGCAGGTATCCCGTATGGTCTAAGTGTCCATGTGTTAGCAAAACTATGTGAATTTCAGATGCATCCACTGGTAAATATTCCCAGTTCAGCTTTCTTAGGGGTTTTAAGCCTTGAAATAATCCACAATCAATAAGTATTTTTTTGTTGTCTGTTTCTATTAGATACTTAGAGCCGGTTACTGTTCCTGAAGCACCAAAGAAATGTACTTTTATGTTTGAATTTTTCATTTGATTTTATCGATTAATAATTATTAAAATGTGAGTTCACATAATATTTTGCAATCTATTAGAATCTTTTTTTGTCTAATTTTGCTAATACCAACTTCTTCAAGCATTACTGGATTTTCGTGTATTTCTTTGCATAGAACAATATTTTTTTCGAGTAGTGATGTTTTCTCTGCTTTACTTAGTGACATCAGTGATGTTAGTGGATAAAGCCCTAATTTGTCAATTCTGAGTTTCAAACTATTATTTGTAGGGTAATCCCAACCAGTTAATTTTAATCCTGAACATTCACCGTACTCTATAGCATCTATTGTAAATCTTGTATTAGTGTATATACATCCAAAATGTGATTTTTGTCGGTTACCATTATCTTTTATTAATTTTTTTTCTATATCATGGAATCTGGAATTGATATATAAGGGAATTTTGACATCGCATTTTTGATTTTGAGTGTTGTGGTATTTAATTTCAACTAACAATTGTTCATTCTCTTTTAATGCAACCACATCTACCTCATGTGAAACACAATGTCCTTTAACAATGACGCTTACTTCAGTACTGTACCCTTCGTGATCCAAAATTGTAGCAACAAAATTTTCGAAAGGATAACCACTTGGTCCTAATTCCATTATTGCTCTTTTTAGTTTGTATTTTGAGGCATGAACCCTTGATTTCTTCTTTAACTTTCTAAAAGCAATTTCATATATTTCTTTGGTTGTCATCCCATCTTTAACAATGGTATTTATTTCATCTAATATTTCATTCGTTAGTTTCTTACTGGCATTTGATTTTGATAAAGAATTATTGAGCTTACTTTGATCGTAAATTTCTTTTTCACCAGAGTTTTTAATTATTTCAATTTTCTTTTTCATTATCTATTCTCCTACTATTCTCAATAACTGTGCCTTTAGCTTTAGACTGTTCGATTCAGCTATTAACAAAAGCTGCTTGTAATCAATTATTGAATTTTCCATTTCTATTATTTCCCCAATATCCTGATTAGTTTCAGAGCTATATTCTTCTGTTATTAGTTCTTTTATTTGCTCAGATTTCTCTATTTGCTTTTTATACAGATTAGCTTTTTTTGATTGTGATTCAATTCTTGAATCAATGCTTTCGTATTCAGCTATCAATTTACTATTTAAATCTGATAATTCATATTCATATTGTTGAGCTATTGCTACTGATTGTTCCTGCTTAGCAGAATAACTTCCATTGAAAAATGGGATTGAAATTCCGACTCTGGGCATAAATATATCCATACCATTATTCTCAATTTCTATATTTTCCAACGGGCTAAGATTAGTATATTCTAATCCAACAACTATATCTGGATTAGATTTCGAGTCAGCTACGTCTGCTCTTATGTTTGCTGCCTGCCTTAACTGCTCCAGTTTTAGCATTGAGGGAGAATTAGATATTTTTTCAAAAGTTGTTTTCTCATTATAACTAATGTTCATAGAGTTAGGAGCGGAGATGCCACTTGTGTCCTCTCGGTTTAGCAACTGCCTTAGCTCATATTTAATAGGGAATAAGTCCAGCTCCAATAACTCTATTTCAGTTTCTAATTCACTAATTCTTAAATCTAATTTTAATAATTCACTCAAATTAGCCTTGTTGACCTCTACTTTTGTTTTCACCATTGGTCTCAAATACTCAAAAAGTGAGAGTGATTGCTGCGTGTATTCTGCTTGTTCTGTCAATCTATATAACTCTATCATATTTTCCCTAATTTGGTAAAATATCTCATCTTTCAGTTTTTCATATTCCAATCTTTTTGCTTCAGCTAGTTTTAAACTCTCTTGTTCATACTTATTCAGCGTACCGAACCAAGGAAGCTTCTGGGCTAATGATAGCTTGAAATTCTGTGGCCCAAGCCGTGTGTAGGGTCTAGTGACAAAGACGCCCATATCTAATGTTGGGTTCGGCGTAGCTGAGACCTGTGGCGCCTCTAACAAACTTTGCTCGTATTCCTTAAACTTAGCTTTGAGTATTAGGTTGTTTTCTTCAGCTTCATTTAGATGTTCATCCAGATTTTGCGATTGGAGCCCTAAAGAAAAAGCGAACAATAATATTAATTGAAATAATTTCATTTTTTTACCTCTATTTTTCTTTCTTCCCAAGCTGAGTAAAGCACTGGTACTACAAAAATTGTAATTATAGCTATTGCCATTCCTCCAAAAGCTGGAATCGCCATTGGAGTCATTATATCTGAACCTCTGCCAGTGCTTGTTAGTATTGGTATTAGTGCTATCAGCGTAGTTGCTGTAGTCATAAGGCAAGGTCGAACTCTTCTCTTTCCAGCTTCCACAGTCAAATCTCTAATCTGCTTTCTGTTATTTGGTTTTGTACCACTAAAATTATCCCTTAGATAAGTCGCGATCACAACACCGTCATCAGTGGCTATACCAAATAGGGCAATAAATCCTACCCATACTGCAACGCTCAAGTTTACTGTTCCCATTTGGAATAGGTCTCGCAGATTAGTACCGAACAAGATAAAATCTGCAAACCAATGCTGACCATAGAGCCATAGCATAGTAAAGCCACCAGCAAGAGCAACTGCTATCCCAGTGAATACCATTAAACTTGTGGCAACTGAACGGAATTGCAAGTATAGCACTATGAATATCACTACAAACACAATTGGGATAATAATTGAAAGACGTTTTGCCGCTCTCTGTTGGTTCTCATAGTTACCAGAGAACTTATAGCTCACACCATTCGGTATTGTCAATCTTCCATTCTTTATTGCTGATTGTATCTCCCTTTCAGCAGCTTCCACTACGCTTACTTCAGCATAGCCATCTCGTTTGTCAAACAGAACATAGCTCGTTAGAAAAGTGTTCTCACTCTTAATGACCTGTGGTCCTTTCACGTATTCTAACTCAACTAGTTGAGTTAATGGAATCTGTGATCCGCTTGGAGTAGCAACATAAGTTCTGAGTAGCTCATCTGGTTCATCACGCAGCTCCCTTGGGTAGCGTATTCTAATTGAATATCTCTCTCTTCCTTCAACTGTTTTAGTAATAGGGACACCACCAATTACAGTCTCAATCACATTCTGTATGTCATTGACTTTCAGTCCATAGCGAGCTATGGCATTTCTGTCTATATTAATGTGAATGTATGGCTTGCCAACAACTCTATCAGCAAAAACAGCTTCTGATTTGACCGATGGTACATTCTTGAGTATTTCTTCTAACTTCAATCCGAATGACTCTATGGTTTCTAAATCAGGACCATAGACCTTAATTCCCATAGGTGCACGCATACCAGTTTGAAGCATAACCAATCGAGTTTCTATTGGTTGCAATTTCGGTGCCGATGTAATTTCTGGGAAATCACTATGCTTCACGATTTCGTTCCATATATCATCGGTGCTTTGTATTGCCTTTCTCCATTGTCTGTAGTTTTCACCATCTTCATCTAAAATCAAATCATTAATCTCAATCCCACTCAGTATTGCGGTTTCATTGTCGAGAGTGTCACCATAGTTTGTGATGAAGTTGCCGTCTCCATCTACTTTAAACTTCAATCTACCACCATCTTCATTAGTGATATATTCAGACTTATAGTTGACTATATTCTCGAACATTGATAGTGGGGCAGGGTCGAGCGCACTCTCAACTCTACCAGCTTTACCCACAACCATTTCAACTTCGGGTATTTGCATTACGGCAAGATCTAAGTTTTGTAATAGCTCACGGTTTTTCTGCACTCCTGTATAAGGCATAGAAGTAGGCATAAGCAAGAACGATCCCTCATCAAGTGCAGGCATAAATTCTTCGCCCATACCAGGGAAAAGCGAGCTCATATTATTCCATGCTCTAGTGTTCTCAACATTGATTCCAAAAGCACTAAAACCACTTCCAACAAAACCAAAGACTCTGGGGAAACCAAACCACGACATTATGCCAACAAAAAGTATAAATGCTGGTATAGAAAGAAATGTTATTTTATTATCCAAACACCATCTGAGTACTGACTCATAGTAGTGGATAATCAATTTGAAAAGTCCTATAATTGCGGCAATCATTAATGCCACGAAAATAAAGTTTAGTAGCAATGATTCAGCCGGTCCAAGAGGCATCCAATAGTCAGCTAAAATATAGGCAACTAGGAAGGTAGAGAGATAAATATTAATGCTCGAAATCAGGCCTTTTTTCTCTGGGTTTTTCTCTGCCATAAATAGCAAAACTCCCATAGCAACGATAGTAATACTAACGATAGTTGATATAATTAACACAGAGCCAACACCCAACAATATTAACCCAATTGGAAGAATATAGCTCTTTGTCTTTGATTTTTTTCTAATGGAAAACAGCACGTAAGTTATAGCTGGAATTATCAGCAACGTAACAATCACAGCTGCAATAAGAGCGAACGTCTTAGTAAATGCAAGTGGTATAAATAATTTGCCTTCGGCTCCCTGCAGCATAAACACAGGAATGAAACTAATAATCGTGGTAGTAACAGCAGTCAAAATTGCCGTGCTAACTTCAGCAGAGCCAGTGTAAATAGCTTCCAATAGATTCATATCTGGATGTTCTTCTCGGTATTTCAGTATGTTTTCTACTAATATAATTGCCAAGTCAACCATAGTACCGATAGCTATGGCAATACCCGAAAGTGCCACAATATTAGCAGTTACTCCAGCATATTTCATTGCTATAAATACCATTAGTATAGAAACTGGGAGCACAATAGCAATAACCACAGATGCCCTAATATTAGCTACCATAAGTAATATTACAATTAGGGTTATTAGCACTTCCAGCGAAAGAGCTTCTTCCAACGTGTGTAGTGTTTCTTGTATCAATGTGGATCGGTCGTAGAAGGGAACAATCTCCAGCTTTGATATAGTGCCATCAGCTAACTTTTTTTGTGGCAACCCTTTTGAGATTTCGGCAATCTTATCTTTCACATTGTCTATAACTTCCATTGGGTTTGCACCGTAGCGAGCGACCACAACACCACCAACTGCCTCATAGCCATTTTTGTCGAGCATTCCTCGTCGGTCAGCTGGTCCAAGCTTTACTATTGCAATGTCTTTGATGGTTATCGGAGTGTTGTCAACCGTGCGGACAACTGCCTGCTCCAAATCTTCTACCTTCTTGATATAGCCAAGCCCTCGGATTAGGTATTCCACCTTGTTTATCTCCATAGTTTTAGCACCCACGTCTTTATTCGACTTCTGAACTGCATCAATCACTTGTTCAATGCTAATTCCGAACTGACGAAGTGCTTCTGGCTTCACATCTACCTGATACTCTCGCACAAAGCCACCAACTGATGCCACTTCGGACACTCCTTTGGCTGAGTTTAGCCCATATTTGACATAGAAATCTTGCACAGAGCGGAGCTCATCCAAGTCCCAACCACCAGCAGGGTTGCCGTATTCATCTCTGCTTTCCAGTGTGTACCAATAAACCTGACCGAGTGCCGTAGCATCGGGACCGAGTGCAGGGGATACTCCATCGGGCAGTAAGCCAGAGGGAATAGAGTTAAGCTTTTCTAATATCCGAGTCCTACTCCAATAGTATTCTATGTCATCTTCGAATAAGATATATATACTCGATATTCCAAACATAGATGAGCTACGAATAGACTTAACGCCAGGTATTCCCAACAAGTAAGTAGTCATTGGGTAAGTGATTTGGCTATCAATATCCTGTGGTGAACGCCCCGACCAATCAGTGAAAACAATCTGTTGGTTTTCACCAATGTCTGGTATAGCATCCACAGCTACAGGTGCATTTATACTGTCAGTTGCTTCCCAATTGAAGGGAGAAACAGCTATGCCCCATAGCACTAATAATGATAGCAATAGAAATGTGATTAATCTATTGTCTAGAAAAAATTTTATGATCTGATTGACCACGATATAAACTCCAACAATTTTTCAAAAAAGGTGATTAACTTCTTCAGAAAAATAGAGTTTAGATTAGGAATTGCTCGTGTATTTTGTGGAGTTGTTGCCGCTCGGTTTTGGGTGGCGGCTGCTCGTAAGTATTAACATTTTCAGTTGATTTGTCAGCGAAAGCATCTGGTGAAAAAGAAAAAATAGCTGCCGAAAGCACTAACTTCTGCTCTTGTGAAATCTTGTTGTAAGTTAGCGTTTGCTCAGTGTTTTTCAGCTGCTCTGAGTCGTTTTCACAGCACTTTTTCTTTTCTTGCTCTTGCTTTTGGTGGCATTTGGGCATTTGCTTTGCCGTCTGGTCACTGTGTTCACACTGCTCAGCTTGAATAAAAGCAGAAACACCCTTTACATTACCCTTACACAAGTGCTTATTAATTACTATCCCTGTTGTAGAGAAGGTAAATATAAATAGCAATAACGCTGATAATATTTTTGTGTGTTGTAACATTTACTAATTTACGAAAATATTTTGAATTTGTTGTTTGGGACGCTATTGATATATTTGGAGAAAGAGACAATAAGATTCTAATTATTGAATTAGATAAATGGAGAGCAGACCAAATAGCAAAAAAAATAGTTTCAAGAACAGCTCTTATGATTGATAAGAAAATTGGATTTATTTCATTATGTTATGCTGGTACTAATCATATGAATAAAAATGAATATTTGAAATATTTTAAATATGCAAACATATTATCTTCAAAACTGAAAAACTATTATGCTGGAATTATAATAGAATGACAATATATTGCTGGTTTAAATGATTTTTATGAAGCCTCACACCAACGTCCCCCAATGTTCCCATATAATCACCATAGCCAGAGTGTCTAATTTACAGTAGCGAAGGAGAGCTGATTCGTAAGCCAATTTCTGTCTATCATCACCGTATAGTAGTTCTGTGTATCCTCGCATAGCTGCCGTACCTTCGCTTACATTTATACCATTGTCTTTGGGTAGATTCTTATACGGGTTTTCTATTATACCACTGCTATCTCTACTTAGTAAGTTTATATCTGGTGAAAACTCTCTTAACCATTTTTCGATTCTCGACGATTCGGTTGCAGCTAATACAGCAGGAAGTACATACTTTATCGAAGTCTTACCTTTCATTATTGAATGGAAATAGTGCTCTAAAGTAAAGGTATTCATATCAAATATCTCACCTAAATTATCCTTATCAAACTTAACTATTTTATAAAGCCAATTAATTAAATCTGTATTGTGATAACCTTGAGCTACCATTCTATTATGAATACCCCTAAGAACTGTATTCTCATGCGTAGCCCAAGCGAATATGGTACCTTCAGTATTTCCAATCTGCTCATATAATGATTCAGCGAATCTAAAATCGGGGTAACTTGGCTCAGTGTTAAGCCACTCATTATGTACGGGTTCAGCACCAGGCGATTCTATTGTGTGGCAACTCCATTGGAATGCAATCATTTCGTAAGGTTTCATTCCTTTGTGAAATGGTAATGCTGTTGTTATAGTTTCAAAGTCAATGAAGTGGTGAGGGTATGGAGCTAATGACATAAAGCCGCCCATATTTTCATTAGTCCACTCAGTATCTGCTAAGGTATTGTTAATCTGTATCTTCTGTCTTGTTTTGTAGCTCATTGTCAACGCTTCAAAAGGAATATCACTTAGTGAAACCTTGTTTTCTTCTATCAACTTGTTTGCTAGATTCTCAGTACCTAATTTAACCCTGCCCAATTGATACAAATCCTTGATATGATGTTCGGGTTTGTCAATGTGTTACCAACACTCATCATAGCCACTTAATCCGTTACCTTTAGGTGCAGTATATTCGCACTTGATGTATCTCTTAACTTTTTAACTAAATGGTCTCGTTAATTCTGAAGACATACACAATTGTTAAAATCTAACCTTTTCTATTTAGATTTTAAAAAACATGTAGGAAATGGAATAAATTGGGATTCTCCAATAGTTGATTATAATCTCTTAAAAAAGAGTCTTATACAAAAACTAGAAGATTATATTGGCAATATAAATGATATAAGATTTAAAGATTTCAGTACTGTAAAAGCTAGAGCCCCAAAACTTAAGACTGCACCAATAAAAGAGTCACCTTTTTTAAAATTAAAGGAAGCTGCACTTTATTGTAAATTATCAGAAAGTACAATTCATAATGATATTAGAAGTGGGAAGTTAATTTACGATGCGGGTAATGTGAATCAAGGATATAAATTCACAAAAGAAACATTAGATAATTATTTAGGGTATAGAAAGAAAAAGTAAATACTTACTTAGAGCTTAGATTTTAATCAAATTCATTGCTATTTCATTGTAAAGAGAAAGAAAACCCCCAATAAGCCTATGTTTATAAGGGGTTAACTTTTTTAGATGGTGGTCGAAGAGGGAATTGAACCCCCGACACAAGGATTTTCAGTCCTTTGCTCTACCAACTGAGCTATTCGACCATCTCTCAATTATAAGAACACAAAAATATTGCATTTTTATTTAATAACAAAATTTATTCTGATTTTTATGATAATTCTTCGATTAATTTCTCTCTAACCTGCTCTTTTAGAGTTCTCATCTCTTCTTTGTCTAAGTCAGCAGTTACTATAGGAGGCAGTATAGTGACATTCACCTCGCCACTTTTAATACTGAATTTGCCAGGAGGAATAATATCATAAGTCCCAGTAACTGCTACTGGTACTATTGGGCGCATAGCTTTTTCTGCGAGAAGAAATCCACCTCGTTTGAATGGTCCAACTTCACGACCAGCATCGCGGGTTCCTTCAGGGAAGATAATTATGGAAGCACCGTTTTTAGTCATTTCCAGTGCATCCATTATGCTTTGCATTGCTTTCCTTGGGTCAGTTCTGTCTATCCCAATGAACGGCGATTTACGAAGCCCGTAGCCGAAGATTGGTATCTTCTCTAGCTCACGCTTATATATTATCCGTGCATCGCCCGGAAGTGTTGCCAATAATACTGGTATGTCCAATAAGCTGGAGTGATTTGCGGCATATATATAGCTTTTGCTTGAGTCTATGTTTTCTAGTCCTGCAACTCCTAGGCGCACACCCATTACCCTAAGTAGCTTTCTGCTCCACTTTTTCGAATAGCTCGAAAAGACATCGCCGTCCTTTATCATCATCATAATCAATACACGAAAAGTGTCGACTAAGGTGATTATTATTATTAATATTATTTTAATTATGCTCATAGCTGAAGCGCGAAATTTTACTCGCTACTCTTTTGTTCAGATAATTTATACTCATCGCCTTGCCCATTATTCCCCATCTACTCTTGTTTATATCAAAAATCGATGTAGTATTATGGTGCGAAAAATGAGGTATTTCCTGCTCTAATTTGATAATATTATTAGCAGCCCATTTGTATTTACTTTTCTCGCCTATACCCCTTATCACGGGGTTTACCTTTATTTTTGCAAAGCTACCAAGCGATTCAAATATTATGTCTCCTTTCCTAAGCTCATTGATAACTTTATTGAAGAATGACATTACTTGACTATCAGTAAAATACATAAGAAGTCCTTCACATACAACTATAAAATTGTCACCACTGACTTGTTCTGGTATAACTGAGTTTTGCGTAATATCACCCGATAGCATTTTGTAGCCATCTTGCTCAGAGATTAGTTTTTGCCTTATCTCGATTACAGAATCCAAATCTATATCATACCACATATCGAACTTGTTTGCGAATCGGCTATACCTAGTATCTAACCCGCAGCCAAAGTTTAGAACCGTTTTGCCAGTACCGTCTATGGTATTTAGCATATTGTCAATAATAATGGTTCTGTTGGCTATTGCTGTAAGCAGATAATTCTTTATAAAAGGGGAGAGCTGTTGAAAGTTAAAAATTGAAATGTCTATAGATTCTATCAGCTGTACTGAAAGATGATCGTCCAGAAGGCCACCGACATTAGTCTCTTCTGCCCTTGCCCACAATGGAATAACGAGAGTCTTTTCCACGTCTGTTAGTGCTAATAATTCACTTGAACTAATCATTGTACACACCTTCATAGTGGAAGTACTTCCACGTACCGAGATAAGCTTTTTGAATATTCAAATTAGTAGTTTCAAAGTTGCTATCCAATGATTTGGTTAAGCTTGGGCTCATTTCTATTCCGTGCCAGTTCATATATCTTTTATATATTCCATTGCCATAGTTATGAAAGTCCACAACGTATATTGAGCCACCTTTTTTTAATATAGATTTAGTCTTGTTAATGTTATTGGTAAGCTCATTCAAAGAGATGGTAAAAAAATAAGCAAATATAATCTTATCAAATTTTTCATCTGGAGTAAAATTCAAGAAAGATGTATGCTCTAGTTCTACGGTATTACCCAGTTTTTTTTCAGCTAAAGAGAGCATTTCTGGAGATAGGTCAATTCCGTAAAGATTTATGTTGGATTTTTTGATTTTGTTGAGTAAATAGCCAGTACCACATCCAATTTCTAATACTCGGTCATTGGCTCTAATATTTTTATTGACTCTATCTGCAAGTTTATTTCTACCAAAAAGGAATGAGCTACGAGTAGCATCATATATTTTGTGTTGTTTCTTGTAATATCGGACTATATCTTCTGGGGAATCCAAACTATTTTGGTGTTAATTGAGTATTATTCGCTTACGATATGAGCTCTGACCTTTTATACGAACTTCACCAACGTAGTCGCCTGGTGGCAATTTTCTACCATTCTCATCTCTACCTGTCCAAGTTCTCTCGTAACTACCGGCAGGCAAGTAACCTTTGAATATAGTAGCTACTACTACGGCTTTTATAGAGTAGATAACTATCTCTACTTCAGTGTAGTTGTCAACTCTGAACTTGATGTTCCCAGAGTAATCTTCAGTTATACCAAAGAACCTACCTATATCTGAGAATGGAATTCTCATACCTTGCCAAGGGTCATAAGTTCTAGCATAAGGAACTTCGAATGCTCGCATTAGCATTTCTTGTCTTTGTACTATCATATTAGGGTCTGGTTTGAAGGCATCTGTTGGCAGGTAATCCATACCAGTTTTCTCAGCGTCAGGGTCTAAGCTTATCAATGAATAACGCACATTAAGCAAATCGTAACGTAAACGAAGCCCAATAGGCAAATTCATTCTTAGTGCTTGGAAATAGGCACTGTCCTGTTCAGGAGTTGTTTTAATTCCAGAGCTTGGCAATTCACTGTCCGATGAGTCAGTAGTAAAAACATCGAACGAAGATTGTGTGCTATCTTTTTTTAAGATAGTTTCATTGTTCTGCCCGTAAGCAAATGAAGTAAATAAGATTAGAATTGATAATCGAAGTATAGTTTTCTGCATAATTTTCATTTTAGTTAACAAACGAATAAAAGTAAATATTGTTATTCGTAATAGTCAGTAAGATAAAAAATCCCTTACAAATTTTAGTCTGTAAGGGATTCTTATAATATATTTACTTCTGAGCTGCTAAGTTAATTGTCGTTTGTCAAGTTTTTCAAGTCAGCATTAGAAAGTAAGTCACCAAATGAAATAGAACCCGCAGATGTTTTCACATTTGAAGTAGGTTTTCCTTTTGGTCCTTTATTTCTTCTTTGTTTTTTAGCGTTTAGTTTTTCTCTTTGTTCTTCAGTAAGAATTGGAGAAACAATTAAAGACTCGTCTTCAGCAGCAGCGTCAATTACTTTAACGTCTATTGATTGACCAACTTTAAGTGGTTGATCATCATCATTTTCTTTCAAAGCGTTCATACGGCTAACTGGCATAAAGGCATCAACTTCTTCGTTGATTCTTACAATAGCACCTTTTTCGAATACTCTTTGTACTACACCGTTAGTGTCGCTTCCTTTACTATACTTTTCAGTAAGTGAAGCCCAAGGGTTATCTGTATTTTGTTTTAAGCTAAGAGCAGCCTGGCCCTTTTCTTCAGAAATCTGAAGAACTTTAAGCTCTACTTCTTGTCCTTCGCTAAGTACGTCAGCAGGTTTGTCAACTCTCATTGCCCAGCTTAGTTCGCTTACTCTTAGTAAACCTTCTACACCTGGCTCTAATTCTACATAAGCACCAAAGTTAGTCAATCTTTTTACTTTACCAGTAACTGATTCGCCAACTTTGTATTTTTCTTCTACGCCTTTCCAAGGAGAATCTTCTAATGCTTTTCTACTTAAACTAATTTTTCCGTTTTTCTTGTCTATTTCTATCACCTTCACAGTCATCTCATCACCTTTGTTATAGTGATTTTTTGGATTGTCTATGTGAGCGTGAGATAGTCTAGATACGTGAACTAATCCTTCAACTCCGCCAAGGTCGATAAATACTCCAAAATTTGTAGTTGAAGAGATGTTGCCTGTTACTTCAGCGCCAACTTCTACTTTGTCCCAAATTTCTTTTAGTAACATATCTTTACGAGAAACGATTACTATTTTGCCTTCGCCTATTTGCTTAACTTCAGTTACTTTAACATCGAAGTTCTGACCGACAGCTTCGTCTAATTTCTCTTCATTTACTTTCTTTTCTAAAGTGTAGTGCGATGCAGGTAAGAATAGTGGAACACTATCATATACAACACGAAGTCCACCTTTTGCTTTGGCAATTACTTCAACGTTAACTGTTTCTTCGGTACCAATTTTCTTTTCCAAAGAAGCAACTACATCATTGTAGTGAGTCTTATCTTCAGTTTCCGAATCTTCAGTGCTTTCCTCAGCTTTTGGTGCTTCAGTTTTCTCTTCTTTAGCTTCCTCAGTTTTGGGCTCTTCAGTCACTTCCTTTTCAGTAGTTTCTTCAGCAGCAACTTCTTCAGTTTTTTGCTCTTCTGCTTTCGGGGTCTCTTCAGTAGGAGTTTCTACTTGCTCTGTAGCTTCGCTTGTTGTTGATTCAGCAGCATTCTCAGTATCTGCCTGACTGTTTTCAGTGTTTTTTATTTCTTCGTTACTCATACGCTCTGTAAAGATATATTATAAATTTTTACTTCTTGATTTGACAAGATTAGCAAGTTAAGTATTATAAATCTTTGAAACAAAACTTGATACTGTTTTTTGTACTTTTTTAATGTAAATAGTCAAAAAGATTTTGTTAATAAGTTATATTTAGATAATTTTGTGGTCTATTTTAAAACAATAAATGATTTACTGGTTTGTACCAAACAAAGAAGTATGAACTATAAACCGTCAGTAATCGGAGATATAATATGGCAGAACGTCGTAGATATGAAACTACTTTGATAGTAAACGCAGCGTTGGAAGACAACGAAATAGATGAACTTACTACCAAAGTTACAAAATATGTAGAAGACAATGGTGGCGAAATTGAGAATGTAAAAAACGCTGGACGTAGAAGATTGGCTTACCCAATTAACAAAAAGTACAATGGCTGCTACATTCATGTTCAATTGCTTGCTCCTTCTGATTTTCAAAACAGATATAACAAGTTCTTGGTACTAGAAGACACTATACTAAGACATTTGACTATTGATTTGCCAGATGCATTAATAGACTACAGAAAGCAAAGAGATTTGGAAGCTGGTAAAGCTACTGAAAGCAAAGAAGAAAAATCAGAATAATAAAATAAAAGAAGAAAATAATATTTAGGTATTAAAAATGAAAATAATTCTAAGACAAGATTTAGATAATTTGGGTTCAATTGGCGATGTAGTTGAAGTGAAAAACGGATACGCTCGTAACTATCTTATCCCAAGACAGTATGCTTACTACGCTTCAGATGCTGCTGTAAAGAGAATTCAGTTCGAAAGAAAGCAATATGACAAACGTCAGGAAGAGCTAAAAGGCGACGCTGAGAAATTAGCTGCTAAACTTGCTGAACAACAAGTGTCAATACCGATGAAAGTTGGTGAAGAAGGTAAATTGTTTGGTGCTGTTACTGGACAAGCTATCGCTGAGCAACTTGAGCTATTAGGCCACAAAATTGATAGAAGAGATATCATAATTGATGAGCCAATCAAATCATTGGGTGTTTTCAGTGTGAAAGTTAAATTGCACAAAGACATCATTGCTCCACTAAAAGTATGGGTTATTAGCGAAGACTAAGCCACCTTTACTTTTGCAAAACATTTGAATCCCAATTCTTTATAGAGTTGGGATTTTTTTTATATTGAGTTTATACTTTTAATAAATGATAGAAATAAATTGATGAAATGGCTTGTTCTAATTTTATTCGCGGTTCAATCATTCTTTGTTGTTACTGAGATTGGTTGCGATGAGATTAGTGAAATAAAATATATTCGAAAAATGTTAAAAGAATATGCCTTATGCCAGTGTATATCAGAAGGTATAATTAATGTAGGTATAAAAAATTTTGACGGTTCAGCAGGTAAAATAAGATTTTCATTGGATGTTGAACCATATACCTTTTGGAAAATTGATTCTGTTATCGACGATTTATATTTAAAGTCGAATGTTGATACATATATTGATGGAAGAACTATTAGAAATTATAATTTTAGATGCTTAAAATTTTATGAAAGTAATTATTTGGATAGCTTAATAAAAACATTTGATTTAGAAATTGACGTTGATAGTAAGTATGATTTAAGATACAAAAATGATAGTGCTTATTTTGAAAAAATGATAATAGATTCCCAAAAGGAAGTAAGAAATGAATAAATTATCAAAATATATCATATTGTTATTTATTTCTATTGGTTTAACTACATCATTTTCTGAAGAAAGCAGCGAAAATAATCGAAACTTACTTAAAGAGTTTGCCTTATGTGAATGTTTAGCTAAAAGTTGGGATAATATTGGTTTTGATACTTTAGACTTTTCAAGGGCTCTTCTTTTTGAGAACCTTCCATATCCAAAAAGTGTTTTTGATTCATTAGATTTAATTGTTAATAATGCCTTAAAAAACTCTATTGGACTATATAGAATTGAAGATGAATTGTACAATATTAATAATTACAGATGTATTAGATTTTATAAAAGTTTCTTTTTAGATAGTATATTAAGATCATTTGACCACCTAATTAATAGTGAAAGTCACTTCTTTTATTCTGATAGTATTGAATATGAAAACAACTTTAACAATTCCATGAATGATTCAAAGAAATAGATTGTTGCTTCAGAGTTACAAAATTCTAAAACAGTAGGTTTGAATATGTGTACTTCACTCCAACCTCGTAGCAGTCAATATCGTTCTGCTCCCAACAAAATCTAATCGTTTTGCCTTGTTGTTTACAATATCACTAAATACAACATTGAATTCTAATAACCCGAATGAGAACTTATATTTATCATAAGGAAACATTTCATGTTTTTCGTTATTTCCTTCTTGCAAGTATAGTTTTCCTTCATTTTCAAATACACTTAGAAAATGATTTTCTTTGATCTTGTATTTACCTATAACTTGATTTTTCAATTCATCAGAAATACTGATTAAATCAGTTTTCACTGGCAAATCAACATCTTTATTCAATAAGATTGATACTAAGTCATTAGTAATTCTAACTTTTGGAGTGTTGTCATCATTGGTTAGTATGCAAATAAAGTAATCTCCATCTGGGATGTAAGTTATAGCCCCTACAAACCCATTCATACCACCGTAGTGACCAAAAGCTTTGATTCCGTCAAAATTTCTGATTCCCCATCCATATCCATAATACTTTCCCGAATCGAATATTTCTTTTGTCTTGGCGGCTGGGATAAGCTCACTATTCATTATTGCTTTAGTGAATTTTAATAAATCTTCTGTTGTTGAATACATATTGCCAGAGGAAAATGGTTGGTGGTAGTTGATATATGAGGCTTGTGTTGACTCTCTCGGTGTTGTAGTGTAACCCTCAGCTAAGTTTTTGACTTCTGAGTTGTTGTCTATTATGCCAGTGTTTTCTAGTTCCAATGGAGCAATTATTTTTTTATTAATGTACTCAAAGAAAGTTATCCCACTTACTTGTTCGATTATCAGACCCAATAATATATACCCTACATTTGAGTATCTGAAATTAGTTCCTGGCTCGAACAATAATGGCTTGCCACTCATTTTTTCGATAGTTGTGTTTGGTGTAGTTTTGTCTGATTGGCTGTCTTTATACCAATCGTCAATTGATTTATAATCCGACAATCCAGAGGTGTGGTTGAGTAATTGTTTGAGTGTGATTTTCTCTGATAATCCAAACTCTGGGAAGTATTTTGATAGTTTGCTGTCAAGATGAATTTTTCCGTCTTGTTCTAAAAGTAAAACTGCTAATGCTGTAAACGGCTTAGTGATAGACCCAATCAGAAATTTAGTAGAATCAGCATTCTTAAGTTCCTTTTCTTTGTTCAAAAAACCGTAGGATTTTGAAAACAGTTCAGAATCTCCTTTTGTAATAAGAACATTTCCGTTGAACTTTTTGTTTGAATAATGTCTATTAATATACTCTTCAATTTGCTCATCTATTCTGTATTTATAATCTGGTTGATTTGAGTACAATAAAGCCAAAGGAAATAGCAGAATTATTATTATTATTTTCATAAGAGTATATTTTTATTGATACTAGCCGAGCGTAATTGATATAGAAGTAACGAGAAATACAATTTGTTGTTTCTATACATCTATTATGTCCATAATATTGGGACAAATTGAAAGTATTATTTCAAGAAAACAACAACTCATCCGTCAAATATCAAAATCAATAAAACTTAACAGAATTTGACTACAGAAAAATATTTAGAGTTTGATAATGTTACTAAGCAGTATGATAACTTTACTGCTGTTAGTGGGCTATCATTTTCAGTAAATAAAGGTGATATATTTGGGTTTCTTGGTCCAAATGGAGCAGGAAAGAGTACTTCAATTAGAATGTTATTATCACTGATTACTCCCACTTCTGGTGATATTAAGCTGTTTGGCACTCCGATAAATCAAGACAGAAACAGGACGATAGCACAAGTGGGTGCCTTAGTCGAAAAACCAGATTTTTATCCGTATCTGAGTGCCGAAAGAAACTTAGACATATTAGCTCGCCTATCAGAAATTGACAACAGAAAAAATAAAATAGATGAAGTCCTAGAATTAGTAGGGCTTTCAGAAAGAAGACACAGCAAGGTTAAAACCTTCTCACAAGGTATGAAACAGAGATTAGGAATTGCCCAGACATTGCTTCATTCTCCAAAATTAGTTGTGTTAGATGAACCAGCAAATGGATTGGACCCACAAGGTCAAGTGGATATGAGGGAGTTAATTGTACGATTGAACAAAGATAAGGGCATTACGATTATTATTTCCAGCCATATATTGAATGAAGTGGAGCAAATATGCAACCGAATGGTAATAATAAACAAAGGCAAATCAGTTGTTGAAGGTGATGTGGCTGAACTACTGACTGGAAGTAAAATGAAAGTTATGCTTACCACTGATGATAATGACAACACTATGTCTATCATCTCTGATAACGAGCCCACAGTAGAAATGAAAAAACTGAATGAAGAGAAAATATCGCTTCAGATAGAAAGAGAATCCATACCAAAAATCAACAATTTATTGATAAACAATGGAATTAAAGTTTACTCCATAGAGCCAATTAGGTCATTGGAAGAATACTTTATTGATAAGACGAAATGATAAATTTATTAAAAATAGAGCTATTCAAAATATTTAGAAAACCCCGCACATACATTGGGTTTGCAGCTATTGCATTCATTGTTACAGTTGTTAATTTGGGTTTCTATTTCGATGGTGACCAATTATTAGGATTCTTACTCGACAGCTTGAAAGAGAAATTTTTCTTGAATGGAAAGCTGATTAATGCATACACTATGTCATTTGTCATTCTCAATAGCTTGTGGATTCACTTACCAATATTAATAGCAATTACTGCAGGGGATATGCTCTCTGGTGAGGCAAACCATGGCACATTCAGATTGCTTCTGACTAGGCCAATAAGTAGAGTGAAGTTACTGACAGCAAAGTTTTTTGCAGCTTGGATATACACTGTAATGCTACTAATCTTTATGATTGGTTATAGTTTACTTTTCGGACTTCTTATATTCGGTATTGGGGACCTAATCGTTATCAAGAGTGCAATCAGCATTATAGCATCCGATGATGTACTATGGCGGTTTGGCTATGCTTTTCTGTATGGTATTTTGTCTATGACTACAGTAACGTCGTTAGCATATTTGATATCCAGCTATGCAGAAAGCTCTATTGTACCAATAGTTGGTACATTCGCCATTATTGTAGGACTTACAATTGTTAGTACATTGGGCTATGCACTAATAGCTCCAATTATTCCATATCTGTTTACCACTTACTTGCCATCATGGGATATATTCTTCGAAATGGAGATGAACCACGAGAAATTAGCAAGAGCTATATGGGTGAACTTAGCTTACACTGCGGCGTTTATATTCATATCATTCTACCATTTCAAAAATAAAGATATACTGAGTTAATTATGAAAAAATTAAGCATTTTTATTACACTATTATTATTAGCAACTACATTAAGTTCAAAGGACTTGGAGCCAATACTCGACAAGTTAGTCAACAAGATGGAGAAAGTGAAGCCACACTCGGTTGATATGAATATCAAAATAGATATCGAGTTCCTGAAGATAAAGGAGCGTAACGCTACACTGATTTATAATAGTGCAGACGACATAGAAATAAAGTCAGATGACTTTATGATGATGCCCAAAAATGGGGCACAGATGGAATATCTGAAAATAATAAAGAACCGCGCAGCTGCAATATACGAGGGGCAAGAAGATGGTTTTACCAGAATCAAGATTATACCCGGTGAAAACAAAGAAGGCTTGATATTAGCAAATGTCTTGATTGATGAGAAGACGAACCGAATAGTAAGAATGAAGGCCTTTACTGAATCTAATGGCTCGTTTGTCAGCAAGTTTGAGTACGGGAAAAATCCTTTTGATCTACCAAGTAAAGTTTATCTAGAGTTCGATATGAAGAACTTTCAGATTCCAGCACAGTTTTCTGCCGACATAGAAGCTGTGAGTAAGAGCCAAAAAAAGAAGTCAGAAAACACAATTGGTAAGGTAGTTATAACCTACAGTAATTATAAGGTTATGTAATTATCTTATTTTTTTGAATCTTGGAGAGACCATAGCCGCATCAACTATTTCAATATGTACTGGAACTTTAAAAGATTCAAGTTTGTTTTTGCAATATTTTCTAACCTTATTTTTTAATGACCTAAGGTCTTCTTTATTTTCTAGTGAAACTTTTGCACCAACTACAAATCCTAATAAAGGATTTTCAACAGAATAGACTGATGCTGAATTTATATTTTCAATTTCAGTTAATACTGACTCTACTTCAGCTGGATATACTTTCTGACCACCTACATTGATAATATCACTTTCTCGACCCAATATTTTGATCCACTCACCATCAGTTTCAACTCTATCTTGAGTGTTAAACCATCCATCTTTATCTATTGGAGATTTGGCATTCAAATACCCCATCATCGCAGACTTGGCTTTTATAAATAATATTCCGTCAACTATTTTAATATCGTAATCCTCTCCACCAACTTTCACCCAAAGTGAATCGTCAGATTTTGATTTAGATCTTAATATACCCAATTCACTTAATCCATAAGTTTGTTTCAGTTTAATATCTGGGAATAATTTATGGAATGATTTTAAAGTAGATTCTGGCATTGCCTCGGTGCCATAAGTTGCTATCTTTAATGAAGAAATGTCATACTTCTGATAAGCTTTAGATATTAAGATTAATGATATAAATGTAGGTGAAGTTGGTAATAACTCTACATTATATTTTTCAATTAATCTACACACATTATCAGGTGAGCGGTCCTCTAAAGTTACTATTGTACCAGCGTTTGATAGTATGTATAATAAAGTGTTTACACCACCTATATGGTCAAATAATAAAAATGTTATTGTTCTAAGTGTATTTCTTCTCACTTTAAATTTTTCAAGTAAGGGTAAAAAATCATGAACGGCTGCCTTACTTTTACCTGTTGAGCCAGATGAAAATAATATTAACCCAGGATGCTCTTTTTCTTTTAAATCTAAAAGAATTTCATGAATAGCTTCATGTCTTAATTCTTCATATTCAAATTGGTTATTCTTAAACTCTAATAAGTGCTCCACCTGAGCTATCTCATAAAATTCTTGTTCAGTTTTTACAGCATATGAAATAGGTACAAAACAATTTCCATTTTGGATTAGTGCTAGCATTAGAGCTACAGATTCTGGATTAAAGTCAGACCTAACAGCAACAATAGAAAATGGATTGATTCCTACTTCTTCTAAATAACTATGATAGTGTTCATATTTTCTAAGTAGCCATTCATAACTATATTCTTCTTCCCTGTATATAAATGCTGTATTAGATTTATTTTCTTCAAATATTTTAATTAGAAAGTCGATAAACATATTAGTTTACTCCAGATAGATAAATTGTTTGACCTGTAATCATTTTGCTATTGTCACTCATATAGAAATCAGTTACATTTGAGACGTCTTCAAAAGTTGAGAATTCAGGTATAGATTGCAATGAAATTAAATCTTGTATCTTATTCTTCGGTACATTCTTAATTAAATCAGTTTCAATGGGAGATGGACCTATAAGGTTACAGGTAATGTTGAATTTACCAAGTTCCTTCGCCATAACCCTTGTAAGTGTCTCAACAGCAGATTTTGATGAAGCATAGATAGACTCACCTTCTAAGTTTAAGGGGGAAGCAACTGTTGTAAAATTAATTATTCTACCATATTTCTGTTTAGTCATTACTTTCCCAACTTCCCTAGAGAAATTAAAAGTCCCTTTGAAATTTGTATCTAAAATTTTCGAAACGGTTGATAATGGAGTTAATAGAAAATGATTCATAGATGCGATACCAGCATTGTTAATTAAACAATCTATCTTTCCAAATTCTTTTTTAATTTTTCTTACATGCGAAATTACTTCTTTTTCATCTGTTACATCTAAAGTATAATGAGTGTAATTGTCATGATATAGATCAGATTCACTGCGGGAGAATCCAATAACTATATTATTTTTTTCTAAATAATATTCACTTAAGTAACGCCCAATTCCTTTTCGAGAACCGGTTATTAAAATCACTTTACTCATATCTAATCTTGTTTTATTTGTTCTGCAATGTATTCAGCTAAGGAATTAACATTTATAAATGGGCTATTTTTTTGAGACATTGCTTTCTCAGAAATAATCGACATTTCAATGTCTTCATCTGCTAATCTAGACTCAACATCAACTAACAAAGTAACAAGCCCAAGTGAATCAATAACACTATTTGAGCCCATTAATGAAGTATTATCATTTATATTAATATTTAACCCTTCAGTTTCAGCAAAATCTTCAAATGCTTCCTTTATTATGCTAACTATTTTTTCTTTATTCATTTTATTTCCTAATAATTTGTTCTTTAGTCTTTTCTACTGCTTCACTTATTTTTAAATATTCAATTTGATTTGGATACAATTTATTTAGACTTGATAAAATACTTTCAATATTTTCAGTGTTATGCATGTCCTTAACATGTCCTGAAGCTATGACTGGTAAAAAGTCATAGTCCTTTAACTTACTATTATTAATTATATTACCAATAATCTTTACAAAAGCAGACGAAGGTATATAATCATAGTCTAATTGAATTGCGTTTTTTGAAAGTATCTTATTCAGATACCAAGACAAATTTTTATTTTCATGCTTTTTATATGCTCTTCTTGAAGATGGGTAACGAATACTTTTTATTCTATCTCTTTCGTTCATCCAATCTAATTCACTGTCAGATACCGAAACTCCAAATTTAAACTTGTAATAAAGCTTAGGGAAAAACTTTTTAATTCCTTCTGAATCAATGCTTATGTTTGAATAAATTGGTAACTCAATCATATCAGAGTTATTGTCTACATATTTGACACCCTTCTTGCCAATTTCCCATGGTATAATATTCGAGAATGCATCTCTATAGTCGTAATATTTCTCTACAAAAGTACCTTTGGTAACTGATGTGTCACATTCAAATTTAAGCTTTCTTAATGTCTCTAATACTTTTTCCGATGGCTCTATATAATAAGCTCCAGCTCTATATACATTACAATTATAATTAGTATAAACATTTTGGATAACACTTTCTAAATAGTCATTACATTCTTTAATAATACTAAATATTTCATCTTCATTCCTTTTTCCAATAGACCAATTTGTTCCCAAAACCCATTCTCCATCAACAAGTTTAGATTCTCTCCATTGAGGATGTATATGAAGTTGTACGTCGTGACCTTTGTTATAACTTTCTTGTAGAACTGATTCCCATGCTTCGACAATTTCTTTGAATTTTGGATTCTCATTTGTAAGTTCTTTATGTTTAATTTGTTGATATGTTTCAGCCATTATTGAAAGTTTTGCTCCATGTTTCTCAAATACATTAAGCAAATCCAACAATGGATTATGTTGAACTTCAAAATAATCACCTGAGCCATCACCAAATAGCTCCCAATCATTTGTAAAAACTAGTCCAATCTTCATTATAATATCCTCAAATAATTATATTTAGTTGTAAATTGTCTTACTTTCTAAAGCCAAACTTACTAACTTCTCGAATAATTTCTTTGAATCAGCAATAAAAAACTTCATACCACTAATATCTATATCTTCACAAACTACATTTTCAATATTTCTTTTTATAAATTTTTCGATTTTATAATTCATTTTATTTAGGTCGTGAGCATACGTTTTAACTATAACTTCAGAATTGTTCTCATCAATACACTTTGCCTCATATACTCTATCTGCATAAGGTGAATATGGGAATCTTTCTTTTAAGAAATCATCCGCACAATGAACACAAGATAAGTTTTTGGTACTTACTCCAAATCCAATAATTTTCCCATTATAATTATTTATCTTGTAATAAGGAGACTCTTTACCATATGGATATATATCTAGGTGATGAGTTGAAGTCAACTCTTGTGCATTTTTACCAATTGCTACTACTGATTTTGTAGGATGCAAGCTTCTTATTGCATTCGGATGTCTTCTTGCAATTTCAGATAATATCCCCATGTAAGAAGGCGTTTTTTTAATGTTAAAAATCTTTTCACTTTCAAGAAATTTTTGAGATGTCAGTTTTGGATAAGTAGGAAATAAAACAGTACCCTCACTACCTAGTATTTGTAGAATTAGTTCTAAAACCTTAAAAGGTGAAACCTTAGTATTTAGATTTCCAAGAGAACTGTGGATTAGAACAACTTCACCACTTTTAATTCCTAATTTGATTGTCAGTATCTCTTCTATTTGTTTTAAATCTAATTCAGGTAGAGATGCAATTCTAGCATTTCGTTTTTTGGTTCTCCAATTTCTTGCCGCTTTAATTATTGGATCTGGTAAGATTTTCTTTAATTTTTTTTCCATGTTCTAATTCAGACTTTTAACTTTACATTTTTATCTATATATTGTATATTTAACCAATCAATATTCTTAAATTGTTTTAAATACTTCCTTATCTTAGTAATAAAGAGTAATAAAAATTCAGAGTGGACTTCATTATCCATTGCCACATGTAATAATATTGCATCTTTGTTATTTCCTTTAATTACCAGAGCAACACCTAAAAGACGCTTCTCATTTTTAATAAAAGTTGTTAAAAACAAGGAATGAGTCTCAATTTTACTATCTAATCTGACCTTGATTGATAAGTCTGTTTCAACTATAACAGGCAATCCATAATTTGTAATCGAAGTGACTATTTTATTTGATAATTGTCTCTGTGATTTGTTAAAGAAGAGAAGCTCCTCTAATTTATCTTTATGTGATATATTTAAACTAGACTCAATCTCAATATTCTTAATTGACATAATTGTAACTTTTAATAGCTATGAATTGTTAATTTTATTAAATGAATAAATTTTCGTTTATTGTATTGCATTTATAAATAAATTACTAAAAATAAAATGAAAACCATATTACTTTTGATTTCCCTTGTCCTGTTAAATATAGAAGTATTCTCAAATGTAAATGATCTAAACTGGTCTTCTTATTTAGGTGGTAATCAAGAGGATTTAATTACTGCATCAGAATATGATGATGAAGGAAATTTATATGTAGTAGGTTTTTCAAATAGCACAAATTTTAAAACAACAAACAATGCATATCAAAAGACTAATAAGGGTAGTTATGATATATTTATTACTAAATATGATCAAGATATGAATGTTCTTTGGAGTACTTTATTTGGTGGAAGTGGAAGGGAAATAGCCCAAAGTTTTGATATTGGTTCAGATGGTATTTGGGTAGTTGGTGAGACACTTTCAAACAATATGCCATTAACAAACAATGCATTGCAGGTAAACTATCCAGGTGGCTCTGGTGTAGTTATGATAATGAAATTTTCCTTTGAAGGAGAACTTCTATATTCTTCATTCTACGGTGGTGGTGGTTATGATTATGCCGCTGATGTAGTAATTGATAATGATAATAATGCATGGATTACTGGTAGAACTTTAAGTGCTGCCATACCTGTTACTAAAGACGCAATTTCTAAGTCTCCTTTAGGTGGTTATGATTCTTTTTTATTAAAAATTAGCTCGGAAGGTGAAATGCTTTATTCATCATATATTGGAGGGGGTAGAGATGATTTTGGACTGAGCATTGAATATAGTGAAATAACGGATGAGGTATACATAAGTGGGTTTACAAAAAGCGAAAATTTGCAAAGTGTGGGACTACCACTTCAATTAGGAAAAAATGGATCTACAAATACATATGACGGGTACTTTTATGCTTTTGATCAAGATGCAAAAATAACTTGGATGTCATATTTTGGAGGAACAAAGAATGATTATCCTCTAAATATAAAATTTGATAATGATGGGAATTTATTAATACATTTCTACACTACTAGTAATGATGTTTATGTAGAATCTAATTCTTATAGTAAAGCTAACTCTGGGAGCGTTGATAATTATTTGCTCAAAATAGATAAAGATAAGCAATATGTTTGGTCAACTTATTTAGGAGGATCTAGCAATGAGGGTAAAGATGATTTTTTACATAAATTCGGTGATTTGAGTATAGATGATGAAAATAATGTATATATGCTCTGTTTTACACAAAGTAATGACATTCCGAATGGTGAGATAGAGCCCTATGATGCTAATAGAAACAGAACGGATGCACATATTAGTATTTTTTCTGAGATTGGTGCATTGAAATATTCTTCTTATTTGGGTGGAAATTTTGACGAAGAAGGTTGGGCAGTCGCTACTTATGATGATAGATACATGGTTTCAGGTTGGACTAACTCCCAAGACTACCCAGTTACAGATGACGCAATACAAAAGACTAAGAGTAGTGGTAAAGACGGGTTTATCAGTGTTTTTGCCCTTGATGTAGCCCCCTGTAACTCACAGTATTCCTCTGAAAATGGATTCCTTGAACAAGATTTGATTAGTAATAAATATCTTGGAAACAGCTCAGTCATTTTGACCAGGAAATGGGCTTTTGATTCTGGATATATGTATTATCACAATAAGTTAAATCTTATTTCAGGATTTGAAACGGAATTTTCCTTCATCATAAGTGATCCTTCGCGATACTTCGAGAACCCGATTGATAAGGCACCAGTTATTCAAGGTGACACTTCTTTACCTGGAGCAGATGGCATAGCACTTGTTCTAACAGGAGAAATACCATTGAACCCCGCATTAGCAGGTGGAGACATTGGCTATGGTGGACTAAAAAATGCAATAGCTATTGAGATAGATTTATACGAAAACCCTGAAAACAGAGATCCCAACGGAAATCATTTATCAGTTATACTTCCGAATGAAGATGGAGAAATTTACCCTCTGCACCCAAAGAATGATAATACTACAACTCCTGATATAATTGTTATTAAATCTGATTCATCACAAACATATCACTGCAAAGTCGAGTATAAAAACTTAGACCTAAAGATATACATAAGCGAAACAAAAGATTATGGTCAGCCTGACTTGGTATTAGAAGATTTTCCTCTATTCGAATATCTTAACTTAGAGTATAGTGGTAATGGTTTCATGGGACTTACCTCGTCAACTGGTCGTTCCGTAGAGGTCCACGAGATTACTGAATGGACAATCTGCACAAGCAAAAGCTTGTTATTGACGAGCGTTGAAGATATTGAAGTGAATAACTTAGACTTCTACCCAAGTCCAGTTATTGATAATTTCATTGTCTCCTTACCTTCAAATATAGAAAGCAGCGGTGTTGTTAAAGTCTATGATTTGCTTGGAAATAATGTCATACTAAGGGAAATATCAGCTTATCAAGAGTCAGTAAATATTGATGCAAGCAGTTTGAGTAAGGGTGCTTATTCGATAGTTATAGAGTCTGATAATAATGTCATTGGATTCGCCAAATTCATAAAAAAATAATGATAATATGAACCCTAGATTGGATCACCTACAAATAACCGTAAAAAGCTTCGATGAAGCAGAGAAATTTTACGATAAACTAATGCCATTGCTAGGGTTTGAGATTAGTAAAAAGTCGAAAGGGAGAGTTGATGCTCATGATTTTGATGTCATAGAATATGTCCATGATAATATCACAATTGGTATTAACTCACCAAGAAAAATATTCGCCAATAGTGATGTGCACCGCAGAAAGCCCGGCTCTTTACATCACTTAGCTTTTAGAGCTAACTCAGTTGAAGAAATAAATGAATTATATCCAAAAATAGAGTCTATAGGAGCAAATATAGTCGAATCACCTAGGTATTACCCTCAGCATGGCGAGAAATATTATGCCTTATACTTTAAAGATATGGATGGAATAAAACTTGAAATATGTTTCGAGGAGAAGTAAGTGAAAAAACACTAGGATAATTTTTAATTAATTGACTCAACTATTAGTCTCATAACCACAATCCTGAATAGCTTTCTTCAATACTTCTTTATCTGGATTGCCAGTATAATATGCCTTGCCTTGAGCTAAATTCACTTCTACGTCACCTATGTTTGCTATACCAGATAACGAATCTGTTACCGTGGCTACACAATGATTACAAGTCATTCCCTTTACTTCTATCGATTCTCTATCATCTGCCTTCGTCTTTTTTGCAAACCACTTTTGTCCATATTTTCTATATAGTGAGCCAATTACTAATACAGTAAATATAACCGAGAGAGCAATTTGTATTTCGTGGGGAATAAGCGACATAGAGTCGTGATCATGGTGATGGCCTACTGCTAATTGCTCCTGTGGGTTAATTCCTAAATAAGAGAACACAAAATCGAGTAAATAGCCGAATATGATAGATAGTACTATTAATGTAGTTAGGTAATATATTATGAGCTGCTTACCCAAGCTCTTAGATAGTATACCTATGCTTGCTGCGTTGGTAGCTGGGCCAACAGCAAGGAATACGAACGCCACTCCTGGTGAGAATCCTTTGAGGATAAGCGAAAGAGCTATCGGGATAGATGCCGTGGCACATACATACATTGGGATGCCGATTATTATCATCAATAGCATACCAAGAATACCAGATTGCAATCCTGTTCCAGCTAAAAATTCTGTTGGTAAGAAGTAAGTTATTGCAGCTGCTATAAGCAGGCCAATAAGGAACTCAACAACTATATCATCTAAGAAGTCCACGAAAGCATAGCGAAGTGAGTTCTTCGCTCTCTCTTTTATTGGTAGCTGCTCATCTGCTATTTCCTTTGCTTCGGATGAATTGATTACATTCAGATTGAATTTTTTCTTTTCTTCTTCAGGGGGGAATTTTTTATTAATAAAAAGTCCTGTAGTAATTCCCATGATAAATGCAGCAATAGGTCGGAAAAACCCAAAAACCGGTCCCATCATTCCATAAGTAGCGACTATGCTGTCTATCCCTGTTTGTGGAGTAGAGACTAGAAATGATGTGACTGCACCCTTCGATGCTTTGCTATCAGCCATATATACCGTAGTGGGAATAACCCCACAAGAACAAAGGGGGAGAGGCACACCAAAAAGTGCTGCCTTGACAACGGAGCCAATGCCTTTGCCACCTATCTGTTCTTTCACAAACTTCTTTGTAATATAGATATCAAGTATAGCCACGAATGCCAATCCAATCATAAGATAAGGCGCCATTTCTATAAATAATATGTATATCGACTCTAAAAATTTCATCATTTTTTCTCTTTTTCGCTTCCCACAGTGACGAATATGATAAACTAAGATTATCTATTCCCGCAATTGCTTACATAGCATGTTAATTATATTTCTTTTATTGGAGAGTTAGATGGACTTCCTTTTAAATTAAAGGACGAAAATTTAAACTTTCTAGACAATAAACAAGACTAAATGATTCATGTTTTATTCTAAGAATATAGCTAGATGCATAATTCTTATTCTAACAACTTTTGTGATATTAAATACGCAAGAGTTCGACATCGAAGAATACAATAAGGAAAAACAATCTATATTAAATGTAGTGATAAATAGTACAGAATTTGATAGTGTATTTTCTTCAAAGCAAGTATACTTTGAAGAAAATGAACTTCTAACGATAAACACTCAATTGGTTCTATCTAAAGGTAAATGCAAGGTGAAAATAAAAACAGAAGAAGAACTGATAAAAATGAATAAAGAGTACCTTGTTCTTGGAGATTTTACAATGGCAAGAACAAATCCAACTCATGCTAGAGTCCAAATTGAAATCTTACCAAAATACAAACTACTAAATCTATCACTTGAAAAAAAAGATAGCTTATGGATTATAGTCAATCATCTTATTATGAGTGAATAAATTTTCAGATTACATAGTTTACACAGAGATCGAGTTAGGTTAATGAAAACACTACTAATTTTAATATTTATAATCATTTCATTTAATCTTATATCAAAAGATTATATTGAAAAAGAAATTGTGAAACAGATCTCTACTAGTTTAATAATAAATCTATTTGAGAATGATTATATCTCTAAAAATGGAGTTTATTTTTCATCCGTTTTATTATACCCAATATTAGACTCTAATTGTAATTTCGTAGTAAATATTCAAAAATTGAATAAACAAATTAATTATTTGGACCGACCTTTACAGCTTTATAGTTACACATTTGATTTTGAGTATGAATGTTTCGAATATTTACCATATGAAATTAAATTTGACGACAAGACTAGAGAAGTACTTATTATTTCCTCTGAAGAGCCAAGTATTTACACACATCCAATAGTCCAGGATACTTTCGTTTATGATCGTAAACATTTATTAAATCTTCATAAGAATGGGTTAGTAGCAATAGATACTAGCAGTGATTATATACACTACTTAAGTGGAACAACTTATTACCAAAACTATGTAGCTGATGACCTAATCGACACATTAACTAAAACTGAAGTCTCAGAATTAATTAAATTAAAATACTTCAATTATAGTCCAAAAGAAATTGATGTTTCAATTACATATAACAAATTTAGTTTCTATTCTGAGACTCTTAATAGATTTATCTGACGCTGATTCACTGATGATTAGAATGCATGGCACACCTAGTGGGGGTTATAGACTTCATATGCCATATCATGTAGATTTCCCTAAACTTCATGAAAAAGGCTTATTCGGAATTACTAATGATACAACTGCAATAGTTTTTATTAGTGGGACTTCTTTTAATACAGTTATTGATGATTATATGATAGATCCTTTATCAGTAGAGAATGTGAACAAAGTTATTTTATTAAAATATTATAACTTTAACCCAAAAGATATTGAAATTGATATTAGAAATTCAATATTCAATTTTTATTCTGGTAGACTCGAACGATTTATAAAAGGAAAAATTCTTAAAAAATCTTTTGGTTATGAATTAAAACTAGAAGAAGGAATTATGGTAGGAATTTAAAATCGAAGATAGAATACTGGATTCATTATTAAACTATAATAGAACTAGGTAGACAATTACACATGAATACTTATTCAGATTACATTATCTAGATTATCATTATGAAACTTAGAAAAAAAATATCTTTAATATTAATTGCATTAATTACATGTAGTATTCTTTTTGCTTGGATTAGTCCTATCAAGCTTGTTAAAGTAAATCATGAGGCATTCTTTACGAAAGATTTCTATTATTATATGATTGAAATTTACGACCAGGATCAATTATATTTCAAAAATGCAAACAAAAATGAAATATCCTTAACTAAAGTAACTCCTGCGAATGTTGCAAATGGAAGTGAATACTTCTTAACTTTTAAAGACTCTGTCGAAGTTTTTGTTAGAACGGATTATGTTGACACAACAAGAACTATTCCCCTTGATAGATTCACTATAATGTATATACATCCTACACAAAATGTTTCATTTATTCATGCTAGCACCGATACTATTCCCTTTTGGGATTAATTATTTTAACCAAAAGCAAGCTTACTCACACAAGTCACGGCAATGCCCATCTCTCTCTTTCTCTCTTATTTCACATCGCTATTGTGCTTTCGGCTCGCTTGGTTAATGTTTTTCCTTATAGGAAGCCAACGCTTCTCTTCAGCTCTATGGCGAGCTTATCGGATTCGACAAAGTTGCTCGACTTATAGTTCTGGTTCTGCTTCCAGGCATTGGTAGTACCCATAGTCGCATAGATTATGGTGTCCGTACCGCTCTTCTGGTTTATCTTATCTACGGCTTGGGTTACTCGCTCTAGCTTAAATCTGTCGCGTTTGTCAAGCATAGACATCTGCTGATTGTTGGCTGGTTGCAACCCACTCAGCATCACCCCTGCCTTGTAGTATAATATTCCCTCGGCAAAGCACCTATTTACGGCATCTATGGTGTGGGTCAGTATCTCGCAAGTGGCATCAGTCGGCACGGGCAGTCGCATTTCGCATTTCTCGTAATATCGCTTCTCGGCATAGCGGCTGGTACTCAAGTAAACGGACACAGTCTTAGCTGCCGAGCCCTGCCCACGCATTCGCTCCGCTGCCCGAGCTGTGAATAGTGCCACGGCTTCTATTAGGTCTTCTTTGCGAGTTAGCTTTTTGCCAAAAGAGCGAGAGAACATTATCATCTTTTTCTTTGGGTGCTCATACTTCATATCTATGCAAGGGAAGCCCTTCAGCTCGCGTACAGTCCGCAGCCCCACGACTGACATTCGTTTTTTCACCCATTTCTCAGGCACTTGCGCTAGGTCGTAGGCAGTGTAGATATTATTGCTGTTCAGCATTTTCTTATGCTGTCTGCCAACTCCCCACACGTCGCCCACATCAGTCATCTTCAGGTATTGCTCGCGTTTGTTGTGACTATACATATCTACCACACCAACCTTATAGTCCAACTGTTTTTTGCCAATTCGGTTAGCTATTTTGGCTAAAGTCTTGGTGCTGGCTATTCCTATGGTGGTGCTTATTCCTGTTTGGGTTAATATATCCTTTCGTATTCGAGTAGCGTATTCCGTTAGGTCAAAACGACTAAACCCACCCAACCCAACAAACGCCTCGTCTATGGAGTATTCTTCCACATCGGGGGAGTAGTTGCGGAGTATATCCATAATCTGTTGCGATTTGTAAGCATAGAGCTGGAAGTTTGCTGAGAATATCTTTACATTATGCTTGTCGAGCAGGTGCTTTACTTTGAAAACGGGTGTAAACTTCTCCAGCCCAACGGCTTTGGCTTCGTTGGACAGGGCAATTATTACTCCATCATTGTTAGAAAGCACCACCACTGGGTTGCCTCGTGCCTCGGGATCTATTGCCTGTTCGCACGATGCGTAGAAGTTGTTGCAATCTATTATAGCTATTGGTTGTGACATTTTGTTCTTGTTTCTTTTTATTCGGTTTATGGGATAACTCACCCATTTAGATATGCTTATGACTCATATCTATTAATTAATTTAGTCGTAATGACTTAGTTTGTTATATGAAATCTCGTTGTGTTGCTACCACCACGCCTATTATGGCGGTGTCTTCATCTACCTGTATCGGCTCGTATTTTGGATTTTCGGGGCTTAGTAGCACACCACCATCCGAGAAATTAAGCGTCTTTACAGTCAGTGCACCATCTACTCTGGCTATAACTATGTTGCCTTCGCGTGGTTCTTTCAGTGTGTCAACTAGCAGTTTGTCGCCGTCCATTATCCCTACTCCAATCATGCTATCGCCCTGCACACCCACCATAAACGTACCCTTGTGGAATCGCTTATTGGGGTATATATATCCTTCCACATCTTCGGTTACCTCTAGTGGGCGACCAGCCGACACGCGTGATGAGTAGAGCGGCACGGCTATATTGCCACCTCCAGAATCCAAGCCATAGACGGTCAGCTTTGCAGAATTATCTGATTGGGGAGAGCCATAAATTAGTTCATCTAAGCTGAGCTCGTCTACCTTCTCAATAATAAGTGGTATGTCCACAGTGCCACGCCTTTTCCAAGTAGCAATAGTTGTTTCTGCCAATCCGAGATAGCTCGCCAGCTCGGCATCGGTTTTTATCTCTAGCATTGACTTCAGTCTTTGTATTATCTTTTTTGCTTGTTTTTTAGTGAATCCAGCCATATCGACATAATTATTATTAGTAGAAATATTATCGTTAATACAAACATAGTCAAAATGACTTAACTATCAAAAAAATATTTTAGTCGAGGGTTTGTTTTTTGGGGATTTTGATTTACTATTACATTCTAATTTAGATATATTCGTATGAAAACAAATAACATAAATATGGAATAGAATAATATGATATTCATAGAAAATGAAGGTATAACTGATCCGTATGTAAACTTAGCTCTGGAAGAATACGCTTTGCGTAATTTCAGCGGTGACAGCGATTACTTACTGTTCTACATCAATGAGCCATCTATCATAATAGGTAGAAATCAGAATACGCTGGAAGAAATAAATCACGAGTATGTGGAAGAGAAAGGCATACACGTAGTTAGGCGTATATCAGGCGGTGGTACTGTCTATCACGATTTTGGGAATCTGAACTTCAGCTTTATGACAGATTATAGTATGGAAAGTTTAAATAATTTTAAAAAATTCACAGCTCCTGTTATCAAAGTGCTAAATGATATGGGAGTTCCAGCTGAACTGAAAGGAAGAAATGACATAGTAGCTGATGGTAGAAAGATATCAGGGAATGCACAATTTTCTAGTGGTAAGCGAATGTTTAGCCATGGGACGCTCCTGTTCGATAGTGAGCTGAGTGAAGTGGCGAATGCTCTGAATGTGAAAATGAGTAAGATACAGTCGAAAGGTCACAAATCTGTGAGGAGTAGAGTGGCTAATATCTCAGAATTTTTAGACAATAAGATAAGCGTTGATGAGTTCCGCTCAGCTATTCTAAAAGGACTTTACGAAGAAAGGGAAGACTTTGAGACTTATCACTTAACCGAAGACGAGTGGAAAGGGGTTCATGAGCTAAGAGAAAGCAAATACTCCGATTGGGATTGGAACTATGGGCACTCTCCTAAATTCAATATTCAGAGAACTCACAGATTCCCAATAGGTGAGATAGATCTTAGGATATTCGTGGAGAAAGGAATAATAAAAGAGTTTAAAGTATATGGTGACTTTTTTGGTAAAGACCCAGTTGCCGAGTTTGAGGGCTCGTTTGTTGGCAATCGCTATGAGCATCAGCAGATGCTAGATATTTTAGAGCCAATGGATATTAATAGCTATTTTGGTGACGTAAATAAAGATGAGTTGGCTAATCTGATTTATGGAGCTGATGAGTAGTAAGTAAAGTTAAATAGTGTTTCAGAGGGGCTACCAATTTGGTAGCCTTTTTTTGTCGGTTAATAAACAATATCCTTTTAACTATATAGTTTATAAGTAAAGTAAAATGATAAAAAAACATTAGTTGTATGTGTAACTAAATTGTGTTTGAAGTATTACTTGTAAGTAAAACAGTTGACAAAACCGAGAAAAATAAAATGGCAGATAGTAATATACTTTGGTACTTAGAAAAGTTTAACTTGTTCAATAACTTGGATATGAGTTCACTTAGCGAGTTGGGTAAAAAGTCTTGTATGGTTAAATACAAGAAGAATAAACCAATTTTTATACCTGAAGATTTACAAAAGAATATATTCTTCTTAAAAAAAGGAAAAGTGAAAATCTCGACTTTTAACGATGGTGGGGAAGAGCTGATAAAAACTATACTCAAACCTGGTGAGATGTTTGGCAAATTGCCTTATTCACCTGGTTCTGAGAATGATGATTATGCCTATGCACTTGAAGAAAGCACAGTTTGCTACATGCCAGCTGAAGACTTTGAGGCACTTCTACAAAAGGACAATCATTTGAGCACAGAGGTTATGAAATTTGTTGGACTTCGCTTACAAAAATTAGAGCGAAGAGTAGAAATGCTATCTTTTAAAGATGCTAAAGCAAGATTAATTGAAATGATATTGGATTTCAATAATGATTATGGCAAAAAAGTTGGTAGTGAATACTTTATTGAACAAAACCTATCTCACAGAGAACTGGCGTCACTAATTGCTACATCTAGACAAACAGTCACAAAGCTACTGAATGAATTACGAGAAAAAAACTTGATTGATTTTAATAGACGAAAAATGATAATTCGTGATTTTGATGGTTTGAAATCTGAGTTAGTTTATGATGTGAATTAATTAAAATAAAATTTGATAAATATAATTATTAGACTTGAGTTAAATTAGCTCAAGTCTTTTTTATTGGTGGAAGTATTTAATAGGTGATTTACCCTTGCTATTATTTACCTTAATCAAATATAATCCTTTTCTATCGAGATAGTTAACTAAGTCAAAGCTTTCAGATTTATTTAAAATTAGATTGCTTATTACTTCACTGCCAATGTAGTTAAACACTGAGATATTGACATCCTCTAAGGCAGTAATAGTGCTTGAGCTAATTTCTATAATTTCAGGACTTGTTAATTCAATCTGTCTAAAACCATGGGCACATACTTGTGACTCGATTTCCAAATTACTAACCCCAGAATAACATATATCACCATATTTACTTGTTAATACTACATTTGGTGTCAAAATAGTATCAATACTTAACTGAGTTTCTACCTCAATGATAACTTCGTTTCCGTTTGTAATAGCTTCCCGCGAGACGGGGTTTTTTAATGTAAGTGAAGAAAAAGTAGAAAAATTTGTAATCTCAATTTCGTTTAACATAGAAACATCTTCAATATATACATCTACTATATCGAACCAGTTAGAGTTATAATTGAATGTAAAACTATATTCGTTTAAATAACTTAACGTGTCTAGTTCCTCATCTAAACTAATTGGTAATTCTAAAATTTCACCAGGGATTGATTGTAAAACTAATTCTTCAGTCAAACTAATACTATTATAATTGGATAAAGTCAATGTATCGTAATGTATTTTTTCAGTTTCAGATTCTACTGAAATAATTAAATAATATGGAATTGATGGGTCTATCGCTTTACCTAATAGATTTATGGTAAATTTATCATCAGTGAGATTGACATTATAAGCGAAATTATTTGATTCAATAATTTCAAAGTTCTTAATTTCAAAATCGAAAGATTCTAATGATCCATCATTAGCTCCAATGGTACTTTTCAAAGTATATTCTATATCTACGATATCACAGTCTTGGCTTTTTTCATTTACAATTAGGGTATCTACTAATTCTAAATCACCAATGGCCGTTTGCATTCCATATGAATCTGCTTGACCAAAGCCATAAATAAATGCAGCCAAAAGCACATCAGATTGTAAGCTGTGAGTACCTGATCTAATATCAAACCTCAACCAATAGTATTCTGTATTCCCAATCCTATTGTTCAGTATTTCAGGGTGTAGTTGATATAAATATTGATTATCAAAAACAATTGATTCAAGTTGATTACGAATATCTTTTTCTGTATCAACCTTTACAACAAGGTTGACTTTATGATTATTAAAATCGCCATAGGGAGGTGCAAGAAAGTTTACATTTTTAGTGAACTGGTCATCATTAATTAGGTTAAGCATGAATGGATCAAACCCATTAGAAGATTGCCCAAATATGCTTTCTATGTCCCAAGCGTAAGAGTAAGAATATTGTGAAACTAAGATAGGTTTGTCTGCTTCCCAAATAGTGACTCCTTTTATACCTTCTTCTCTATTTCTATTAATTCTATTGATTTCAGTATTATTATATTCGTAAAATCCACCTCCTGTACTAATCTGTTCGATTTGTTGAGAGACAAACTGACCATTTTCGTTGAAGTTAGTAATTGTCAAATTTGTATTATTTGACATTGGTAAAACTCTGAAGAAGTCACCGTTATCTCTACCTAAACTAACTGAAATAAATTTATTTCTCCAATTTGACAGAGGTTGTTGCATTTCTAATAAATTATCCATTCCGCCTTCTGTGTCATATTGCGGTATTTTTGATCTCTCATGAAATGATATAACCCCAATAGATTTATCACTCGTGATAAGTGAACCAGATAAATCATATCTATTAGTATATACTGAGCGAGTTTTTACTGTATAGGATTGATTGGCATCCAATACAATTGTAAAGGAATCACCAATATTATAGTTGCCACTTTTTGTTGTCCCCAAATTAGCGTTTTTGCCGTTTAAATTTATATTTACGCTCGTGTTATTTTCGCTTGCAATAATAGTGAATCCAGAGGACCTGTTTTCGCGCGAATATCGAGCATGGTAAAATGAATTGTGAATATAGTTATAACCCCACTCTTCTACTGGGTAAGCTAAGTAACCGTCAGATGATGTCTGTTTTGAGTTTATAACAGATACCGAAATATTCTCATCAGAAGTAACCTCAATCACTTTATTACTAATCTCTTCATCAGACAAATCTTCTAAATCAGTTCTAAATCCTAATTCAAAATTATCAATCTGTATAAAGTCATTTGCTCTAACAGCTCTGTTTATTGTTCTATTATTAAAATGATTAGTAATCTGAACATTTGCATCATTTTGACTATTTATATAAAGTCCTAACTTTACTGAAAAGCCATGTACTGGAACATCTACATTTTCATTCTGAGGGAAGGTAACTAAAAATCTTTTACCTTCATTAGCATTGTTAAACTTGGAAAAGACACTAAGGTTTACTGATAGTGTGATGGTAATAATAAGTAATAATTTATTCATACTTTTCCCAAAATTAAATTGGTTGCTGCTTAATAATAACAAAATAGTAAGCCAAAAGATACAAATTGTTAAAAAAAATTGTATTTTTGATTATTCGATAAAAAATTTATCTATTAATATGCTTTATAAAAATTTTCTGCTTGTCATTTGCATATTCTTGCTAATTACAAAGTCAGAAGCTCAATCTCAACTTCAAGGACAATCTAAAATAGATTCTTTGATCAATCTTGCAAATATTACTAAAACAGACTCAACAAAAGTTAGATATTTAAATGAAATTTCTAATAACTATATAATTCTTAATCCTAAATTAGGAGTGGAGTATGGTGAGAAATGTTTAGAATTAGCACAGAGTATTAAATGGAAAGAGGGAATTTTTCTATGCTATGATTGCATTGGAATAAATTATGAATATGGATTAAATGACCCAAACTCATCTGGTGAATACTTCAGAAAAGCATACCAATTGAGCAAAGAACTTAAAGACACTTTTTATATGAGTACCCAGTTGAATAATATTGCTGGCAACTATCTTGCTTTAGCTGATTTCCCTAACGCATTGGAATACTATTTCAAATCATTAGCAATATCAGAAAAACTTAAGGACACTGCAGGACTTGCATTTGTTATTGGAAATATTGGTATTGTTTATAATAGGTTAGGTCAGCCAAAAAACGCTCTAAAATATTTCAGAGAATCTCTAGAGTATTATAATTACAGAGGAGATAAACCTAATGCTGCTCGTACCCTTAATAATATCGGGAATGTCTATTTAGCACTAGGAGAAATCGACAAGGCACTTGATTACAACAAGAGGGCGTTGAAAGCCCATAGAGAGCTAGAATCTATATTAATGGTTGCAAATGATTTGGCTAGTATTGGTTATACATACCTATTTATGAAAAACTACAGTGAGTCAGAGAAATATTTTTCGGAGTCTTATAGAATATCGAAAGAACTAAATAATATAAATATGATGGGATATAATCTAAAAAACTTAGGGGCTCTCCATTATGGACTTACGGAAGACTCTATACTCAAATCAGATAATAATACAATTCCGCCTAGATTAAAAAACAAACAGAAAAACTTAAACAAATCAATAGAATATTTTACAGAAGCTGAAGCATTATCAAAACAAATGTCAGACTTGCATAGTCTTCAGCAAATATATAAAAACTTACATTTAGCATATGAAAGTAAGGGAATAACTGATTCTGCATTAAAATACTATAAGGAATACACAATTGTAAAAGACTCAATCTTTTCTGATGATAAGAGAGAACAGATAGCTGCAATAGAAAAAGCAAGAGAAGAAGATGTAAATAGAATTACAATCGAGAAACAGCAAGTCGAGTTGGAAGCAAAGGAAAGTGAAAATCAATTTATAATTATTATTGCATTAGGTACAGTGTTATTTATTGTAACACTACTTCTGGTATTTTACTTTCAAAGAAGGAAGTCAGAATTACTTCTTTATAATGTACTTCCTGTTTCTATTGCAAAAAGGTTGAAGAAGAAGGAACATCCTATATCTGATAACTTCACACAAGCATCTATCATATTTATAGATATAGTAGGGTTTACAGCGATGTCAAAAAATTCTGACCCAACTGATATTGTGCAAGCATTGAATAAAATCTTCACTCACTACGACAGTATAGCTGAAAAATATGGACTAGAGAAAATAAAGACAATAGGGGATTGTTATATGGCAGCTGCTGGATTACCAGTAATTCAAGAAGATAACACAAGACGCGCAGCTTTGATGGCATTAGACGTAAGAGATTATATGATAGATTATTATACTGATCACGGATACAAGTTGGATATAAGGATTGGATTAGATTGTGGACCCGTAGTAGCAGGTGTTATTGGAGAAAAAAAATTCATTTATGATATGTGGTCCGATGCTGTTAATACTGCAAGTAGAATGGAATCAACAGGTAAATCTGGGTACGTTCATGTATCAGAACGTTTTAAAGAGGCTGTTGAAAGTTATGACGAGTTTGAATTCATAGAAAGGGATGAAATAGATGTAAAAGGTAAAGGTAAGATGAAGACTTACTTTTTAGAACGAAAATAGAGTTATAAAAAAATATTTTGCTAATAGGTGAATTTCAAATCTTATTTGATTCTACTTTTTTAATCCGATAAAATACATTTTTATCATTCCTTTGCCCTTAGCTTCAATCTCACCCCTAATTTCAAATGTAAAATCAGTGTCTTCTTTTAATAGTTGATAAGTGCTTTCACTTATGTTTACTCTGCCGACTTTTCCATTACTTTCTATTCTCGATGCAGTATTTACAGTATCCCCCCATATAACCATAAATGCTTTTAACCATAAAGGTAAATCATGGCTATATTCTTCGCCTTTTTCAAAACGTTTTTGATCCCAATTTTTTAGTGGTGTAAATAGCCATGGTTCACTTAGTGGCCAAACCGTACAAGGTTCAGGGCTTGAATTATCTTTTTCTAATATTCCGTTTACGGCTCTACGTGCGGCTTCGTTTGCTCCTTCCATAGTGGCTAGGTCGGTATTAGTTTGGATATAGTCCGATGCCAAGAAAAAGTTAGGTATTTTAGTTGTAGCTTCTGGTCTTAACTTCCAAGTATCTACTTTATTTACAAGCAATGGCTCTAAATCTACATCTTGATGAGTCTTTGGGTCCCATTGTATATCACGGTCCACATATACAAACTCAATCATTGATTTATCTAAAATCTTATTACCATTAACATTTAAGCTTTTTTCCATTTGTTCCTAAACTAAGTCAGCAACAACATCTGGTTCATAGTTTTCGGCTATTTTGCCCTTATATTCTGTTGAAGTCCAATCGGAAACATCAACAGATAAAACCCCTTTTACTTTTCCATTATATCGCTTTTCTAGGTCATATCCTTTCCAGAACTGCATTTGTGATATTGAGGTCACAGCCCATTCACTATCGCTATAAATACAATGCCCATTTGTAATGACCACATCAGTATTAAGATAGTATTGGATCCCATTCATCCAATTTACTGATTCTGCAAGTTTTGGTAAATTTGAAAGCCTAGGATCGATTGCAGACATTTCATCTGTTATCAAGGTTGCGCTCACTTCAACAGGAGTTGCCAAGACAAAATAGTCGGCTTCAATAGCTTGTATCTGTCCATTAACATCTATTACGTTAGCTGTCTGTAATTTGCCATCTTTTGTTACTAATTCACTTACATTATAACCATGGTAATATTCTACTCCTTTATCAGTTAGGTATTTCAACCATGGATTCAACCAACGATCATTTGTTGGACCATCTAATACTCTATCAGTGTTTACTCCTGGCTCTGCCATATTATAAATCAACTGTAAAAGAATATCCCCACCAGTTTTTGTACTGGCAGATTTGGCTTGTGCAGCGACCAAAGTTCTAGTAAGACCTTCAACTAGTAATGATCTATAGGCATCATTAAATCTATCAGCCTCTAAATAATACTACCACCCAATATTTTCATACTCGGCATCTCTTCTAGCTTGAGAACTAGTCATTAGTTGCCACATTTTACTGGCAAAAAACTCTATTCCTTCTTCTGTTAATCCAGAATCAGACCCATGCATATCATAAATTAAAAGTTTTATATCTTTTATGCTTTTGGGGAAACTAGCGACTGAAACAATTGAGCTCTTATCATAGCGAGCTAACATAATTCTGGTTGTCGGAACTAAGTTATCAAAACATCCATTAGGTTGGGGGTTGCCATTTTCATCTAGAAATGTAATTTCTTTCATCGTAGATGTTATATGCTTGTAAAATCCTGGAAAAAATCTAAAGCCATGTTCTCCGGGTAAGTATTTATCAGGGTCTTGTAGGTTGGTATTTGGTACATTGACCGAACGAGCTTTTCCTCCACAATATAGTTTATTTCGTTCATAAACTTTTACTTTATATCCTCTATTAATGAGTTCATGAGCTGCGCTCATCCCTGCAACACCTCCGCCTAATACCGCTACCGTTTTTTTCATAATAGACCCACATTACTTGATGAAAGAGTAAAAAATGACACGTATGTATAAATATAAATAAATATTTTTAAATTTTTGAAAATAAGTGGCTTTATGATTAAATAAGTGCGGTTTTAATTAATAGATATTCATAATTAATCTAATATATTTTAATGACAAGAAATAAAAAAAGGCTAACGGTACTTACCGTTAGCCTTCTTAAATCTATTTGTTATATATTTTAACTAACTATATAACACTATTCATATTTCCTACTGAAATACCATTAACTACATTTTCGAATCCATTTCGTTCTAAAATGCTTTTTGCAGATCCACTTCTACCTCCACTTCTACAAAAGACAACTATACCGTTCTTACCTTTGAACTTGTTCAAGTTGTTAGACAAATCGTCAAGTGGTATATTCACTGCTCCTTTTACACTACCTTCAGAAAATTCCTCGGGCGTTCTTACATCTACTATATAAGCACCTTCATCGATTAGTTTTTTTAACTCACCGTTGTCGGTCTGTCCTGTCATGTTTTTGAAAAATCCTAACATCTTACTCCTTTTAAATTATGATTGATAAGTTTTTGTTTGACATACAAAATCTGTTTTTGGTACATTTGTTTTCTCAATAGCTTCAAATCCACCTTGTATTTCTGTAAAATTTCTATATCCCCTCGATTGCAAGATACTCGAGGTAGTCATACTTCTGTAACCAGCAGCACAATGTACATAGAAATGCTCTTCGGGGTTTATATCCTTAATCCAATTGTTGATGAAACCCAACGGTCTGTTGTAAGCGTCTTCAACGTGTTCAGCCTTGTACTCACTTTCTTTTCTTACATCAAACACATTGCTTTCGCCTATCTTAAATTCGTCTGCAAATTGCTCTGCAGTTATTCTATTTACTTTGTCTGTTTCTTTTCCTTCCCACGACTCAAATCCACCTTTCAAATAGCCTAACACATTGTCAAACCCAACTCGGCTCAATCTGGTGATAGTCTCTTCTAATCTGTCATTGTAGGCAACTAATAATATCGGCTGATTTACATCTTTTATCAATGCTCCCACCCAGGGTGCAAAATCACCATCAATTCCGATATTGATAGATTGCGGTATAAAGCCATTAGCAAAATCATCGTCGTTTCTTGTATCTAATATTAGTGCGCCACTTGTTTCTGCTGCCACTTCAAACTCGGCAGGTGTCAGTGCGTTCATTCCTTTTTCTAATACGGAATCAAAGCTTTCGTAGCCCTTTTTGTTCATGGCTACATTCATACCAAAGTATGCCGGTGGAGGCAAAAGCCCCTCAGTAACGGCTTGAACAAATGACTCTTTGTCTGGTTGATTTAGAGCATAGTTCATTTTCTTTTGGTTGCCCAATGTGTCTACTGTTTCTGTCATCATGTTTTTACCACAAGCAGAACCAGCCCCATGTGCAGGATAGACAGTAACAGAATCTGGTAGTGGCATTATCTTTTCATTCAAGCTGTCATATAGCATTCCTGCTAATTCTTCTTGAGTCATACTTGCTGCTTTTTGAGCTAAGTCTGGTCGCCCTACATCGCCTAAGAACAAAGTATCACCACTGAATAGTGCGTGCTCTTTGCCGTTCTCATCAATCAATAAGTATGATGTACTTTCCATAGTGTGACCAGGTGTGTGAAGTGCTTTTATCTTTATATTACCCAACTCAAACACTTGCCCATCTTCTGCTATTACAGCATCAAATTCAGGGTTTGCAGTAGGCCCATACACAATTGGTGCACCCGTTTGTTTACTCAAATCAACGTGTCCACTTACGAAATCTGCGTGAAAGTGAGTCTCAAATATATATTTAAGCTCAACTCCATCTTTCTCTAATCTTTCCAGATAGGGCTTAGTTTCTCGAAGTGGGTCTATTATCGCCGCCTCTCCGTTTGATGTAATGTAGTAAGCACCTTGTGCCAAACATCCTGTGTAAATCTGTTCAATATTCATGTAAATATCTCCGTATAAATTATTTTTTTAAATTATAAATTCCGTTGTAAATATAAATATGGCCATTACTATTATGAAATAGCCAAATCCTTTCTTCAATTTTTTGCCATCTACTATCTTGCTAAGCGACACACCGATGAAAATCCCCGCTATTGCCAACGCAGTAAATAATGCAAGGAAGCTCCAATCTATATCGAGCATAAGAGCATCACTAAAGAAGAAACCGAGCAGTGACTTCATAGCTATAATTATTAGTGAAGTACCAATTGCCATTTTTATTTCCAAGTTTGCCAAGATTACTAATGCAGGAATAATAAGAAATCCTCCACCAGCACCTACAAACCCCGTTATTGCTCCTACTATCAACCCTTCTGCGACAATAAGTGGATAGTTGTAATTAACTTCGCCTGTGCCGCCTTTTCTTTCTTTGTTAGATAGCATAGAGAATGCTGCCCAAAACATTAGGATTGAGAACAACCCGAACATCGCCATTCTACGAGTGAACTCAAAGCTATCTATACTGAACAGAACCTCTGGCAGTGCTGGTACTACAAAATGCCTGATAATCCACACTCCGACTATAGCAGGAAGCCCAAACACAACAGCTGTTTTCCAATCTACATTGTTGTTTTTGTTTTGCCTTAACCCACCGACTAATGCTGAAGCTCCCACTACAAAAAGTGAGTAGGAAGTAGCAAAGGTTTCATCCAATGAGAAGAGATAAGCAAACACAGGCACTGCCAAAATAGAGCCACCACCACCGATTAACCCGAGTGAGGTGCCTATTACCAATGCCATAAAGTATCCAGTGTATTCCATTTATTTATCCATTACTTGTTAAAATATTCAAGTGCCTGCTCAAAAAAATCAATCAAAATTACAATTGTCAATGCAATTGAATATTTTCAATAAGTTTCTGTCCGCTATGCTGTAGTAAACTTGCTTGCCATCTTTTTCTGAAACCAAAATCCCATTGTCTTTCATCTTTGCCAAGTGGTGCGACATCATTGATATTTCGCAATCGGAGTCCACCATCTCACAAAGCGATGATACGCTGAGTGACTGATGCTCGCCGAGTAATTCCAAAATATCCAACTTAACAGGATGAGCTATAGTTTTTAATATTTTAGCTACCTGTTCCAATCTTTTAACCGATATTTTTTTCTTTGTGTTTTTCATATTACAATATAATAACGTTTTAACAATTATTCAAGTGTATGTGGAGTTATATTTTTTACCCCTCCTTTACAACATTGTATATTTTTACTTCTTCACCGCAGTTTAGTCTTATAAAATAGCTACCAGAAGGGAAACTTGATAAATCAAAAGTAATGTAACCATCCGTAATGTGAGTGATTTCAGATATTAGCAAAGCACCATTAATATCCATCAATTCTATCTGAACCTCATTTAATTCACATGATGTTTCTATTTTTATGTTATTCGTTGTTGGATTTGGGTATATTATAGAATCATTCTGGTCTTGATTTTCAATATTTGTTTCTGTTAAATATTGAAAAGACTTTATTTCATTAATCGATTGAGCAATAAAATATTTAAACTTTTTACTGTAACTCGTAATTAAACCTACTCTATCCTTAAGCTCAGGCACAAGGGAAAGTTCTATTAGTTTGTTATAAAAGTCAATAAATATCAATCTAATACCAATGTTCAAAAAGAGAATCTTTTCTTGTTCAATAAAATTCAATATACTTGAATATCCAACTTCAGGCAATCTATTTATATGATTACCCCTTTTAATCGAATATTCGAAAACCCCATTTTCAAATTCTTCAGGGTTTTCAATTTTTGAAAACAAACCAGAAAAATAAATTATATCACTATTTAGTTCAGAGAATTTAATATCAGCTATGTCAGTATTCCACGCTTTATCTGGACTGTTAAAAAAAAGCTGATAACTTTTAATCTGACTAAAAGTCTCTAAATCCCATATATATATATGCTTCCCTTCCATTTATACTTACTAAGTATTTCCCATCATGTGAAATATCTATTAATTCCATATAATCTTTTTTGTAAGCTCTTAGATTTCTTATCTCTTCCGATGTTTCATAATTATATACCTTTATAGAGTAGAAATCTGTATTTTCTCCTAATTGCTTTCCATTTATTCCCTTTTCTAAAATAAAATAAACATAAGGTTTGACTGGGTCAATCTTTATATCAATAATTCTATTATTGTAAGGTCTATTTTTTTCATCAAAAGCATCTCCTTCTAAGGGTAGTTCGAATTTATTGATTATCGAAAAATCATCAACGCTTCTAACTTCAAATCCAGCAGGTATGCTTCTAACACCTCCTACAGACATTATGAATCTATTACTATCAGGCAATATCTCAAATTTACTTTCTTCGTAAATGTTATTGATTTGTATAGAATCTATCAACTCTCCTGTTAAGGTTTCTCGAATTTCAACCGAACCAATATCCCCGTCTACTCCCATCATAATAAATTGATTTTCTCCTTTTAGAAACTCTACGTCTAAAAGATTGGCATTGTCAGAAGGGTTAATATCCCAGTCTTTATCCCACACAGGGACTATTTCTCCAGACCTCACCAGTGAGGTAGCAGTGATTATTGTGATTAAAAGTATTAGTGTTTTCATAATTATTGAATTAGGTTAATTCCAATATCTTATAATACAAAAAAAGCCAACCTAAATAAATAGATTGGCTTTCCTTATGTGATCCCTAGGGGATTTGAACCCCTGTTGCCGCCGTGAAAGGGCGGAGTCCTAACCACTAGACGAAGGGACCAGTGCGTCAAAAAATTGAATACAAACTTAAGGATATTTTTCTAATATGCAAAACATTTTTCAAAAAAATATGTTATATTATCATTAACTATTTCATAATATAAAGAATAAAAATTATGAATAAAATTATCCTTTCTGCGATTGTTATTTTTGTATCAATCATTAGCTCTCAATTTGCCTATTCACAGGGTTGTTCCGATGCTGGACTATGCTCTATTGATGGTGGTCACAGAGCCCTATGGACAGTACAAATGAAACTTCTAATATGTACTTATCTCTCTCTAATTCCATTGGAATAGGTGACAACTCCGTGCTGATTAATTCTACTGGAGTTAGTCTAAGCTATAGCACTAATGATTTTACACTCTCAGTAGGTGTCCCATTCGTAATAACTTCTGGTGATTTGGGTTCAACAAGTGGACTTGGAGATGTACTTATTACATTAGGTACTAACTTATATTCTGATGGTGATTTGAGTTGGAATGCCACTTTTGGTGGTAAGATTGCTACCAATAATGCAGACTTGAAAAATGGAGAAGGATTACCTATGCCTATGGTAAATCAGACTAGCCAGGGTACAAATGATATGATATTCCTTACTTCACTTAGATCAGGAGATTGGCAGGTTACTACAGGTGTTCAAACTCCACTTAATAGAAATGAGAATTCATATACTAATGAAATAGTTTTTGAAGAGTTTTCGCCAGAAACGGAAGATTATTTCTCGAATAGAGGAATATATGAGTCATCACGTAATTTCAAACGTGGAAGTGATGTTATGCTTAAAATAGAGAAATTCTTTGAGCTTAATGATGATTTGAAACTTATGGGTGGTGTTCTGCCAGTTTATAGATTGGAAAATTCAGTTTATGAAAACGAAACTACAGGAAATGATATAGAGATTATCGATTCTGACGGCTTGACAGTAAATATAATTGGAAGTATGGATTACAGAGTGAGTGATGTTAGCTCATTCAAACTTAATCTTGGTTTCCCTGTTCTAACAAGAACTGTAAGAGCAGATGGTTTGACGAGAGCGATAGTCGCAACTATTAGCTATAGTGTAGCTATTTAGTACTTGGTAAGTTCTTAGAGTAGTGCAGGAATCTGAGGAATAGGAATATTCCCGAGAAGCTAAGCCCTGCCAAAAGTCCATACCAAATTCCCTCTGGTCCCATATCCAAAGTGAATGCGAAGTAGTAAGATAGTGGTATGCTAAGTCCCCAATATGCTATTATGATGATTAATGTTGGTATTTTCACATCTTCCAAGCCACGTAAGACACCCAAGCCAACTGCCTGTGCTCCATCTACAATTTGGAAGAACCCTGCTATCATTAGCAGCTGTGTTGAAATAGCTAACACAACTTCATCATTAGTGAAAATCATTGATATAGGTCTGCCTAAGAAGATAAAGCATAATGCTGTAAATGTCATAATTGCAAGACCCATTACGTAAGTCGAATATCCTGCACTTCGCATTTTGTCATATCGTCCATTACCAACAAAATTACTAACCCTGATAGTAGCAGCAGTAGCTACACCAGTTACAGAAAGAAATGCTAATGCACTTAGACTAACTGCGATTTGATGTGCTGCTAATGGATAGGTTCCTATCCAACCCATCATAAAAGTTGCTATAACAAAAGAGCTAATCTCTAAAACAAACTGAAACCCTATTGGTACACCAATCTTCAACAGATTTACAATGCTTTCTTTTCTTATAGTTAGTCTTTTAGCCGCCCTTAGGTAACGAGCTACTCTCTCATCTTTACTAATTATATAGAATAAAAATAATCCCATGAGTGAACGAGAAATAGTTGTTGCTATACCAGCTCCAAATAGTTCTAATCTAGGAAATCCAAATTCACCATATATAAGTAAATAGTTTAAAACTACATTAATTAAATTACCAGCTAAGCCAGCCCACATAGCAGGCTTCGTTAATGTGACCCCTTCAGCAAATTGCTTTAGGGACATAAAGTACATAAACGGAACCATAGAAATAGACAAGGTAAGGAAATAGGGGATAGCATACTCAACTACATCAGGCGGTTGGTTTAACTTATCAAAAAAGTATGATGCTACTACCATGACTAATGTGAGAATGAAGCCAGTCCAAAGGTATATGAACTTACCACTTTTTAGATAGGAAGCAATTTGTCCATGCTTTTCATTTCCATATGCTTTACCAACAGCAGGTGTTAAACCAATTGAAAGCCCAATACCAAAAATATATATCATTATGAACACAGTGTTAGCTAACGAGGATGCAGCTAACTGAACACTACTGATATTCCCAACCATGGCATTATCCACCAAAGATGTAGCCATGTGACCAATCTGTCCCAACACAACAGGCATTCCTATTCGGAAATTCTCTTTGTAATGATTCTTATATTCTTTAGAAAATATCATGCTTTAAATAAAAATCCCTTCAAACGAAGGGATTAAAAAATTCTCTAATTTCAACTGACTATTATACTATAGTAATTTCATCTGATAAATAAACATCTTGAATAGCATTTAGCAATTCAACACCTTCATTTATTGGTCTTTGGAATGCTTTTCTACCAGATATCAAGCCGATACCACCAGCACGTTTGTTGATTACAGCAGTTGCTACTGCATCTTGCAAATCATTAGTGCCAGATGCACCGCCACTGTTAATAAGCCCAGCTCTACCCATATAGCAATTAGCTACTTGATATCTAGTCAAATCAATTGGGTGGTCAGAAACTAATTCTTCATACATAGCTTTGTCATATTTACCATAGCTTACTCCGCCTTCATTCATAGCAATATAGCCACCATTGTTTGTAGGTTGCTTTTGCTTAATTATATCAGCTTGTATAGTAACTCCTAAGTGGTTTGCTTGTGCAGTCAAATCAGAAGAAGCATGGTAGTCTGTATCCTTTTTAAAGTCATTATTTCTAAGGTAACACCAAAGAACTGTAGCCATCCCAAGTTCATGTGCTCTTTCGAATGCTTCTGCAACTTCAACTATTTGAGCATTACTTTCTTCAGAACCGAAGTAGATAGTAGCACCAACTGCAGCTGCACCCATTTCATAAGCTCTATCAACACTTCCGAACATAATCTGGTCGAATGTGTTTGGTGATGTCATCAATTCATTATGATTTATTTTTACTATGAATGGGATCTTGTGAGCATATTTACGAGAAACCATACCTAACACACCAAATGTAGAGGCAACAGCATTACAACCGCCTTCTATTGCCAATTTCACAATGTTTTCTGGATCAAAGTAATCAGGGTTCTTAGTGAAGCTAGCGCTACCACTGTGTTCTATTCCTTGGTCAACTGGCAGGATCGATGTATAACCAGTTCCTGCTAATCTGCCTGTTTGAAAAATCCACTCTAAGTTACCTAATACTCTGTTGTTCCTGTCAGATTGCATGAAAATATCATCTACAAAAGTTGGAGATGGTAAGTGTAATCTTGATTTATCAATTTTCGGTGAATCGAATCCTAATAACGAATCTGACTTGTCACCTAATATTTCGCTTATTTTATCTATCATTTTTTTTCTCTTTGGATAAACTAACTCTTCAAAAATAATACAATTAATTACATAAAAAAAGCGGGTCGTTAAAACCCGCTAATTAATATTATTCTAATCTATAAATATCTTACTTAACTTTGATAAATCTCAAGCTTTCTTCGTAAGAATTAGATTTGTACCTCACTATATAAGTGCCCATAGTCAAATCAGATATGTTAATATCATATTCGTTTATTCCTTGCTGAGCATCTGAAATATCTATAGTCTTAACTTTCTGTCCATAAGTAGAATATATTTCTAAAGTAACTGGAGAGTTGAATGGTAATTCATACTCGAGTTTTAGAACGTCTTCTGCTGGATTCTTGCCATTAAGTCTGAAACCATTCGTGTTATCTGAAACATTAATCAATGAACCAGATAAGTTACATCCCAATAAGAATGACTCTACAGATGCATCATTAACTGTCAGGCAGTTTAGGTCAACCAAATCAGCACTTATGTCAATTACTGACATTGTATCATTACCAATAGTTGTCAATAGTGGGATTTCAAAATTTATAGCTTCATCAACAGGAATATTTCCTGTGAAAGTAGCTGTAATAAAATTATTCTCTTTTTGAGTGCTTAAATCAATAACTGGAGTAATAGCCAAATCAGAAGTAATATTAGGAGTTAGCATATAGTGTGTCGTACTATTGTAACCAATTGTAAGTACCAATTCACTAGCATTAGTATTTGGTCTGATATTATAATCACTAAAGTCAAGACTAAAGTTTACGTTTACTTCTCTACCTAAGTCAGTTGAGTAATCAGGTGAATCAAATCCAATCAAATCAACAGCTTCAATAATTGCTACACCTTCTAATGGTGCAGTGTATTCAAATCCATCTGAGAAACTAAATATCGCAGTTGCAGAGTGATTACCTATACCACTTGGGATATAATCTATAGCAACTACTTTAGTACCATTTGCAGGAATTGAGAATGTAGTTTCTTGCAACTCAAAATTAATGTTAGTTTGATTTAGTACAGAAGTAACATCAATTTCTTGTGAAGTATTGTTTTCTAATGTTACAGTCATTGTCTCTAATTCACAGCTTAAGATTGGACCAAAATTTGTAACTGGTAATGTAACTCCATCACCAGGTATTGAAGTTCCGTCAATATCAAATTCATTTAGAACAAATGATACAGGTTCTGGACCTTCAACATTATCTGCCTCTACAATAATAACTCCAGTGCTTACACCTACTGATGTAGGATTAAAGTTAACAGGTACAGTTATTGTTTGTCCTTTTGATAAGGTAGTGCCTGAAGTAAAGTTTGTCAAGTCAAGGCTAAATACATTATCACTACCAGCTTTAAGTCTAATATCTTTTACTTCCATTACACCATAATCAGAATTGTTTGTTACAACAAAGTCAATTGGTGCGACAGCTGAATTAACTTCAACATCTGTGAACATGACATCATTACCATCAACTTCTGGTAAAAATCCAATACCAGATAATCTTGCAGTTAGTGCTTCAGTCCTATTTGTTAATTTGACATTCAGATCTACATTTATATTTCCTTCTGCATTCGGTGTGAAAGTAATATCAAAACTTGTTTCACCACCATTAGCAGTTAGATTTGTTAATGAACCACTAACATCACCAAGCATAAAGCCTTGTGAGTTATCTGATAAAGTAATTGACTCTATTTCTACATCGTTGTCATTGTTATTAGTGATTGTGTAAGACATAGTAACTGGGTTGTTTATTCTAACTAAATCCCAATTCATAGGAGAAAGTGCTAAGTCAGCTTCAATTACATTAGCAGTTATGCTTGATGTTGCAACTCCACAATCAGAGATAATTCCATAATTCAAATTAGCTGTCTTGTTACCAGGAGTAGTAGGTGTAATTGTAAGCTCTACATTCATACTTTTGCCAGCACCAAGAGTGAAATTTGCTCCAGCATTACCATTCACAGATTTTATCGCAAATTCTGTATTATCATTTCCTTCAATTGTTACAGTGCCAGAGATTTCTTCAGTTGAATTATTCGTAAATACATCAGTAGCTACATAATCAGTGCTTCCGCTAAGATTTATATTTCCTAAATCTATAGCTTGTGTTATTGGACCACAAGGAGCAACTAAATTTACAGGTTCTACTGGACATAAGTCTGTTTCAAAGACTAAGTCAAAATCTTTTGGTGCGTCCGATGGATCTCTAATATAGTTGACAGCAAATGTTTTAGTCTGTCCTTCATCTAAAACAAATCCACCTGCAGGCATATTGTCAAATTCAGGTATTTCAAAATCATTATCGTTATTTGTAATATTGAAACCAGTTATCAAAAAGTCACCAACTTCAGCAGTCAATGTTACGTCTTGAGTCACAGACCCATTATTATCGAAATATAATGTGCCATTGTCTCTAGATACTCTAGCTAATCCTTTTTCAGCCGATGGTGTATAATTGAAAGTTCTTTGTATTGGGTCATTAGTTGTTCTTGTAAAAGTAACATCTACACTTCTTTCAGTTACTTCATCACACTCTAAATTAGATTCCCATTCTAACCAGCAAACTGTGCTCGACTTAAGGTCATCAGTTATAGCTCGCCAATAGTCACGTAATTCTCTTTCAGAATTTACATTAGTATAAATTCCACCAGTAGCTTGGCTAATATCTTTCAAATCATTGACACTGTCAAAAGCGTCAGGGTCAAAAGTAACAGAATAGAATTCTATACCTCTGCTTTGTAAGTCCTCAATTACTTTTTCTCTTTCAAAAGGATTATTCCCATTAGGGTTTTCATGTGCACCATCTGTTAAGAAAACAACTACTTTTCTGTCTGTAGCTGGTTTTGACTTAAAAATTTCTAAGACATGTTTGCCTGTTGGTTCTTCCCACATAGGAGTGTTGAAGTCAGTTCTACCAATTAACTGATCATATTCATCAAAATCAGCCTTTGCATCTTCAGCAGTAAAGTTCCAATCTTTCCATACTCTTCCTTCTATTTCTCTTCCAGCAAACGGAACTATATGCATAGAAGTACCATTTACGAATTTTACAGAATCGATAAATTCATCAACTGCTCTTTCTAATACTTCTGCTCTTGTTTCACCTTTCCAAGGCTCAAACATACTTTGAGAGGCATCTACAACTAAAGCAATGTGAACTGGTAACAAACCTTCGATGTCTTCGCATTTTAATACTAATGAAGTTTCGTCTTTACTAACTCCATTTTCTAACAAGTCGAAATCAGGAGGATTTGGTTGGGTTAATGGTGCTGAGTAATAATCCTGATTAAGTCTTCCATTCTTAGCAATTATATAACTTTTTACTAAAGGAAACTCTGCTGTCTCAAGACCCGTTATATTAAACACAGGATTCTCTTGGGACTGTGAATTTGTATTTATTAATAAGAATATTGAAGCTATAATTATTAAAATTTGTTTTGACATCTTAAAATCCTTAAACTTTTGTTAATTTTGACTAACATAATAACACTTAAGTTGCTAAATAATTACATCAAACGAACAATTATAAAGACTAATTTGACCTATTTTAAAATTATATTGTTAACATTAACCTTTATTTCATTAAATGTGTCAAGTTATGCTGACAAATGCTATGATATTCAGCTAACTGACGGGAGTGAAGACTTAGTAGATTTCGGTTTGGATACTACCTATAATTGGTGGGCTGTAACACAAACATTTTCGAATAGACAAAAGATGTACATTAATGATTATACTTCAGAAAACTTTGTTGGTTTGAGTAAGCCTGTTTTCTCACCAGATGGTGAAAAATGGGCGTTTTTTGCTCAGGGATTCTCAGGTTGGGATTTAGTTTATGGTGATTCGCTAATTCAACTAAATGCCGACAATCCTGGAAATATACTATTTAGTTCAGATTCAAAGAATATACTTTATTCATATTATCGCTCTGAACTATTAACAGTTGTATCAATTGATGATACAGTTTCTGTCCGTTTTAAGGAAGGATCATTATTTATAAATAATTCTGGCGATAAGTTTGCATATGTAGAAAGTCGAGGTGGGATTAAAACAATTTATGATGATGGTAAGGTTTCTCAGGGCTTTCAAGATATAAGACCTATTGGGTACTGGCACAACGATGAGTTTGCTTTTGCTGGTTTCGATGGAGCAAATTGGAAAATTTATATTGGTGAAGAGGAACGTTCAGATATGTATAGTAATATATTCGAATACGAGATAAATCTAACTGGTGATTACTTAGCCTTTTTGGGGACATTGAACTTTGGTGGTTCTGAAGCAGTACTAATTGATGATAAAATGAGTAAACCAATGACTGGTAAAAACTACCAGCAAGTTATGGGGCTTGCTATTCATCCTCATATTGCTATGTTTGCGTACAGAGCATTTACACAATTAAACACGGAGGTTGTTGTGTTTAATTCAGTTGAATATACTGGTGGTAGAGAAAATTCTAATCCATACTTCTCTTATGATGGCAGTGAAATGTATTTCATTGCATGTACAATAGATTGTAACCTAATAGTTAATGGACAACAAATTACTGCACCTAATGGTATATTTATTGATGGAGAATATGCTAAAAAACCCAATTCCAATACATTGGGCTATGCTTCATCTACATCATTATTAGTGAGAGATTTAGATAATAATGAAATTTATGCTGGAACAATGATGGACTATACGGAATTTGTTAGGTATAACTGGAGAATGGGAGAGTACGAATCTCTTGGTGTTATTAATAACAGACTTTATTTACAAGCATGCGAATTTTAGTATTAATAATATTATTTTCAATTACAGCAAAGGCTCAGTTTGAGATGAAACCAAGTGCAGATATGGTAATTATGCCTATATCAGTAGTTGGTGTTGCAGTTGGTCACACCTTGACTAATACTGCTGAACTTCCTAATTTGAATGATTATTCGAACAACTCTATATTCGATATACCATTTTTTGATAATATCAATACCCAATACAGAGACACTTATGCAGATGTAAGCGATCTTTTGATTGGAATACAGTTACTTTCACCTCTTGCATACAGTTTTTCAGACAAGTATAGCAATCAGACCGAAACAATAGGGATGATGTATTATCAAACTATGTCAATAAACTATGGTCTGAATGCTACAACAAAAGCTATAATAGCAAGAAGTCGCCCATTGTCTTATGATGATAACACAAGTAAGGATATGCTTTTGGATCCTGATACAAGGTTTTCATTCTATTCTGGTCATTCTTCTACAGCTTTTGCATCAGCTGTATTTAGCAGCATAATGCTATCTGAAATGCCTCAAACTACTTTGCGGGATATTGGTATAGGGTTAAACTTAGCTAATGCTACAGCAATTTCTGCTCTGAGAGTTTTAGCAGGTAAGCACTTTTTATCCGATGTAGTAGTAGGTGCCCTTATTGGTAGTGGAATTGCTTACTTAATTACGGAGGTCCATAGAGTTGATTCACCTATTAACAGCCCCCAGGAATTTACTCCTGCTCGAATTGGTTTTTCAGTTGGTTTGTGATATTATAGATGTTATAGCGAGCATAGCGCGGCTTTCCACGCATTGGCGTGGGCTATCTGTTTATTAATAATTATAAACTTTCCAATGAGATTAACACAGTCGATCTGCTCCCTCGCAATTATTTTTTTTGCAAACCCCTGAGACGTTTTTAGCGTTCATGTGTCTATATAGATATACAACAAGGGAACTTGTTCCCTTGCCATTTAGTCAGAATTATTTCTATATTGTCCGAAATAGAATATCACGAATCCGAAAATAAACATGAAAGCACTAGTATTTTTAATCACAATAATCGCTGCCACCTCAACATTACTTCTTAGCAATGAAGAAGATTATATAATCTGGAAATACAATAATAACTCACCAATTGAAAATGCTTATTTTGGCGGTGAGGAAGATGAGTTTATAATTATTGTGGGTAATAATAGCATTTTTAAGATTAGTGCTCAAGATAATCAGCTCATAGATAGTGTTAATTTACCAAAAGGTACTGCATCAAGTGCAATTACTAATGATGGTAAAGAACTATACGTCTCCATTCAAGAAGAAATATTGAAATATAATGTATATGACTTCAATGATGTTGACTCTTTGACTACAATTCCTTTAAGTGGTAGACTTTCTACTGAGAGTGTAGTTAATGCTTATAGAATGTTAAAATTATCACAGGACAATAGGTTTCTGACTTGTATTTATATTGAAGCTAATGGTACTGAACGACTAACTCAGATTTTAATTTACAACTTAGAACAAAATATTGTAATTGAACGATTTGATCATAATAAGAGCAATTCGAATTTGATTGATTTTAAAATCGAATATGAAAACCCAACATTTATAGAACAAGATAGTAAGTTAATTTTTTCTTCAATAACGAATTCAAAAGATAGTCTTTTATCACAAGTTTTTATATTGGATTACAACTCCGATGAATTAGTTGAGGTTGATGAAGCTAGAAATAGAATTCATAATAATACCGATTATTTTCCTCTAAATGAAAACTTGATAAACGTATCAGAATCATCGTTGCCAGAAGCTACAAGATTTAACATTCTAGATATAAATAATCTAACTATAGCAAGTGCCTTAGATTTTAGGAATAGTGATAATTATATAGCTCCTTATAAGCCATTCAAATATAATTCTAATCTTTTTCTAGTTACTTTGTACAATCATAGTAAACAATCATCAAGCTTTACAATTCTAGACATTTCAACAAATGATACTAGTCTTCATTATAGTAACATACCTTCTAGATCAGGTAATTTAAACATAAGTAAAAATAAAGAATTATTTATAAGTTATTCATCAGAATCAATTTTCCTTCATGACTTAACAAAATATATTGCTGAAACAAGTGTTGAACATGAATATGGTGAAGATATTTTAATATCTCCCAACCCAACAGCCGACTTTCTAAATATAGATACAGAACTAATATTAGACGAATTAGAGGTACTAAACATCGAAGGAAAATTGATATTCACTACAAATGAGAAATTGATTGATATATCGCAGCTCAATAGTGGGGTTTATTATTTGGTTATCAAATCTGGTAAGCAGACTGTAACCAAACAATTCAATGTGGTTAGGTAAAAAAACTCCCACTACTTTTTAGAGCAGGAGTTAGTTTTAAACACACCGTCAGCCAATGCTGTGGCATTGTCTGCCACCCCTCTTTAAAAAGAGGGGAATTTCCTGAGTGATTTTTATTTCACCATTAAATAATGACAGGAGTGTAAAAAATAAATATGTCATAGCGAGCGTAGCGCGGCTATCTGTTTATATATATAGCATTTTCAAATTAGATTCCCACGGTCGTCCAAGGACTCCCTCGGAATGACCGTGAAAATTAAAAACTTGTTGAACACACCCATGCTTGTGGCTTGGCAAGTTCCTCTTTAAAAAGAGGGGATTTCAAATTATCTTAATCTAAGAAGTGAACAAAAAGCCCATCTCTAAGTTTTGGTTCGAACCAAGTTGATTTTGGTGGCATTACTTTACCAGCATCAGCTATGTTCATCAGCTCTTCAATCGAAGTTGGATACATACTAATCGCTGCTTTCATTTCACCGCTGTCAACTCTTCTTACTAATTCTTCCAGTCCTCTTATTCCACCAACGAAGTCAATCCTATCGTCTGTGCGAGGGTCTTCTATTGCAAGTAGGTTATCTAATACATGTCGTTGTAATAGTGCTACATCGAGTGATTCAACTGGGTCATTTTCATCAACTAACTCAGGCTTTATGTTAAGTTTGTACCATTTGCCTTCACAATAGAAACCAAATTCACCCTTATTTGATGGCTTTACTTTGTTATTTTCTTCAGTTACTGTGAATTTCTCTTCCAATTTGGAGATAAATTCTGGTAAAGTATTGCCATTCAAATCAACAACTAAACGGTTATAATCCATGATATATAACTCACTAGCTGGGAATAGCACTGCTAGAAATCTGTTATAATTCTCATTTCCAGTATGATTAGGATTTGCTTCCTTTCTTTCTGTACCAACAATTGCAGCTGCTGCCGAACGATGATGACCATCTGCTACATAAAAACTAGGCACCGATGCCAATTTATTTTCGATAAAGCTAATATCGTCAGCGTCAGTAATTAGCCAAGTTTGGTGTCTTATTCCATCGTTAGCAACGTGGTCATTGTCTGGATTATTTTTCTTTACTTTTTCAACTATGCTGTTTATATCATTTTCATCTTTGTATGTCAAGAAGATTGGCCCTGTGTGAGCATTGGTTACCCTAACGTGTTCACATCTGTCTTCTTCTTTTTGCTTTCTAGTATATTCGTGTTTCTTGATTACATTATTCCAATAATCATTTATACTTGCAGCACCAACTAAACCATTCTGAGTTCTTCCATTCATTGTCAAGCTGTATATGTAGTAACACGGCTTTTCGTCTTGAACTAATACTCCATCTTCAATTAATCTGATCAAGTTTTCCTTACCTTTTTTATATACTTTTTCATCGTATAGAGATAAGTTTTTGTCAAGATCAACTTCTGGTTTACCAACTCTAAGAAAAGAATCAGGATTACCTTCAACTATATGTCTTGCTTCGTCTGAATTTACGACATCATAAGGGTATGCTGCTACATCTTTTGCCTTGTTAGGTGTTGGTCTGTATGCTTTAAAAGCTTTGAATACTGCCATTTTATCTTCCTGTCATAATTTATTTTTTTAGTTCTTCTACTATTTTTTCAGCTATTTCAATTCCAACTCTGTCTTGTGCTTCTTTTGTTGTCCCACCTATATGAGGGGTAGCACTAACATTTGGATGTTTAATCAAATCAGTTTGAGCATCAGTTGGTGGCTCATTAATCCATACGTCAATCCCAGCACCCGCAATTTTACCACTTTTCAAACCCTCTAGTAGAGCACCTTCATCAACTACACCACCACGTGCGCAATTTATAAGTATACTTCCATCTTTCATTTTATTTATTTGCTCTTTTCCAATTGTTGGACCTTCCTCTTTGTCGAAAGGGATGTGTAAAGAAACAACATCACTCTTAGATAACATCTCATCTAAATTATCACAAAAATGAACATTTAAATCAGATGTAGAGCCATTTCTGTCATAAGTACAAACACTCATACCTAAACCTAAAGCTATTTTTGCAGTCTCTTTGGCTATATTACCAAATCCAATTAAGCCAAGAGTTTTACCTGAAAGTTCAAAACCTTTATATTCTTTTTTAGGCCACTCGCCATTTTCCATAGCTGTAGTACTTCTATGAGTAAACCTAGCTAATGAAAATAGATGCGAAAATACGAGTTCTGCAACCGAGGCAGACGATGCTGCTGGTGTATTAACTACAGAAATACCTTTACTTCTTGCATAATCAACGTCAATATTGTCCATACCAACACCAGCTCTACCTATAACTTTCAGATTCGAATTGTCAATTAATTCTTTTCTAACAGTAGTTGCCGAGCGTACAATTATAGCATCATATTCTTTTAATCTTTCATTCAAATCGTCTTGAGCTATTTTATCTGTCGATAATTCGAACCCTGCATTCGTAATTATATCCGCTCCTTCTTTCGAAATTCCGTCATTTGCAAGTACTTTCATGTGTGTCTCAATATTTATATTGTGGCAAAAAATAAAAGCCAAATATAACCAATTTGAGACTCAAAATCAATTATATAAGCTTCTTTGCCATAAACGATTTATGCTACAATTATTTTTATTATATTTAGTTAATATGTTAAGTTTGAATAAGTAAGTTTTACGAATTAATATAATGGTTCAAAACAATGGAAAGAATCCACAATTTTAGTGCAGGGCCTGCTATTTTGCCAGTGCCTGTGTTGGAAGCTTCTAAACAAGCAGTTACTAATTATAATAATCTAGGAATGTCGGTGATGGAAATGAGTCACCGTTCCAAAGAAATCGTTGCTATGTTCGACGAAACTAAGGCAAACGTATTAGAGTTAATGAACTTGAATAGTGCTGATTATTCTGTCTTGTTTTTAGGTGGTGGTGCAAGTATGCAATTTGCTATGATTCCACTAAACTTCTTGAAAAACAGTGCTGATTATATTAATACTGGAACTTGGACAAAAAAAGCTATAAAAGAAGCTAATATGATTGGAAATGTAAATATTGCTGGTTCTTCTGAAGATAAAAACTTTAGTTATATTCCTAAAGAATTTACCTTTGACGATAATGCAGATTACGTCCACTACGCAACTAATAACACCATATTTGGTACTAGAGTTAAAGATATTCCAAATGTTGGGAATACTCCACTTATTTGTGATATGTCATCTGACTTGTTCAGTCGTCAGTTGGACTTTTCTAAGTTTGATATGATTTATGCTGGTGCACAAAAGAATATTGGACCATCAGGTGCTACTCTTGTAGTAATAAAGAAATCATTTGTTGAAAAAGCAGCTAAGAATGATAATCTAACTATGCTGAAATACTCAACACACATCGAAAAAGACTCGATGTTCAATACCCCTCCAGTTTTTCCAGTTTTTGTTATTAACGAAACACTTAAATGGGTAAAAGCTCAAGGCGGAGTAAGTAAAGTAGAGGAAATTAATAATAATAAAGCAAATATGATTTATGATGCTATTGATAACTCTGAGGGCTTTTATAAAGCAGTAGTTTCTGATAAAAAGGACCGTTCAATAATGAACATTACATTCAATTTACCTACTGAAGAGTTAGAAGCAGAATTTGTAAAGCAGGCTACAGATAAAAATATGTCTGGCTTAAAAGGACATCGATCAGTTGGTGGTATACGTGCTTCAATTTATAATGCATGCCCTACAGAATCAGTACAAGAATTAGTGAAATTCATGGGTGAATTTCAAGTTAAATACTTATAAACTAAATTATAATATAAAATTTTATTCAGCTCCAATGCTAATCGTGTTGGAGCTTTTCTTTTTAAAGAATGTAATAGGAGATAAGTTATCACCCAATTGGTATTTTATTGTAGTGACAATTGAAAGTAAAATTCCTAGGTAGAACCATAAGTAGAGATTAATAAAAGAATTTCCAGATATAAAGTTAGTACCAATCAAAATGAAAGTCACATAAAAAGCAGAGTTCAATAAATAATGTGTTTCATTTGGAAGTTCTATTATCCTATTCTTTAATAATAGAATTTCTGATAAAAGAGATATAAAAATCATAACAAAGAAAAATCCACCAACAATACCTGTTTCCATTAACGCATGCATTACCCCATAATCACTATAACTTATTTCTGTAAAATGCTTTGTGTGACCAAGTCCAACACCGATTATTGGATTTTTCATCCATACATCAAATGAGCTTTTGAAATTATTACTTCTGGTTGTAAATGACTCACCAACAATTCCTTCATTTGAAAACCCCAAAACGTTTGCAATTCTTGTGTAAAATAATTCTAATAGACTTGTCTCGAAGTATGATTCAATCACTATATCTGCTACTATCATTAACACTATAACTACTGCTGTAGTCTTAAAGATTTTTATATAATTAATATTTCTATTATACATTAAGTAAGCTATCGATAACAAACCAAGCCCCATAACAGCAGTTAAGGAGAAAGTTACAAAAAGAGTTATAACAGAGAGTATAAAAATAAAGTTCAAAAAACCTTTAGATTTAAAAATATTAAACGATTCAGATTTGAACATTGGAGTTATAAGAATACCAAGTATGGTTAAGTTAAATCCTGCTAATGCAGAGGGCTCCGAGAAAATAGATGTAGCTCTGTAGAAGTTCTTAAATTTTAAGCTAAGCTGCTGAAATTCTTGATCTTCATTCCCAGTCAAACTAACATTATTCAATTCTATCCAAGCAAATGGTAGCTCAAAAGCTCTAGCAAATAACTGGTATATTCCAAACACATTGAGTAGAATTGAGAAAATAAGCCATATCCTAAATATATTTAAGAATACTTTATTCTCAAAGTTTATGACCCCTAAAGTAAGAGCAAAAAAAGTCAAAAATATAAAATGCGAATATGATTTTATGAACTGTATTACTTCTGCATTAGGATTAGATATAACAAATATTAGCGCTAATCCTGCTGAAGCCTGAAGGAGAAGTATCGATTTGACAGAAGTAATTGGATTTAGATTAATAGTTAATTTATTAGTAATAAAATGATAACAGAACAGAACGAAAAGTAATACTATAGCTACATAGGATGGTTGCAATCCAAACCCACCTAAGTTAGTTAGTTGAAACATACCAACAAAGTAAAGAATTGAGATTACGTAAAGTGTTATATTTAATCCTTTTATTTTATTCAATATTTGTTTCGTTTATAAATTACAAATGTGTCTTCAATTGTTGAATCTAATGTAAATCTATTGTTTAGATAATTATAAAACTTACTGTTTTTCTTTAATGCTTCTAATGAAGATATATTCTCAAAGAAAGTAATTGGAGAATAATCATTTTTCACTATTACTATTATTTCAGAATCTTCCATATCTTCAAAGGCTATATTCCGAATTTCTTCGGGTGAAATATTATTCAAATAGAATGAAGACATTGCCATTGAGTATTTATAGTCCTCATCAAGAAATGTAATCATCTCATTTCCATTAGCAGACATTAGTAATACCTTATCTGACTTATGATTACTATTCAAATACTCTGCCACTTTCTTATGCTTGTGAACTATAGCGCCATATTTTCCATCTTTAAATGAATTGTAATATTTAATTTCATCTGATGTAAAATAGTAATACGGAACTTTTAGTAAATTGATATAACGTGGAATTGGTGAGTAGATTAGTATAAATAGTGATGCTAAAACAACATAAATTATTTTCTTTTTCTTTAACTCTCTTAAAATATAACTAATCCCAAATGATGCAATCAATCCATAAACAGGTAGTAATCTCTGATAGTGGTAAGCTAATCCTTTACGTTCTAAGATAATTGTAGTTAATAGTAATATAAAATAAAGCAATCCATAGTCAATTATTCTTTTCTGTTTATTTTCTTTATCAAGAATTAAGGCAAATAGAAATGAAATAAATAAGAATAATGATAAATTATCTGAGAAATGAATTGTAAGCGATTTAATCATATACAGAATCTGTGACATATCCCATTTGGGGTAACTGCTATAATCAGACATATAGTTCATAAATCTGAACATACCATCAATATTACCATTGGAAACTACAGGGAGGAATAATAGAAATGTTATAAAAACAAAGGTAATTATCTGAACTATAATCTTAAAAATATTCTCTTTATTAAGTTTATATGTAGTAGCAATAAAATAAATATCTGCTATTAGCACTATACCTAAAGTATATTTTAAATTAAAGATTGTAGCTAACAGTAACCCTTTGATGATTGCATTTTTATAGTTGTTTTCTGATTTAAAAGAGTAATAAAAATACCATATGAAAGGTAGAAAAAATAGACTTTCTACTTGAAATATATTTGCATATCCAAAAGTAGTGTAAAGCAATGGTACAGTAATAACAAATATATTAATTACAGAATTCTTTATTTTTAACTTTCGAAATATAAAAATACTAGATATTAGAAATGTGGCTTGATATAAAAGGTCAAATATTCGGTATCCAATTATTCCCTTATCAAATAACCCATAAAGCATTTCAAATAGGTAGTAAACAAAAGGGGGCTTAACATCAAAATAATCAACATACAGCTCACCTCCATTTTGTAAGATCATACCACCTTGAATAAAAATTGATAAGTCTGAACCAATAGGAAATAATAAAGTTATACTCAAAATTAGTATACCCAAACCAAAGAAAATCCAATTGCTATTGTTACCTTTTAGGTTCATTGTTTCCTTCTGTAAATGTTGTATCTGTCGAGTATTACAGTATCTTTAATGAAATTCTCAGATAAGTAACTTGAATATTTCTCATTTAGTATATCATAACTGCTGCCTTCTCTCAAAAATATCATATAAATTGAGTCTTTACTGTCTATTGCAATTGTATTTGCATCGTATAAGTCTTTTTCAAATTTTTTTATATAATATTCTGGAGCAATAGGGGACAGATGAAATGCAGAATGAGGAAATTTATACTTATAGTCAGTATCTAAATAATGAATTGTCTGATTTCCACCTGTGTTAAGGAATAGGAATTTCTCAGATCCGATTTTATTTATATATTCTGCCAATTCTGAGTGGTAAGCTAGCAAATTGAAGCTACCTGGTCGTGTGTAATAATCAACATAGCTATTATAGTTAGCAATTCTGTTATATGATATTTTATATGTGTTGACCATTCTTAAAAATGGACTAAACACAATGAATATTAAAATGAAAAACCCGGTAACTAAGTTCTTTTTGAATCCGAAATTTGAAATAAAGTAATAAAAACCATAACTCACTAACAAAATAAATAATGGATAGAACCTAGCCAAGTGATACATATTTATCTTCTTTTCTATCAGCACTGACAGAAATAAAACGGCTACAGCTAGAGCTGAATACTTGATAACTTTTCTGTCTATTTGTGACTTTAATAGTGCAAGCATAGCAAAAAATACAAACGAAATGGAGATAAGCTCACCAGTGAAGCTAGCTAACTTCTTTAACATTGATTTGAATAGTTCAGCTCCCCATGGTGGATATTTAGCGTATTCAGATAAATAACTATTAGTTGCCAAGAAGCCTTCGAAGCCAGAGCCAAACAAAGTAGGTGCTAATGAAAGGAGTAATACAAAAAATGCGACAAAAAGTTGATATGCTAATCTCAATAAATCTTGTTTGTTAACTCCATTAGCAAATAGACTATAAATGCTTATTAAAAAAACAATTCCTAATGTATATTTTAAAGATATTAATACACCTAATGCTAATCCCATATATAATGTTCGTTTGATTGTCTTTTTCCCATCACTCAGCAGAAAATAGAAATAAATTAGCAATGGAATAAAAGCTAATGTCTCAGTTTGGAATGTATCACGATAGTTTAACACAGTATATGCAATTGGGAATAATATAAGATATGATTTGATGATAATATCTTTAATTTTCAACTTACGAAAAAGGAAGATCGAAAGCCCTAAGAATGAAAGTTGATATACAAAATCGAATAGTCTAAAAAATACTACATTGTTACCAAATAGCAAATCGATAAATGCATAAATATAATAGATTAGTGGTGGCTTGATATCAAAAAAATCTTTGTATAATATCCCACCATCAGCAATAATACTACCTCCGTGCATAAATACAGACATATCTGAAGATATCGGGAATGCTATTGTAGGCAAAAGCAAAACTGCGGATATAATTAAATACCCATATATATTCATGCTTTCATTTTTTAGCATTCTTTAACTGCTCTTTAGTTTTCTTCAGAAATCTATATGAGTCCTTTTTCGTGCTTTGCTGATAACACTTCTATCATGTTTTTGGTCATTTCTTCTAAGCCGAAGCTGTGTGACCAATCCCACTCTTTTCTGGCTACACTGTCATCTATTACTTGTGGCCAAGACTCTGCAATTTTTTGTCTTGAGTCTGGAGTGTAAGTGATTTCAAATTCAGGAATATGCTTTTTAATTTCTGCTGCTAATTCTTTTGGCGAGAAGCTAACAGCAGCCACGTTGAAATTAGAGTGGTGTTCTAATCTGTCAAAGTCTGCTTCCATTAAGTTAATTGTAGCTTTCACACAATCGGGCATATACATCATTGGTAGTGTAGCGTCTTCTTTCAAGAAACAATCGTACTTCTTATTCTTTATTGCTTCGTAGAATATTTCCACAGCATAATCTGTAGTCCCACCACCCGGTAAAGTTTCAGAAGAAATGATACCTGGGTAACGAAGTCCACGTATGTCCAGTCCGTATTTTTTTACCATATAGTCACTAAGTATTTCACCACTTACTTTTGTTACTCCATACATAGTAGTTGGTTGAAGTACAGATTCTTGAGGTGTGTTTATTACTTCTACACCAGGACCCCATACTGCTATCGAGCTAGGAACAAATATTTTATCTAATTTTTTATCTAAGGCAACTGAAATAACATTTAGTGTCCCATTCATATTTATATCCCAGCAGAGGAATGGATCTTTCTCACCAGTAGCTGAGAGCAATGCTGCCATATGAAATATACTATCAATCTGATACTTGTCAACTAATTCAGATAGTCTTACTTTATCCATTATGTTAAGTACTTCGTTAGGTCCGCTATTAGCTATAAAACTTGGAGCTTCTTCGCGAATATCACTAGCGATAACATTTTCGCCCCCGTATTTTAATCTTAATTCATTTACTAACTCGGTGCCTATTTGTCCATATGCACCTGTGACAAGTATTTTTTTCATTTTCTTATTTGTTTTGTTTCTTTATTATCGCAATTTAATCAAAATATTGAACAAATAAGATATGAATAATTAAATTAGGACCATGTGACCCTAATTTATTATTAGAAAATTATTTACTATTGATACCTGTTCTTATGAGACTGATAGTAGGTATCGTGGCTCAGTTCTTTTGGGCTTGATATGTAGAATAATTCTAATTCTTCATTCGAATCAATTACTAATTCATTTTCGTCAGATATAACTAGGTAGTCGTCTGCTGTTACATTCTCTCCATTAATTTCACCACTACCTGATAGAATATATACTGAGTGATATTTATTAGAATCTATATTTGTTTTAGATTCAGAGGGTACCTTCCATTGTTCAACAGTAACATCTTCACTAACTAATTGTATAGGGCTGCCGTTTCCTAACATTTTCTTTTTTTCAATATTACCTTCTTCAATGATATCAAAATCTTCAGCTTTATGATCACTGTATGTTGCTTGTTGTTTTAAAGTAACATTTATATCAGGATTAAACCATATTTGAAACATTACAGAATCTTTGTACATCTTCTCTGAGTGATAGATACCATTGCCAGATTTGATAACTTGTACATCACCTTTTTCCAATGGGAACCATTTCTGATTATGTGAATCATAATGCTCAATTTTCCCATCTAATACAAATGACAAAATTTCAAATGCTTGATGAGGATGTTCTCCTATTGTACTATCTTCAATTGCCACTGCCTTTGCCCAATAAAATATATTTGAATAAGGATGAGAACCACCGCCTCCACCTTGGGGAAAGCCAATAGGCTTATTTTCAATAATTCCACCACCATTGAACTCACCATAAGCTTGTTCAGATTTGCTATATTTTTTGATTGCCATAATTAACACCTATTTTTAGGATTAAACTTATGTATATGACGAAATAAGAATACTTGTATTTTAGTTGTTAGTGCAACCTTTTCCAAACTAGAACAGTTTTTTCTAGTCCATTAATGTGTGTTAGTTCTTTGGCCTCTAAAGTAAGTAAATCTCGTTCGAATTTGAAGAAACGTTTTACATTGTGATCAATCCAATTTGGGAAAAGACTCTGTTTAATCTTATGAATTATATAGCCATCATGAATTTCATAAGTACCGAAATAAGCTATGTATGAGTTTAGTGCATTTTTAGCTTCTTCAGCCTGTACTGACTTGGAATCGGAACTGCTAAAGTTTTTACGTTTTTCTACTCCAAGTTGAGCTGCCATCCTACCATTGGTATAAATAATCATACCTTTGACATTGGTACCCCAAGGGTGTATTTTTTCACCACTAGAAGTAATGCTGTATTTTTCAATTAGCTTCCAACTACCTTCGAACTTATCCATAATTATTAGGCCTTCTTGACAAATTCTGACTTGAGGGACATAGCTCCGAAACCATCAATTTTGCAATCTATATTGTGGTCGCCATTTCTCAATCGAATATTCTTGACTTTAGTACCACCTTTTATTGGCTTCGATGCTCCTTTTACTGGTAAATCTTTAATGACAACCACTGTGTCACCATCATTCAACTCCGTACCATTCGAATCGAAAATTTTCCCATCATTAGTGTTCTCACTTTCAATTTCCTGAACTTCATCATTCCACTCGTTTCCACAGTTTGAACAGTTCCATAGCGCATTTAACTCGTAAGTGTATTCGTATCCACATTCTGGACAAGGCTTGATATCTGACATTATTATCTCTTTGATTATCAATTATTTTACAATAATAATGATTTTTCCCAATCTTCTAACTATATCAATTTGATAGAATAGGTAATAAATTATTAATTAATTAGTTTTGTGGTTGTGTAAAAATCTAAATACGAAATAAAAAATATAAAGAATGAAAAAATTTAATCAAAATGTAATTGACGTAATTGGTAACACCCCAATAGTTAGACTGAACAAGGTAGCCAGCCATGTAGATTCTGATATATATGTAAAGTTAGAATATATGAATCCAGGTGGTTCTATCAAAGAAAGAATAGCTCGTCACATTATAGAAAAAGCTATAGAAAGGGGAGAGCTGAAGCCAGGTGGTACTATAGTTGAAGGAACTTCGGGTAATACTGGTGTTGGATTAGCTATGTATGCTGCTGTTCATGGCTACAAATGTATCTTTGTTTTGCCTGATAAGCAGTCAATAGAAAAGATTAATAACCTTAAAGCATTCGGTGCAAAGGTAGTAGTTACTCCAACAAATGTTGAACCTGATGATCCACGCTCTTATTATAGCGTAGCAAAACGAATTGCTGATACAACTCCTAATTCATTTTATGCTAATCAATATTACAACTTAGACAATCAAGAGGCACACATTAAGTCTACTGGCCCAGAAATTTTCGCACAAACTGATGGCGATTTTGATGTGTTTATGGCTGGTGTAGGTACAGGTGGTACTATCTCTGGTACAGGTAAGTACTTGAAATCTGTTATGCCAGATGTCAAGATAGTTGGTGTTGATATTGAAGGTTCTATACTTGCTCCATTTTGGAGAACTGGGGAGGTGATAGAAGCAAACGGTTACGTACTTGAAGGAATTGGAGAAGATATATTCCCAGACAATTTGGATTTTGATGTAATAGACGACTTCGTAATGATAGAGGATAAAGAGTCTTTTGTGATGACTCGTAGATTACTTACAGAAGAGGGAATATATTCTGGTGGTAGCTCAGGTGCTGCTGTAGTTGGTGCTATTCGCTATGCCGAAAGCTTGGACACACCGAAGAGAATTTTAGTAATACTCCCTGATTCTGGTAACAGATACACTGGTAAAATTTTCAATGATGAGTGGATGAAAGAAGGTGGTTATGCTGATAGTGATTATAACAAATCAGTTGGCGAAATGATAGCTCAGAAAGGAAAGCCAGGCAAATTAATTAAGCTACAAGATGACAAAAGTGTTGGCGATGCAGTTGATATTATGAATGCAAATAGTATTTCACAACTTCCTGTTTTCAGAGGTGATGATTTGGTTGGCTATGTTAGCGAAGACAATCTGACAACACCTCTTTTTGATGGTGAAATTAGCTTAGATGACAATGTAAATCTGATAATGTCTAATGACTATGTATTAGTTCACAATGATACTAAACTACAAGATGTGCAAAATGAGTTAGCACATGGCAAAACAGTATTAGTAGAAAATGAAAACAAGGATATTGTTTCCATTATCACTCACTCAGATTTGGTTGAGTATATCGCTGGGGTGTGAGAGATTCTTTTTAAAATAAAAACGGTAAAACACAATGAAAATGAAAATATCGATATTACTTACAACACTACTACTGTTGTTACTTTCTTGCGATAGTAGCAATGATGACGCTGACAACAAATCCGTACCAGATAAAGTGCAAAAGAGCTTTAGCGAGCAATTTGGTAATCCTGAAGGTGTTGAATGGGAAAACGAAGATGGTAAGTGGGAAGCAGAATTTGAATATAGTGGTAAGGAGTATGAGGTAGTTTACGACAAAAATGCAAACTGGGTAAAGACTGAGTACAAAATGAAAGAAAGGGAACTTTCTGAGAATATGAAGAATATTCTTGCAAAAGAATATAGTATGTATGAAATAATAGAAATTGAGAAATACGAAACACCTGATAATATTTACTACAAATTAGAAATGCAAAAGGGTGGAGATATTGATGAAATCGTAATCTACCCCAATGGTAAAATAAAAAAGGTAGATGATGGTGGTAGTGAAGATAGTCCGGAAATGGATAACGATTAATAGTTTTTAGAATTAAAATTGAAAAATAGAATATGAATAAGAAATATTTAGAAAAAGGATTTAACACAAGATCATTGCACGTAGGTAACGAGCCAGACCCAGCAACGGGTGCTGTTTCTCCACCTATATTTCAAACATCGACTTTTGCTCAATCGTCGCCCGGTGTTCACCGTGGTTATGAATATACAAGATCACACAACCCTACGAGAACAAGATTACAAGAGTGTTTGGCTGCATTGGAAAATGCTAAGCATTGCTACGTCACTGCTACTGGTATGTCGGCAGAAATGTTGATACTCCAAGCTATGCCGAAGGGTTCTACTATTTTGTGTGGTGATGATGTTTATGGTGGTACTTACAGGTTATTTACTACTGTGTATAATGATGATTTTAACTTCGTATTCACAGATACAAGTAAAACTGAGGATACTCTGAAGAAGATTGATGAGCTTAAGCCATCACTTATTTGGATTGAATCACCAACTAATCCATTATTAAAGCTAAGTGATATAAAAGCAATCACTAAGAAAGCGAAAGAAGTCGGTGCTATAACTGCAGTTGACAATACTTTCATGAGTCCATATTTCCAAAACCCATTGGATTTGGGCGCTGATATCGCATATCACTCTATGTCTAAGTATATCAACGGTCATAGCGATGTAGTCGCTGGTGCTATTATGCTCAACGATGATGAGTTGTCACAAGAACTATTCAGATTACAAAACTCTATTGGACCATCGCAGTCTCCTTTTGATAGTTGGTTGGTTCTTCGTGGAGTGAAGACACTGGGTATCAGAATGAAGCAACACGAGCAAAATGCTATCAAACTTGCTGAGTATTTGGAAGATCATGATAAGGTAGAGAAAGTTGTTTATCCTGGACTGCAATCGCACCCACATCACGGCTTAGCTAAAGAGCAAATGTCTGGTTTTGGTGGTATGATTACTTTCTTCATCAAAGGCGGATTGGACGGAGCGAGAAAATTCTTAGAAAATGTTGACCTATTCGTTCTGGCGGAGAGCTTAGGTGGGGTAGAGAGCTTAATCGAAAGCCCAGCAATTATGACTCATGCATCTATTCCAAAAGTAGAGAGAGAAAAAATCGGTCTTTCTGATAACCTTATCAGAGTTTCTGTTGGAATAGAAGAAATTGACGATTTGATTGCAGATATGGAACACGCATTCTCAAAAGTGTAGCCAATGAGTAAGTTAGCTGTAGTATTGTTGAGTGGTGGTATGGATTCCGCCGTTACTGCTGCCATTGCTAAAGAGCAGGGGTATGACATTGCCTGTTTGCACTTGAACTATGGGCAAAGGACTCAGGAGCGAGAGTTGAAGCAATTCAACAAGCTCTGCGATGAATTCGGAGCCGTGTCGAGATTGGTAACTGACGTAAGGTTTCTTTCTCAAATTGGTGGCTCCAGCTTAACTGATGAGAAGATTGAAATCACTGATGCAGATTTGGATTCGGAAGAAATTCCGACGAGTTATGTCCCGTTTCGTAATGCCAACATACTTGCAATAGCGACGAGTTGGGCAGAGGTGATAGGTGCTGAAGCACTATTTATTGGTGCTGTCTATGAAGATAGTAGCGGTTATCCAGACACAAGACGAGAGTTTTTCGAGGCATTCGAACAAGTGATTGCCAATGGCACAAAGCCGAGCACTCAAATCAAGATAGAGACTCCTATTATTGATATGAACAAAGATGAGATAATAAGAAAGGGACAAGAACTTAATGTCCCTTTTTCTGAGACTTGGAGTTGCTACCGAAATAATGATGTAGCTTGTGGCAAATGTGACTCCTGTGGTCTTCGTCTGCGTGCATTCGACAGGGTTGGGATGGAAGACCCTATTGGTTATGTGTGAGGGGTTAACAGTTATTATTGTTAAAAACTATTATAAAAGTAAAATATTACAAAGTAGTGATGAGAATAAATAGAAGTAGAAAAATATGGCAAATGTTTCCATAAAATATAAGACTATTGTACATTTTTTGTTATCATTATTAGTTGTATTGTATTGGTTAGTTTCAACTGATAGTAGTAATTATTCTTGGAATCCAAAAGGTGAAGAACTCGATTTAATAGATACTGCTACATGGAAAATATTCTTATTCAAATGCACTTTTTGGCTTATCCTAACCAACATATTAATATACTCACTATTCGAACTTATAAGAAAAAGTTTAGCTAAGGTTTTATTTTCTTTTTTCATTTTTGCTATTTCTCTAATATTTATAAAACCATTTATAAATAGAGAATGTGCTGATTATTATTTTACAATTTTTAAAAATCAAAGTGTTTCAGAAGAATATATTGACGATGTTATTTATGAAGCTGGATACTATATAGGTTTGAAAATTAATAATGAATTATTGAATAGTGATTTTAAGTATCGTGATTATGCCATTGGGACATTGGCGGATATTGAATATTATCCAAGTATTGAAAATTTGATTAGGTTATTAAATAAAGAAGAGACTCCTCAACATACAAAAGATCGAATAGTGACTGAATTAATAGAATTTGGGACTGATCAAAGTCTAAATGCAGTAGAGGAGTATAACAGCTAAACTAAAAGAAATGTCGGATAAATAGCAATATATTAAATGATAGAAATAGACACTTTATGTATCGTTATTTATTCGTTATAATTAAATCAATTATTATTTTGAATATTAAGTACAAACTATTATATTTGTAGTCTTATTAGAAAATGAATACAAAAAACTAAAATTATTTTGGTAAAACGATGAACTATACTGGACCAAAAGTTAGACTATCCCGTAAAATTGGGATACATATGGACTCAAAAGCAGCTAAAGTAGGTGCTAAAAAATCTTATCCTCCGGGCCAACATGGCAATAGCAAAAGACGTAAGAAGATGTCTGATTACGGAAAGCAGTTGTTAGAAAAGCAAAGATTGAAATTGCAGTACAATGTAAGTGAAAAGCAAATGAAAAAAGCTTACGTGGAAGCAACAAGACTAGATGGTAACACTGGTACTTTGCTTATGTTGCAATTAGAGCACAGATTGGACGCTTTGGTTTACAGAGCTGGTTTCGCTCGTACGCTTTATGCAGCGAGACAATATGTAGCTCACGGTCACATATTAGTAAACGGAAAGAAAGTTGATAGACCTTCTTACTATGTTCAGATTAATGACACAATTTCAGTTAAGCCGAAAGCTCAAAAAATTGAAGCTATACAGGAAGCAGTAAGAGGAACAGGAAACCCTGAGTACTTGGATGTAAACAAAGCAGATTTTGCTGCTAAGTTACTCCACGAACCAGAAGCAACTGACATTCCAGTTCAAGTTGAAATTCCATTAGTAGTAGAGTATTATTCAAGGTAATAACTCACTTCTTATTAGAGATTATAAAAAATCCCGCTCAAAAGGCGGGATTTTTTTATGTCTTTACTTTTCTTTCTAAACTCTAATCATCATAATTGTCTATCTGAGCTCTCTGCAATTTGTCAGAATAATCAATATAGACAGTTTTCCACTCTGTGAATATATCGAACACAGTCCAACCACCTTCCCTGTGGCCGTTTCCTGTTCCTTTTACTCCACCAAATGGCATGTGTGCTTCTGCTCCAATAGTTGGTGCGTTCACATAAGTAATCCCTGCTTCCAACTCACGAATAGCCAACCAGCTATTTCTAACATTATTTGTATAAATTGATGACGATAGCCCGTAGTCAACTGAATTAGATAAATCGAATGCTTCTTCTAATGTATCAAACTTTGAAATAGATAGAACTGGACCAAATATCTCTTCTTGGAATATTCTCATATCCTTAGTTACATTTGTGAAAAGTGTTGGCTCAATGAAGTTGCCATTGTTAAGATCAAAATTATCATCTGATTTTTTGTAGTTATTCCCAGCCCTGTTGCCACCTAGTTCTAACTTTGCCCCTTCTGATTTGCCAATTTCAATATAACCCATAATCTTGTCGATAGCTTTTTGGTTTATTACTGGCCCTACATCTGTTTTTGAGTTAAGCCCATCACCGAGTTTTAGTTTGTTTACTCTTTCTTTGAACATGTCGATAAATTTATCGTGGATAGCTGAATGAAGTAATACCCTACTTGTAGCAGTACATCTCTGTCCAGTAGTGCCGTAAGCACCCCACAGTGCACCTTCCAAAGCAAGCTCAAGGTTTGCGTCATCCATTACAATCTGTGCATTCTTACCACCCATTTCGAGTGATACTTTTTTATTTAGTTTACCACATTTAGCGGCTATACTTTTTCCAGTCTGAGTAGAACCAGTGAAACCAATTAGATTGATATCTGGATGATTAACAATAGCATCGCCAATCTCGGCTGCTCCGTGCAATACATTGAAAACACCTTTTGGTAAGCCAGCTTGTTCCATTATTTCTGCAAATACATTGGCAGATAGGGGACTGTCCTCACTTGGTTTGAATATTACTACATTCCCTGCGGCAAGAGCTGGAATTATCTTCCACGATGGTACTGCAATTGGGAAATTCCAAGCCGTGATGATACCACAGATACCAACCGGTACTCTAAATGATAGATTCATCTTATCTGGCATTTCGCTCGGAGCATTGTGACCAAATAGTCTTCTTGTTTCCGTGGCTGCGTAATAGCAAGTGTCGATAGCTTCTTGTATGTCGCCCTTTGTTTCAAAGACTGGTTTGCCCATTTCTCTTGTCATTATCTCAGCCAATTCATCTTTTCTTGCAGCGAATATATCGCCAGCTACTCTTAAGATGTCACCTCTTTTTGGGGCAGGTAATCTTTTCCATTTTGCATAGGCATATTTTGATGCTTCTACTGCATCATTCAAATCATCACTATTAGATACAGGAAATTCACCAATGATATCATTCTTATTTGCAGGGGAGATGTTATTGAAAGTCCTTTGACTGCTTGACTGTCGCCAAACACTATTTACATAATTATTATATTGTTCCATATCTTAATTGATTCTATTTTCATTTATAAAAAAAAAGGGTAGCTATTGCTACCCTGTAATATAGTAAATATTTTTCAATTTATATTATTCTTCTTCAACACTCTTAGTATAATTTACTAAAACTGATTCAGTTCCTTCTACCCAAAGGTTAATGACTGGTAATTTGAATGAGTTGACATTACTCTTTACTAAACCAACATTGGGAGCAACCCAAAATGAAGAATTTATATTGATATCTAATTCAAAATTTTCAAAATCTTCTAAAACTGATTTAATACTTACAGTCATATTAAATCTGTCAGCCATCATTGATTCGCCATTGATTGTGATAGCTTCATCGCCAGCGTTGTTCATAGTGATAACTACATTTCCGTCTGTTTCACCAAGTTGTGGTAAGTTGAATGTAACTTCACCATCATGAAGTACCCAGCTTTCTGCCATATTATCTGCTATTAGATACCATCGACCTATTTGGTCAAAGAAAGTTTCTAATGAGAAACCTTCTGCTTCTATGTTCCCAAACATACTTTGTAACACAGTTAAGTGAGCAAACATTTTATTAGTCTCACCTGAAAAATAAACAGTACTATCAGCTACATAATCACCATCTAAATTAGTGAATACTGAATACTCACTTGCACCTCTACTATTTATTTGAGTTTCTTGCACAAAAGCAAGTGAATCTTGGTGTATTGTTGTGGCAATTTGGACATTATTTGTATCTAAGTCATATTCATCATAGACATATGTTTTTACACTTCCATCGAAATAGACAACATCTTCTTTTTCCTCTGGTTCTGTACCACCATCATCATCGCTACAGCTCACTACAAAAGCAGCAATAAACATCATTGAGATCAACATTACTAATTTGTTATTCATAAAGTCAATTTTATTTAATTAATAATTTATTTATTTCTCGTAAGAAACTAAAATCCTCTCAGTTCCTGCAATTTC